>TARA_R110001583_G_scaffold10698_6_pt1 | contig 23274 bp, 23 predicted proteins | sample TARA_R110001583 | Tara Oceans TARA_R110001583 (sample SAMEA4398432) | marine metagenome | biome: Polar Biome; feature: [MES] marine water layer (ENVO:01000295) within the mesopelagic zone...; material: water (ENVO:00002006), including particulate matter (ENVO:01000060) such as...... | reverse complement strand
GCATCATTATGAATACATTGTACGAATTGATTCGCTGACATACCGGATAAAATAGCTAATGCGAGTTTGGGGCCAACACCATTGACTTTAATTAACTCCCGAAACATAGCGCGTTCATGTTTATCAGCAAAGCCGTATAACAGTTGTGCATCTTCACGCACCACAAAATGCGTATAAATAATGGCTTCTTTACCTATTTCAGGTAATGGATAAAAAGAACTCATTGGTAATTGAATTTCATAACCTACACCTGAAACATCTAATAATACTTCTGGCGGTTGTTTCTCTAATAAAATACCACGCAATCTTCCAATCATCATTACACCCTAGCTATTTATAATAAACGTAACTACTCAGGCCGTCGCCCTTATAAGCTTATTTCATCGTTGAAAAATGCTCATTTAAACCACTAAACTGCGCGTTTTCGCCTTGAACTAAGCCTAAATGGCTTATCCCTGAGCATTTACACTCTATTTATGACAAAAACACCTGAAATTTTAAAGAGTGCTGAGTAGTTACTAATAAACAGAGTATAAAAAACAACTGACTATCTATCCAGTGTTATTTTAGTTTTTGTCTAATTTGCTTCTCAAAAACAAATAAAACAATACCAGACCAAATAAAGAGGAAAGTAACCATTTTCTCAACACTTAACGCTTCACCATAAACAAGCACCGCAAAAACAAATAATATTGATGGTGCTAAATATTGAAAAAATCCTAAGGTAGATAATGATAAACGCAACGTCGCTTGGCCAAAAAAGATCAATGGGAAAGCCGTGACTATTCCCGCAAACATTAACCATAAATTTAAGGACACACTGTTATTAAACATGTTGGCGTATTCACTGTCCGCAATGACCAGCAAATAATACAGTGCAAAAGGTGCCACTATTAAGGTTTCAATAAATAATCCTGTTAATGCTTCCACTTTAATTTTTTTACGTACCAAACCATAAAATGCAAAGGTAATGGGTAAAACTAATGATACCCAAGGTAAAGCACCCAGTGAAAAAATTTGAACCAACACACCGATACAGGCAAGTCCTACTGCTATCCATCTAAGCCGACTAAGAGACTCATTTAAAAAAATCATGCCCAGTAGCACACTAATAATCGGGTTAATAAAATACCCTAAACTGGCCTCTAACATACGGTCATTATTAACCGCCCAAATAAATACCATCCAATTAGTGCTAATTAACAACGTAGTCACTGCAAGTAAAAGTAACTTTTTAGGTGATAGAAGAATCTCTTTAACATTAGGCCAAGCACCTAAAACAGTAATAATAAACCCTGTCACCACAACTGACCAAATAACACGATGTGCTAATATCTCATCAACGGGAACAAAACCTAAATACTTAAAATAGATGGGAGCAAATCCCCACATCAGATATGCGCCTAACGCATAAAATATACCTACATACACTTCAGAAAATGGCTTCAACGAAATCTCCCTCGTACTGTTTTTTTCACTTTCCCAGACATTGCAACTAAAGATTGCGCGGTATGGGCATGACAAATCGCGACAGCTAATCCATCGGCGGCATCTGCTTGTGGTTTACCTGATAACGCTAATATTTGCATCACCATTAATTGCACTTGCTCCTTAGTCGCTGCTCCTGAGCCAACAACGGCTTGCTTAATTTGCCTTGCTGAATATTCACAAACGTATAAATCTGCTTGAGTAGCGGCAACAATGGCGGCACCACGGGCTTGACCAAGTTTTAAAGCTGAATCCGGATTTTTAGCCATGAAGACTTGCTCGATACCAAATTCAGTCGGTTGATATTGCGTGATAATTTCTCGGATACCGTTAAAAATCATATCGAGTTTTGGTGCTAAGGTATCTCCTTTAGTCCGAATACAACCACTCGCAATATAGAAGCATTTACTTCCTTTTTGCTCTATCACACCATAACCTGTGATACGGGACCCAGGGTCAATACCAAGAATAATACTCAAAATACACCTAATCATTATTATAAAACAAGCCTTCACTGTACTGCTTGCAGTGGCTTAGCGCAAAAATTATTTGTTATTTCAGTCAATTGAGGCCGATCAAAGTAATTTTGACTCGCAAATACAATCTTCGATTATTTAAAAGACAGCTTTGATTTCGATGGATTATTATTGATAATATTTTTATTAATTTATTCTTTCAAATCATAATTAAAGGCTCTAAATATGCATAAATTTTTATTTCTTTAAAAAAAAAATACACTATGATGGTGATCTTAATCAATATAGGGGAAAACTGATGTCTGCTACAGATAATTTAATTGCGGGATACCAGCGCTTTCGTGAAGGCTATTACCAAAAAAATAAAGACAAACTATTAATGTTAGCTGAACAGGGGCAATTTCCTAAAATCGCATTAATCAGTTGTTCTGATTCTCGTGTTGACCCTGGTGTTATTCTTGATTGTGAACCCGGCGATCTTTTTGTTATTCGCAATGTTGCTAACTTAATACCTCCCAGAGAAGATAACAACAGCTTACATGGTACTAGTGCTGCTTTAGAGTTTGCCGTAACAGAACTTGAAGTAGAGAGTATTATTGTACTTGGTCATACACAATGTGGAGGCATTAAAGCACTTATGGACACACCAGCAACCAATAATCCAGATACGTTTATTGGTAAATGGATGCAACAGCTTGAAGGTGTGCGTAATGAAATTTTGAATGATGACACTATCACAGACCAACCAAGTCGATATAGTTGCTGCGAAAAGAAAGGTATTCAACAGTCACTGCAAAATTTAATGACCTTTCCTTGGGTAAAAGAACGTGTAGAGGCGGGCACATTAACCTTGCACGGTTGGCGCTATGATATAAACAGCTCACAGCTGTGTTCGATGGATGATAACGATGGCAAACTAACCATCATACGTTAACCTTGATGCGCAAGATATTCTATAATTTGCTTCATATCTAAATCAAAATCATCAGCACGGACACATTTTGCGATGTGTTCCGTTTTACTTGTTGCTAAATCAATCTTTTCTTCAAGTTCAAAGCCTTTGGCACCTAAGTTATAAAAAGTGGTGACGGTAGGCAGAAGAGAAGAGCCAGGATTTTGAGACTCGACGATAGCCAGTCGATTGGATTCCAATTGCACAATAGACCCTACCGGATATACCCCCATACAGTGTATAAACTGAGCAACAAGTTCTTCATCTAAATGATTAATTTTCACTAAGTTACGCAAAATTCCAAACGCTCTAACTTGTGACATGCCCTCTTTGTAACAACGGGTTGAAGTGAGTGCATCATAAATATCACAGATAGCAATCATTCGACCATAAACAGAAATGTCTTTTATTCCATTAGGATAACCATTACCACTGAGTTGTTCGTGATGTAAGGCTGCCACTTCTAAACTGAGGGGATCAATACCTGGCGTATTTTCAATAATTTCAATGGAATACGAGGCATGACTTTTCATGACTTCAAATTCTGGGTCAGTTAATTTACCGGGTTTGTTAAGGATACTATCAGGCACCATAATTTTACCCACATCATGTAAAAAAGCACCAACAGCTAATTTTCTAACTATTTCCTTATCTAATTTAAGGTGAAAAGCAAACAGAGTGATCAAAACTGAAACGGCAACCGAATGTTCTAATAAGTATTCATCTTTATTACGCAAATTCAGGACACAAGCTAAGGCATCTGGATTATTAAAAATAAGCTCAATGGATTCATCTGTAATAAGGTTTACTGAACTTAAATCTAAAGGGGAACCATTTTCAGCGGCATAAAATAATTTCTTTTGGATATTTTTTGATTCATCAAAAACGGCTTTTGCTTGGGCAATTTCTTCTTTAAACGATTTTTTCTGTTGTGTGCTTGTCTTTTTTTCTGGCACTATCTGAGCTTTCTCAGGGTCAATTAAAACAATCTCAACCCCTCTTTTTTTCAGTAGAGTAATAGTTTTATCTTTTTTAATTAAACCAGGCTCATGCAGTTGAAATTTACCTTTGGGTTTAATTATTTCGACGAGATACATACCAACGGTTAAATCAGTAACCTCTACTTCAACAAGCATCAAACTCTCCGTTCATGATTCTTTTAAATTACGTTTCATTAAATATAGCGCTTTATTAATTTAATGTACTCATTAATAAGTAAAAAGCAAAAAAAAACGGTGCTCAAGGCTCCGTTTATAAAAAAATTTTCGTAACTACTCTGGCCGTCGCTATTTAAGCCTATTTATGAAGTACATCCGTGTACTTCATCGCTACGCGATTAGCTAAAGCTATTCAAATATGTTCCAGACATATTTGTCATCGTTGAAAAATGCTCATTTAAACTACTAAACTGCGCTTTTTCGCCTTGAACTAAGCTTAAATAGCTTAGCCCTGAACATTTACGTTTTATTTTGGTAAAAGCTCTGTTTTAATTGAGTGCAGAGTAGATACAAATTTTCTTAAAAAAATATTATTAAGTTTATTTTTTGTCTTCTTTTACCACTGCAATGTTTAATTCCGCTAATGCTGCTGGATTTGCAAAACCTGGCGCGTTAGTTAATGGGCATGCAGCAGAAGCTGTTTTAGGGAACGCAATCACTTCGCGAATTGAGCTTGTACCTGTCATTAACATCACTAAGCGATCTAAACCAAATGCAAGACCTGCATGTGGCGGAGCACCAAACTGTAACGCTTCTAATAAGAAACCAAATTTATCTTGTGCTTCTTCGTCTGAAATATTTAAGATACGGAAAATAGCGGCTTGCATATCTTGTTTGTGGATACGAACCGAACCACCACCTAATTCACAACCATTTAATACCATATCGTAAGCATCAGAAATAGCGCCAACAGGGCTTGCTTCCAATTCTTCAGCCGTTAGGTTAATTGGTGCTGTAAATGGGTGATGAAGCGGTGTTAATGCTCCATCTTCAAGTGGTTCAAACATTGGGAATTCAATAACCCAAAGTGGTTTCCACTCATCTTTCACAAGCCCTAAATCTTCAGCCACTTTCAAACGTAAAGCGCCGATTGCTTCAGAAACAACATTCGCTTTATCTGCACCAAATAGAATGATATCGCCATCTTGGGCGTTAGTACGTTTAAGTAACTCTGCAACGATCTCTTCGTTTAAGAATTTAGCGATTGGCGATTGAACACCCTCAAGGCCTTTAGCAACTTCATTTACTTTCATCCATGCTAGCCCTTTAGCACCGTAAATATTGACGAATTTACCGTATTCATCAATATTTTTACGTGAAAGTGATGCGCCACCCGGCACACAAATTACCGCAACACGGCTATCGGCATCATTTGCAGGACCAGAGAATACGTTGAACTCAACGTCTTTGAGTAAGTCAGCGACGTCAATCAATTCAAAATCGATACGTAAATCAGGTTTATCACTACCAAAACGACGCATTGCTTCTGCATAAGTCATTTTAGGGAAAGTGCCTAAATCAACATCTAACATTTTTTGGAAAAGCTTAACAATCATCTCTTCCGTTTTTTCCATAACTTGATCACCAGTCATGAATGATGTTTCAATATCGATTTGTGTAAATTCAGGTTGGCGATCGGCACGTAAATCTTCATCACGGAAACATTTCACGATTTGGTAGTATTTATCCATACCCGACATCATTAACAGTTGTTTAAATAACTGTGGCGATTGTGGCAAGGCAAAAAACTGTCCTTTATGTGTACGACTTGGCACTAAATAATCACGTGCACCTTCCGGTGTTGCTTTAGTTAATATTGGCGTTTCAACATCTAAGAAACCATTATCGTCTAGGAAACGACGCACAAAACTACTAACTTTTGAACGAAATACCATACGCTCTGCCATTTCAGGACGGCGTAAATCTAAATAACGGTAACGTAAACGTTGTTCTTCAGAATTGTTTTGGTTGCTATCTAAGGGAGAAGGTTGAGAACGATTCAAAATTTCAAGTTCAAGACCACAGATTTCAATGCCACCTGTTGTCATGTTTTTATTCACTTGCCCTTCAGGACGTGCACGAACAAGCCCTTTCATTTTAATACAGAATTCGTTACGTACTGTTGTGGCAATCGCAGTTGCTTCTGGTGTATCGGCATCAAAAAATACTTGAACAATACCTTCACGGTCACGTATATCTAAAAACGTTACACCACCAAGGTCACGTTGTTTATTGACCCAACCTACTAATTCAATTTCTTGACCAATGTTTTTTTCGGTCACTTCACCACAATACATTGTGCGCATTATCGATTCCTGTTGTTAATTCGAGAAAATATAATCGCTCATTATAAAAGAAAAAAATGACCACCACACTTTATTTAAGTAAAATATGCCTTCAAAATTAATGCATGAGAAGAAAAATGGCGCACACAGACAATATTTATAATAAACCACTCCCACAGATAGGTGGTTTTACATTTGATGAGCAGGTTGCCCAAGTATTCCCGGATATGATTAAACGATCAGTCCCAGGCTATGAAAAAATTATTCACACCATTGCCATGATCACTGAACGCAAAGCGGTCAAAAACAGTAACCTTTATGATCTCGGTTGCTCATTAGGGGCCGCTACCCTGTCAATGCGTAGTGCATTAAAAAATACATCTGGCTGTCAAATTATTGCTGTTGATAGTTCTGAGGCAATGATAAAACGTTGCTCTGAAACGATTAATGCTTACCGCTCTGATACACCAGTGAGCGTCTTACAGGATGATATTTGTAACATCAAAATAGAAAATGCATCAGTGGTGGTGCTTAACTTTACATTGCAATTTTTGACACCAGAAAAACGCCTTGAGCTATTAACTAATATTTATAATGGGTTATTACCTGGTGGCGTGTTAGTGCTATCAGAAAAGTTTGTCTTTGAAGATACATTGAGCCACCAGCTATTAATTGACCTACATTTAGATTTCAAACGCAATAATGGTTATAGCGAATTAGAAATAAGTCAAAAAAGATCTTCTCTTGAAAATGTATTAATCGCTGATACCGTTGAGCAACATTATCAACGTTTACAAAAAGCCGGGTTTTCGCACAATAACTTGTGGTATCAATGTTTTAATTTCGGCTCTATTCTGAGCATAAAGTAAAACTAACGCCCTTTCTTTTTAAAGCTAATTTCAGACTCAATTTAACGGTAAACAAATAACGATATGATCGACTTCAATAACTTTTATAGCATCATAGCCAAAAATCGTCTCAGCCATTGGTTAAAGATATTACCTCAACAGCTTCACGATTGGGAAAACGTCCATGTCCATGGAAAAATGGCCAGTTGGATACGCGTGTTAAATAAATTTCCGCACATTGAAACAAAAAACATTGAATTTAAAGAGTGTGTAAAAATTGGTAGTGTCGATGAACTATCGATAGGTGAAACCAAAAAATTAGAAAACCTGCTACAAAAATTTCACCCATGGCGTAAAGGCCCCTTTCATATTCATGGTATCCATATCGATACAGAATGGCGAAGTGATTGGAAGTGGGATCGCGTATTACCGCATATTAGTCCATTAAAATATCGTTATGTTTTAGATGTCGGCTGTGGCAGTGGTTATCATATGTGGCGAATGCGCGGTCAAGGAGCTGAATTTGTTGTTGGTATTGATCCCAGTGACCTATTTCTCTGCCAATTTGAAGCCGTACGCCATTTTGCCAACAAAGAACAAAACGTTCATCTATTACCTTTGGGTATTCAAGAATTACCTAAATTAGAGGCCTTTGATACTGTTTTTTCAATGGGTGTTTTGTATCACCGTAAATCTCCCATGGACCATATTACCCAACTTCAAGATCAACTGGTAGAAGGCGGTGAATTGGTATTAGAAACCTTAGTCATTGCAGGCGGTAAAAACGACGTATTAGTACCTGATGACCGTTATGCAAAAATGCGTAATATTTGGTTTTTGCCGAGTGCAGAAGCATTAAAACTATGGGTTGAAAAATGCGGATTTGAAAACGTTCGTATCGTCGATATCAATGATACCTTAACTGGCGAACAACGAAGTACCGCTTGGATGACCAATGAATCACTCGAGGATTATTTAGACCCTAATGACACCAGTAAAACAATAGAAGGCCATCCGGCCCCTAAAAGAGCCCTATTGATTGCAACAAAAAAGACTAAAACGCTTATTTAAACTTATTCTTGATCATTACATGATTAATTAATAACTTTAATCGCTAGAAAACAATAGGTTAACCCCTTATAATCGCTCGAAATTCATACACTTAACTAAACAGGCTTTATTACATGGACATGCTCGAAAAATTATTTAAGCTTAGCGAACAAAAAACATCGCTAAAAACCGAAGTTATTGCAGGTTTTACGACCTTCTTAACCATGGCGTATATTATTTTTGTTAACCCATCAATGCTATCGGCCACTCAAATGGACCCAGGCGCAGTCTTTGTTGCCACCTGTTTAGCAGCTGCCGTGGGTTGTTTCATTATGGGCTTTTATGCAAACTACCCTGTTGCATTAGCGCCCGGTATGGGGTTAAACGCCTTCTTCAGTTATGTTGTAGTGCTAGACATGGGATATACATGGCAAGTAGCACTTGGCGCGGTTTTCCTTTCGGGTGTTTGTTTTACTCTACTTAGCTTATTTAAAATTCGCGAATGGATCATTAACTCAATCCCACTACCAATGCGTAAAGGTATTGCAGCCGGTATTGGTCTTTTTCTTGCTTTAATCGCACTTAAAAATGCCGGTATCGTCGTTGATAACCCTGCAACATTAGTCTCATTAGGGGATTTAACACAACTTCCTGCAGCACTTGCTTCACTTGGTTTTTTCTTAATTATTGCCTTAGCACATTACCGCGTTAAAGGTGGTGTGATGATTGCTATCTTATCGGTAACTGCGATTGGTCTTATTTTAGGTGATGTACAGTACTCTGGCATCGTTTCAATGCCACCAAGTATTGCACCTACCTTTATGCAGATGGATATTGCAGGCGCCTTTAATGTTGGCATGATCAGCGTTATTTTTGCTTTCTTATTTGTCGATTTATTCGATACCTCAGGTACCTTAATCGCTGTTGCTGATAAAGCAAAATTATTGGATGAAAAAGGAAACCTTCCACGTCTAAACCGTGCATTACTAGCAGATAGTGGCGCATCAATTGCAGGTTCAATGTTAGGTACGTCAACAACAACCAGTTACATTGAAAGTGTTGCTGGTGTCGCTGAAGGTGGCCGTACAGGTTTAACTGCTGTTGTAGTAGGTATTCTCTTTTTACTGGCTCTTTTCTTTGCACCACTTGCAGGTATGGTACCCGCTTATGCAACAGCAGGCGCGTTATTATACGTTGCTGTTTTAATGGTAGGTGGATTAAAAGACATTGATTGGGATGATATTACTGAAGCAGCACCGGTTGTGATTATTGCAATAATGATGCCTCTGACCTTCTCAATCGCTAATGGTATTGCGATTGGATTTATCGCCTTTGCAGCCATTAAAGTAATGAGTGGTAAAGCTAAAGAGTTAAGCGCAAGCGTTTGGTTCTTAGCAATTTTATTTTTACTAAAACTAATCTTTTTCCCAGGTTAGGAAAAGCAGTTTTTAGCTTTTAGCGATCAGCTATCAGTAAATACTAAAAAGCCCCATTTTATATCTGTATAAAATGGGGCTTTTTTAATAGTCTCAAAAATTGATTAATGGCTTCGAGGCTCAGTGCTCGTAGCTCGCGACTCAAGATAATAAAGCTTCGAGTAGCGAGCTTCTAGCCTCGAACAACTATAACCCTATGTCTACTTTATTAGGGTCATATCACATATCAGACTAATGACTAATTACTAAAAACTAAAAACTAAAAACTATCTTTTATATTATTAACGACCTTTTCAATCAAACAAGCACGCGCTTCTCTACTCGCCCATGCGGTGTGAGGTGTCATCACTAAACGTTGTTTATTTTTAATCTGTAAATAAGGGTGATTTTCAATCATAGGTTCAATAGCGAGTACATCTGTGCCATGATAAATATCCTGTTGATCTAAGACTTCAGCCATCGCAACTTCATCAATAATCCCGCCACGGCCAAGATTCAAAATAATAGCACCTGCTTTGAGTTTTAATAATTCAGCTTTTCCGATAAGGTTTTGGGTATTCTCATTTAAAGGCGCATGAATAGTAATAAAATCACAGGTTGACAATAATGACTCTAAATCGACTTGCTCAATCCTTTGCTGAGAGTTTTTACCTGAGGTTGAATAATAACAAAGCTCACATCCAAACACGCCCGCAATTTCGGCCACACGTTGCCCGATCTCCCCGAAACCTATGATCCCCCATTTTTTGCCTTTTAGTTCAGAAAACCCTTTATCGATATGGGTAAAGGTTGGGTTGGTTGTCCATTGCCCTGTTAAGGTATATTGATCATAATAACGACTATGTTGGCTTAATTGTAATAACATTGCAATGGTTGCTTGTGCCACACTTTCGGTTGAATAACCTGCAACATTTTTTACCATTACCCCAAGTTTTTTAGCCGCGATTAAGTCAACATTATTAGTGCCTGTTGCGGTAATACAAATAAGTTTTAGCTGCGGATTAGCAAGCATCACAGCTTCATCAATAATCACTTTGTTAGTCAAAATGATTTCATTATCTGCAATATGAGCCTTCAATTGTTCTGGCTCAGTCATATCATACTGAGTGAACCTGCCTAATGACTCAAAAACAGAAAGATCACAATCCCCTAGTGTTAACGCATCTAACAAGACAATTTTCATTATTTATTATACTCCTAAATTTCAGTTATTAAGCATATCTAAAGCGACAGCTTCAGCAATTTTAATACCATCAATACCTGCTGATAATATACCACCAGCATAACCGGCGCCTTCACCTGCTGGGTATAAGCCCTTAGTATTAATGCTTTGGAAATCTTTACCACGTTTAATTTGAACAGGAGAAGAGGTACGTGTTTCAACGCCTGTTAGCATCGCATCTTTACTGTCAAAACCACGAATTTTCTTAGCAAACTCTGGAATCGCTTCACGAATCGCATCAATCGCAAATCCTGGTAAAGCCGGTGTTAAATCGGTCATTTTAACGTTAGGTTTATAAGAAGGTTCAACATTTTCGAATGGTTTGCCACTACCTGCATTTAAAAAATCACCTACCATTTGTGCGGGTGCATCGTAATTACTGCCTCCCATCACATAAGCATGACGCTCAAGTTTACGTTGCAACGCAATACCTTGTAACGGGTCATTATCGAAGTCGCTTGGGTTAATTCCCACAACGATAGCGCTATTAGCATTACGTTCACTACGTGAGTATTGACTCATTCCATTAGTTACAACAGCATGTTCTTCAGAGGTAGCAGCAACGACAACTCCTCCAGGACACATACAAAAACTATAAACACTGCGACCATTTTTACAATGATGTACTAATTTATAATCTGCCGCACCAAGGATGGGGTGACCTGCATTAATACCAAAACGGCATTTATCGATCATCTCTTGTTTATGTTCTATACGAAAACCAATTGAAAAAGACTGCGCTTCTAAATAGACCCCTTTATCATGTAACATCTGTACAGTGTCTCGTGCGCTATGGCCTATCGCTAAGGTAACATGTTTTGAATGAATCACTTCTCCACCCTTTAAGGTAACGCCTGTCACCTGTTTATGTTCACCTTCGCCTTCAATATTTATTTCATCAACACGTGTTTCAAAACGAATCTCTCCGCCTAACTCGATAATCTTACGGCGCATTTTCTCAACCATGGTGACCAATTTATAAGTACCAATATGAGGCTTACTCACATAGATAATTTCAGCAGGCGCACCAGCAGCAACAAATTCTTGTTTTACTTTAAGCCCTAAAAAGCCAGGATCTTTCACTTGGCTATATAATTTACCATCTGAAAAGGTCCCCGCTCCCCCTTCACCAAATTGCACATTGGATTCCGTATTTAATTCGCTAGTACGCCAAAAACGAAAAGTATCTTTAGCACGCTCATGAACAGATTTTCCACGCTCTAAAATAATGGGATTAAACCCCATTTGAGCCAACATCAAACCGGTAAACAACCCACAAGGCCCCATACCGATAACAATCGGGCGCTCTGTTATATCTGTCGGAGCTTGAGCAACATATTTATAGTCAGTGTCTGGAGAACGTCGAATGTTGCTATCTTTTTCGAAAGACACTAATAATTGCGTTTCATCAACGTCGGTTAACGTCACATCAAGTGTATAAATAAGGGTAATGACATTACGTTTACGTGCATCGTAACCTCGTTTGAAGACATGGATATCAACCAATTGTGCCTCAGAGAGATTAAGTTTTTTTAATACAAACTGTTGCAGTGCATCATCACTGTGATCTAAGGGTAATTTTACTTGGTTGAGACGTATCATACTTCACCTGATTATTTTTCAAAAAATTGCTATCCAAAAATAGCATTCTTAAAAGAGAGTTTTAAAAGTTGTTTAAAGAATTGCCTAAAAAGCGAGCTTAGAAATAAGCGCGTAGTTTACGTTATCTATCTCTAAAATGAAATTAAGCAATGATAGAGAATGAGTAAACGATTTAGCTTAAAAATATATATTATCACTAAAAAGTGAATCAAGGACTACAATACAAAGATGGTTAAATTCAGTACTGAATAAACTAAGTGATATAAGATTAACAGCACTTCATCATAAACAGCTCATGAGTAATGAAACAGGGTTATTAAGTTATGGATAAAACACCAACAAAAGCTTTAATCTTCGCTATTGTTATCGGGCTACTAGGTATGATGGCGACATACACTCTGTCTTTAAAAGTCAGTAAACAATTTCAAAAAGAAAGCTATCTCACATTAGAAAACATAGCCAAACAAGTCTCTATACGCTTTCAAGATTCAATTAATATGTCTATTAATGATTTACAAGCATTACAAGCATTTTTTAGTGCAAGCCCCAATCAATATTCGTTAGAAGAGTTCAATCGTTATATGGATATATTGGATATTCAAAATAGAGAGCATATTCAGGCATTAAGTTGGATTCCACTTATTAAAGAAAATCAAAGAGATCAATTGGTTACAACAATCAATAAACGACACCCAGATTTTGATATAAAAGAGCGTAATACTGAAGGCCAAGTCGTCATTAGTGAACGTAGACCCTTTTATACGCCAGTCACTTTTATTAGCCCTTATAAGATAAATAAGAACGCCCATGGATTTGATTTAAGCAGTAGTGATACCCGACGAATATCTTTAGAAAGGGCCCGCAATACAGGTAAAATGACGGTCACTTCAAAAATAAAATTGGTCCAAGAAAAAGCAGATTCCTATGGATTTTTAATCATCGCGCCTATTTATGATGGACTATTGCCAATCAGCAACAAACAGGAAAGGATTCAAGCATTATTAGGTTATGTTACAGGTGTTTTTCGTATCAATAACTTAGTAGAAATTGTCAAACAACAGGCAGATAAAGAAGGCTTAATACTATCTTTAATAGATAAAGACAAAAACAGTGGCGGATTACTTTATGGAACAGAACAAAAAGTCCCATCTTTTAGCTTTGATGAAACCCTCCCAGATCGAGATTGGCAATTAAATATATCATTAAATAAAACATTACAAGCCTCGATCACATCACCACCTATTGTTGATTGGATTCTCATCGGTGGATTTATCATCAGCATCTTATTAGCATTTTCGTTTTATGCATTACAATTATCCATTATTCGAGCAAATCATATTAATAACCTAACAGAGGAATTAGTTACTCAAAATAATCACTTAGAAATTAAAGTTGCCCAAAGAACAAAAAAACTGGCACAAAATAATGAATTATTAAATAAGCATGTTAATGAATTAATCGAACAAAGAAAAAAGCTATCCGAATTGATGACTCAGACTAATTTATCAAAAAGTAATTCGGAAAAATGGGCGAAAGAATTAGCACGTTCAAACCAAGATTTAGATGATTTTGCCTATGTGGCCTCACATGATTTGAAAGCACCATTACGAGGAATCGATCAATTATCCTCTTGGATTGCAGAAGACATAGAAGCCAAGGACTACTCAAACATTCCTGATAATATGCGTTTAATGCGTTCAAGAGTACAACGGTTGGAACATTTGTTAGATGATTTATTGGAATATTCTCGCGCGAATCGTATTACACATAAAGTCACCAAAATAAATGTCTCCTCACTCATCAATGAAACATTCGAATTACTTTCGCCTCCTGAAGACTTTCAATTAATCATAGAGAACGATATACCTGAGTTTTTAACGCTAAAAGCGCCATTTGAACAAGTCATACGTAATTTATTAAGCAATGCCATTAAACATCATGATAAAGCAAATGGGCATATCAAAATACGCTTTGAGGATAAACAAGACTTTTACAAGTTTTATTTTACAGATGATGGCCCGGGTATTAGTAAACAACACCATGAAAATATTTTTAAAATGTTTAAAACACTCAGATCACGTGATGAAATAGAGGGAAGTGGTATGGGGTTAGCCCTGATTAAAAAAATTGTAGAATATTATTCTGGCTCGATAGAAGTTCAACAAAACACAGGAAATGGCTGTACATTTCATTTCACTTGGCCTAAAAAAATCAACAATGAAACAAATAGGTTAGTAGAGAACACCTAAGGATTTCAATGTCGCTTAGGTGTTTGAAATTAAGGAAATAGCTTACTTTTTATCTTTATGATCATCAATTAGATAAGCAAGGAAATTTTTGATATGTGTTAAATTAAGTTCAGCACTCTTCATGTGATGATCTAAATGCATTACTTCACGCTCTTGTTGAAGTTGCTCTCGACGAATAACTTCTTCTTTCAATTCTTGTAAAGTCTGCTGTGTCTCATCAATCAGTATGGTTAATCTTTGTGTCGTTAATATTTGTAAATTATTCATTATATTTTCCTTCTTAAAATAGACTACTTACGCCTAAACAAACAGCAGGGATGAGAAAAAATACACCTAAGATATATCCCAAAGCAATGAATTTATTTTCTGCGGCCACCAAGCCTAAATATTCTGCAGCTTGTACCGGTAAATTACGTAACGCAGGAATACCGTAAATAACTACCACCCCTAAAATATTATAAATAAGATGAATAAAAGCAATCTGTAAGGCTGCTTGCACGTTACCTGTGACCGCAGTTGCAGCTAATACGGCGGTAATACAAGTACCAATATTGGCACACAGCGTAAAGGGGTAAATATCTTTTAATTTAAAAGCGCCGGATCCCGCAAGAGGCACCATTAAAGACGTTGTTGTTGATGAAGATTGCACTAAAACAGTGACCAAAGTTCCCGAAGCAATGCCTGATAAAGGGCCACGACCGATAGCGGTATGCATAATATCTTTTGCTTTACCCACCAGCAGTTTTTTGAGTAGCTTACCAACCATGGTAATCGCAACAAAAATTAACAGGATACCGATCAAAATAAGCGTAATGCCACCAAACTGGTCACCTAAGGAATGAGTAGCATCCTTAACGGTATTTACGACAGGTGCTGTGGCTGCTTTGACAAAATTGAAGCTTTTCAGTGAAGAATCACCAGCACCATAAAAGAAGCTTGATAACCAACCACCTATTTTTTCCAATAAACCAAAGGCTATTTCTAAAGGCAGAAAAATAAGAACAGATAATAAATTGAAGAAATCATGTACTGTTGCGGCGGCAAAGGCACGTTTAAACTCTTCTTTAGCGCGAACGTGTCCCAGTGAAACGATGGTATTAGTGATAGAAGTACCGACATTCGCCCCCATCACCATAGGCACAGCTAATTCTACAGGCAATCCACCAGCCACTAAGCCAACGATAATCGAGGTTACTGTGGAGGAAGATTGAATCAGTGCGGTGGCGACAATACCAATGACTAAGCCAGCAAAAGGATTACTAGCAAAAGCAAAAAGCTCTTTTGCATGGCCACCTGTTGCCATTTTAAAACCACCGCCAATCATTCCGACAGCACAAATTAATAAATAAATTAAAAAGGCAACCGTCGCCCATTGTAAATAATTTTGATGCTCACTACTGTTGGGCATCACAGCTTGATTGTTTTCCATAGAACTCTTTTACCTAGTTAGTTATTTGATAAAAAGGATGTTAGGCGTAGCTCTTTACAGAAAAATGACAAGTAATTATTTATTTGAGAAAAATATTGCACTCTTAAAGTAAATTGGGTTTGCTACGCAACATTGAAAAAATTTTAATATCTTTATTTGTTGTCTCCCCCCAAAAGGATTCAATATTAAAACTTTCTCCCACATCAATGTCTAATCTCATTATACTATTCACTGCAGGTTACGATCAGTTACATTACCTTGGCAAGCTATAGTCGACAGTATGATCGCAACTATTCTCTGATTCACAATCATTAATACCATCACCATTTTTATCCCAACTGTTATGCATTTTTTTGAAAATATTAAAGCTTGAAAAATCAGTATTTAGCCTTAAAAAGATAACTCGCTTTTGATCGGGGTACTCGCTAAAGGCTTGCCCTTTAGAATAACCTTTAAAATCAATTTTCAAATAATCTTTAATATAGGTTATTTTTTCTTGGCCAATTCGATCCCCTAATAACTCAGAGTCTAAGTGTTTACTTTCTTTAGTTTTATTATCATAGGAAAATAAACCAATATAAACAAAAACACCTGAGCCCGAATTATTAATCATAAAAGGAGTAGCATAATATACAACGCCCTGTGGATCTGTCTTTAACACCAGCATTTTTGACATATTCAAGTAGATCGAAGCTCGTTCGTAAATGGCTTCTCTCGTATCAGTGGCTTTTTGAAGCTCTTTCTCATAAAGTCCACTGAGATAGAATATTTTTTTAACCGTGTCCACTTTATCAATTGTTATCTTAATATCCGTTTCAGGGTAATTCATAGTAATAGGATAATCCGACGAAAGACTTTCATAGATAACGGGTGACATCGATTGCTCATTGTTACCTTCAGCATGATATTCAAAAGCACTCTCAATGCATGTTGTTTCTTGACACTCTTCGGGTGAACCTAGGTCGCTTTTCCAAAAAAAGATGACACAGTAAAGCACTAAGACAAATAGGCTAATCCCTTTGATTAATTTATACATGTCGCGTCCAGGTTTAGTGTTGATAATAAGGTTTTGAAGGTGCTATCAAGAGGCGCATGAATTTCTACTTTTTCACCTGTCACTGGGTGCGTAACAGCAAGATATGCAGCATGCAATAACAAACGGTCAGAGTCAAAATTATCACGAAACATTTGGTTATGCTTGCCATCGCCATGCGTTGTATCACCAATAATAGGATGGAAAAGGTGTTTCATATGGCGACGTAACTGGTGACGACGTCCTGTCTTAGGCATCAATTCAACCAGTGAATAACGAGACTGCGCATAAGGACGCACGGCAATCGGTAACTCACAAAAAGCGATCCCTTTATAAGCGGTTTGGGCTTCCTGTGCTTCCTTTTCTTTAGTAGCATGTTTATCGGCGATTTTATCGGGCTGCTTTTTTAATGCATAGTCTAAGAAACCTTCCCCAATATGACCTCGCACAACCGCTAAGTATCGTTTTTCTGTTTTTTGTTGTGCAAATTGCTCCATCAAATTAGTTGCATGACTTTTATCTAATAGAAATAACAGCACACCCGAAGTCGGTCTATCTAAACGATGAGCAGGATAAACAGGTTGCCCTATTTGATCGCGTAGTTTTTGTACCGCAAACTCTGTAGCATGGGAATCAAGCCAACTACGATGTACTAATAACCCTGAAGGTTTATTAATAGCAATCAACACATCATCACGATAGATAATCTCTAAATCGGGTATTTTTACTGGTATTGAAAGTTCACCCATTGAAGCATCTAAACTTGATTCTTTTTGGGTATTTATAGGTGTTTTTTCTATCATTATATTGTCTCATTAATAAGCGCATCTATACGTCGGATCACACTGATAAGGATGTCACTATTGATGGCGGTACTTTTAAAGTATTCTGTTGCCATTGGCGTGATTGACATCTTGCTAGGCAGTGGTGCATTTAATTGTAATCGTTGGCTCATTTTTTCTATAAAGATAAATTGCAGCCATTCAGGAAAACGTAACGTATCGATAGCAAAAGGCATTTGACTGGCTAATGCGAATTCACTTGGTCTCTTATTTTGCCATAAGTTGAGGGCTTTTAATGCCCCCTCTAGCTCTTTTAACAAGTTAGATAATAAATATCGATGATGTACTACAGAAGATTGCATTTTAAACTCAGCCAGTTACTCGATCATAAAATACGACAATATAAAGCTTTTTATAGGCAGTCACAACCGTTAGTGAGTCATCGCTGATGCAAGGTTAAAAGAAGTAAAATCAGCCCTCTCGCATAGTTTTACAAAAAAACAGGTTAATAATAGCGGTTATTATTTACTTCAATTGAAATAGCCCGGAGTTATACTAACCTATTTGTATCAATCCTTATTAGCAGAATAAAGGCTCCTAAGATCAGCCTGTCAATACTCACAGACAATAGATTAAAGAATAGCGAGACAAGTAAATGCAAAAACCAGACATGCCTGCTAATGAAAAAAAGCGTATTAAGTCACTTCATAGCTTAAATGTTCTCGATACACCGGCGGAAGAAAGGTTTGATAGATTAACGCGATTATCTAAAAGAATGTTTAATGTGCCCATCGCATTAGTCTGTCTTGTTGATACTAATCGACAATGGTTTAAATCATGTTTAGGCGTAAGCACTAAAGAAACACCACGTGATATTTCTTTTTGTGGTCACGCTATCCTTGGCGATGATATTTTTATTATTGAAGATACTCATAAAGACCAACGTTTTTCTGACAACCCTTTAGTATTAGATGCTCCTTTCATTCGCTTTTATGCCGGTTTTCCTTTAAGGCATATTGATGGCAGTAGACTTGGCACATTATGTATCATTGATACAAAAGCCAGACATTTTTGTGAAGAAGATTATAGACTGTTGAAAGACCTAGCAGAACTTGCCGAGCAAGAACTCATTGCAGTACAGCTGGCAATTCTCGACGACTTAACCAATATATCTAACCGACGCGGTTTTATGTTACTTGCGGAAAAAAGCTTGGAAATATGTGCTCGTAATAACACCCCCATCTCCCTTATTTTTTTTGATTTGAATAGTTTTAAATCAGTCAACGATAACTTTGGCCATGATGAAGGTGATAAAGCCTTAATTGCGTTTTCCGAAGTCATGAAAGAAACATTTCGTGATTCCGATGTGTTTGCGCGTTTAGGAGGCGATGAATTTGCTGTGTTATTAACGGGCACCTGCGCTAAGCGTGCAAATGATACCGTCGTCAGATTAAGACAAGCTTTAGATCAATATAATAAACAAGCTAATCGAGGATATAATATTGTATTCAGTGAAGGTATTGTGAGTACAGATAATGTTGAAAACTACTCGGTGTCTGCGTTATTAAATAAAGCAGACACTTTAATGTATGAAAATAAACAAGCGTACCACCAACAAAAAAACAGAAAGGCTAAAGAATAAAATAGTATTAAAAACAAGTTGATGATAATGAGTATAAATCTTGTGATTTGATATAATGCCAAACACGTTATGCTCAAATGAACTTTTTTATGAATACAAACACACTTACCGACTTTTTAAAGCAGGCTAAATGCCAATATCGCATTTATGATTTAGGGCGTAAAGTCACTAAAATCTCTAATGATCACTTTCAAGAAATAGCTGAAAATACAGCGCCATATCCTTATCCTATCCAGCAACACGCTTATTTTGGCCTTACCTTTTGGCAGATTAATAAAGGGCAGCAAGATCATTTTGTGTGGTTTTTAAAACTTCCCCTCGATGAACAAGGTTTAATGAAAATAACGGCACAAACTAGTTTTATTAAAATGGTGATCGAAGCAATGGGTGAAAACCTCACTGCAAAGATAAGTGACAAGTTGCAAGAACGATTAGCAAGCAATCCTTTTATTTTCAAACCTGCCACTGAAAAACTCGCTATTTTTAATGCCATTATGAATACTCAATTTGTGCGCCCTGCTTCTACCTTTTATCCTGCCACTGTGCATTATTTTTCAGGCCAAACACAATGGGATGAAACATGGCAAAGCTTAGGTATTCAAGGCATTGCGGACTTGAGTGCTCGTCTTAATTATGATGGTAATCAACAAACATTGATTAACGCGCTTCCTCACTTGCCACAACAACCTTTACAATCATTGGCTTTATGTCTTGAGCACCAGCAAGATATCAATACAGACTTAGCGAAGGCGATTTCGAAACAAGCAGAAGTAGCATTAAAGGCTAAACAAACAGACAATGCGATTTTATTATTACGTGCTATTTCTAGCATGACAGACAATGAAATCACTAAAGCACTTTTTGAACAGCAATTTAATTCAGATCTCATCCATGACGCACATTGGTATGTTTGTATTGCAGGACGTTGTTGGTCATTACTTGAAGATGAAACTTTACTGAATCGATTTTTTGAAGCATTAGCAAATCATCACAGCACACTCTTTCCACAACTTTTTGCCGATTTGGTCGCAATTCCAGCTTTACGCGATAAAGTATTAAAGCAACTACGGTTAACTGCGCGCTCTCCTGCGTTATCACAAGCGATAGGTTTGCTTTTTTCTGGCACACAAACAGAAAAAAAAGGAGAGCAATAGTGACCGATTTACTTTTTATTTTATTTACCGTGACCGTTGCAACCCTTATCTGGAAATTAAGGCAACAATCTGAACACGCCAAAACACTCATAGAGCAGCACTGTGTAAAACTAGACTTACAGTTACTCAGTGTAGCGCGTTCAAGCTTTAACTATCAATTAGGCAGTGATTTTTTACGTGCGAGTTTTAACTTTGAATTCAGCAGTGACAACGAAAATAGTTATCAGGGAAAACTGTTTTTATCTGGTTTACACCGTCCTCGCTTTGAACTTCCTGTTTATCGCTCTTTTGATTCAACCGATCAATTCCATTAAAGGTATCTCATGGATAGAATTATTTTAATTGCCCAACAAATCGCGAAAGAAGGCAAAACACCTAATACCGCGATGATAAAGGCGCGATTGCCTAAAAATGTACCTCTGCCAGCGATTATTCAAGGTTTAAAACTGTGGCATGAAAATCCAAATAGAGAAATCGTTGCTAGTACAGAATCACTGACAACAACAAATGCAGAAACAGAAATGGATCGCTTTGAAGCTCTGCTAAATACAAAAGTAGAAGCCCTCGTTGAAGCAAAAGTCATGAAAATAATAAAGCCGCTTGAAAATGAAATTCGACAATTAAAGTTCGAGCTAAAAGCTCTAAAAGAGAATCAATAAGTGTATATCAAAGAACTCACTTTTGAATGTTATCAAAACACTCAATATGCTAGTGTGGAACGTGCCATCAATAATTACTTTGACATGCTGCGTTATAACGGACAAATTTTAGGGCGAGAGTTTCCGATTGCGATGTTAGGGGCTGTTTTTAGCACCCGCCTTGTTTGCCCTGAAGAAAATAGCTTAGACGAAGTGTTTAACAGTCCGCAGGTAACACATGCTCTTAATCAGTTAACCAAAGCAGGCTTACTCGCACCTAAAATTAAAACCATAGCAGAAGATTTAAACTCGCTTGAATGTGCCCCTGACTTCAAGCCAAGCTGGCAAGTATTATATACCACCTTTTTAGATACATGCTCTCCACTAAGATGTGGCGAAACCTTACAACCAATCCCGCTATACCGCACTCCAGAAGCTATCAGTAATGGAGATCGAAAAAGCATTCTCAAATGGCAAGAAGAATGGATTAATTGTGATGAGCTACAAATGAATGGTTCAGCTGTTTCTGCTGCTATTCTAAAAGAAATGGGCGATATCGACAGTAAACTCTTTTATCGTGGCAGTAATCTCAGTAAACGCATTCAATGTGTCACTAAAATCCCAACCTATTATTACCTTTATCGCGTGGCAGGTATCAGCCTTGAAGATGAACAAAACAGAAAATGCCCTAGTTGTGGTGGTGATTGGCAATTAGAGTCCCCGCTGTTTGATATTTTTGATTTCAAATGTGATAGCTGCCAATTAGTCTCAAACCTTTCTTGGGACTTCAAAAAATAAACGCTAATTTAAATACATTTACTACTACAAGGTTTTTTATGAAAAAAGTATTAACAGTATTATGTTTGAGTACATTGCTAACGGCTTGTTCAGACAATGAAGTGGGTGATATATCATTAGGGGTGTTTACTTCTCAGGATATTAAAATAAATATTTTGAAGGATGAATTAGTCCCAGGAGTAACTTGTCATGTTGCTTCAATAGAAGATAATTTTAGCTTATCAGACCCAAGTGATAGCTCTATTGCTTGCCGACAAACCGGTGAAATAACCACAGAGATGATAACAAAAATCGATAAATCAGCCTCCGGTGAAATCGTCTTTAAGAAATCAAAAAGTATTTTCTTCAAAACCATGAAAATCAGAAGAATATATGATGCATCTAATCAAACGCTCATGTATGTATCTTATTCAACAACTGAAACCTCAGGCAGTTTCAAACATAGCCTTTCTACTGTTCCGCTATGGGGAACCAAAGCTTATACAACTGCAGTGGCAGAAACTAAGTAGCAACTGGCTTTTAAAGAATAAAGTTACCAATAATTATCTAACAGATTAAAAGGACCAAATTATGTCTAACCGTGTTTATGTTTTAGCCCAATTTAAACCTAAAGCAGGTAAAGAAGCTGAATTATTTGAAATATTAAAGGCATTAGAGCCTGATTCATATCGTGAAGAAGGTTGTGTTCAATACCTATTAACGCGTCAAATAACACATCCTAGTGCAAGTAATAACGAATTTACCATCGTATTTAATGAAATATGGGAAAGCCCTGAAGCTTGGTCTGCTCACGGTCGTCGAAAACAAATCCAACACTTCTTTACTAGCCAAGTAGAAGCAGAAACGGGATTAGTAGAAGATGTAATGGTGACAGCCTACACCGATGAAGGCAGTGATTACGATAAACCTATTTTTGAATAAAACACATTAACTGATTTTACTCAATGCTCAACAAGCAAGCATTGAGTAAAAATTTTTCTAATCTAATTTAACATTATCAATAATATATAATCGACTGCCATCAATCTGGCTTTGTGCTTTATCTAAGTACTTTTGTTCTAACTTACCTTTACTTGACCAAGTGGCAAAATCATCGTCATTCAGCACGGCAAGTTGATTTGGACTCACAATCCACATACCTTCAAGTTTATCGTGCGGATAATTGTTCCTTTTAACTAAATCGACAACTAAA
>TARA_R110001583_G_scaffold1542_8_pt1 | contig 23293 bp, 20 predicted proteins | sample TARA_R110001583 | Tara Oceans TARA_R110001583 (sample SAMEA4398432) | marine metagenome | biome: Polar Biome; feature: [MES] marine water layer (ENVO:01000295) within the mesopelagic zone...; material: water (ENVO:00002006), including particulate matter (ENVO:01000060) such as...... | reverse complement strand
CGACAGAGCATTGGGTGTTTTAAATGACGCTTTTAAAAAGCACCCAAACAATGTGATGCTTCATTTAGTGAAAATGCAGATTCTATTAAATAATAATCGCGGTGATGACGCTAAATTATTATTCCAATCACTGGCTAAATTTGACATCAATAAAAACTTACTTGCAGGTATTGAAGGGCGAATTCTTTTACTCGATAAAGAGTTTGCGGCGGCTGTGCCAAAATTAAAACAGCAGTATCAAGCCAAACCTGACAGTATTAATGCAACCTTCCTTGCTTTTGCTTTAGAGGCAAACAATCAAAAAGATGAAGCGATAAAATTACTTGAACAGCACTCTGATAGGAATGAAATAGACAATAAAATCAACCCAAAAGTTAGTTTGAGTTTGGCTAATATGTATTTAGCTGAGCATCAAGATAAGGCTATCGTTGAGTATGAGCGACTGATTAAAGTAGTACCTAATAATATTGTGGCGTTAAATAATTTATCTTGGCTTTATATGGACCAAGGAAAATATGTTCAAGCACTACAATATGCTGAACAAGCCTATAGTCTGACAACTCAAATACCTAATGTAGTTGATACTTATGCTCAAGCGTTATTAAAATCTGACAAAAAAGTTGAAGCATTAGCTAAAGCACAAGAAGCTTATGACTTATCTAAAGAAAAGTCTAAAGAAAAGTCAAAAGGGCAAGATATTGATATTGCTTTAAATTTTGCTGAGACCTTGTTAGCGAATAACATGCACAAAAAGGCTAAGCTTATTTTGGATGAGATAAATGCGGTAACCGTAAAGCAGAAAGAGAAGAAGCAGAGTTTGTTGAAGTAAGCTTTAATCAATAGGTAGGGGGTAATTTATTGCCCCTATTCTGGTCAACTCCAGCTGGTCAGAAAGAATGCGAACCTACTCGTGATTTTTTGTTATATCAATTTCAAACTATTGAGTTGATCAGAAATATCATGTTCTATCGCTTTGTATAAATTTTTAAAGCCAGGAGATAGGTTAGAAAGAAATATTTCAGGGTTGATATAGTACGGCGCTCTTAATCCATGGTATTCAATGGGGTCTCCAAGTGGTTGAAATTTGATACCAACAAACTTCATGCTTCGAGCCAGCCTTGGCTCCATCATTACGTAAACATGCTTTATACCTGTGTCTATTGCCATAGTAGCTGCAGCCATGTATAAACCAATAGCGATAAAAGGGAAACAACGTAATTCAACCTCAGAATAATTTGTTTCTTGAATAACACCAGTGCTAGAGCCTTTAAATCGATCGGTTTTACGACGTCTGAAATCAGACTTTACTGCTAGTCGTGAAATTTCACAAATCTCATTTCTATTAAAACGTTTTGGGTGTAGCTCTTCATTGGTGATTGAATCAAGACAAAATTTTTCTATGGGTAAAAGCTGACTTTCTTCCATAATCTTTACTACGCGGATACAGCTGGTGTAAATATTTGAGGGTTTGTGCTTGATCAGAGAGAAAATGGATTGTTCGTCAAACTCATCTTTTTCTTGCCCGCCTTCTTTGACGTCTTCAAAAGCTAACTCTTCACAATAAACATTATGGCGTATTTTGAACGCTTCCTCTTTTAATGTGTTGTTAATCGCAATTTGTGGCTCTAAAAACTGGGTAAAATGCTCAGTAATATTGTAGGCGTCATGACTCACTTTCATCAAGGCGAGTTTTTTTGTTATATCTCCAATAATGGGGGTGTTTAGCAGGCTTTTATTCCAGTTCATTTAATTTCCAAGTTATCATGTTGACACTAGTGCGAGCGTATAACTAAATAAGCAGTAATAAAACAGTGTAACCTATACCCAATTTACCAACGGGTATAAAAATGTGCATCTCTAGCTAGAACGAGTATATGCTAGAGTATAGCTTAATCTATCATATTTTTTTTGGTTTTGAACTACGGCTTTATAATCGGCGCTGTTTTTGTTTTCATTACAATGAAACATTGGCACAGTCATATTATTTAATTATGGCTGATAATTAAATAATTGCGTAAAGTATGATTAATTAAAATATTTTTATTGGGTAACCACCATGCTTAACAAGCGTTATATTGTTTTGTTTTTCACGATGTTAGTCTTTTCAGCCTTTTTAGCTGAGGCAAAAAGCGAGTTGGCAAAATCCGAGTTTGTTGACGTTGTGGCAAAGGTTAAACCTTCGGTGGTAGGTATTGGTATCCATACGCCAACAAGCCAGCCGCAAAATACTTTGCGTGGCAGCGGGTTTGTTATTGGCGGTGGACATTATGTGGTAACTAATGCCCATGTTTTACCTACTGAGCTTGATGACAGCTTATTGCAAAAAATGGCGGTATTTATTGGTTCAGGAAAAGAGGCAATGGTTCGACAAGCTGAAATTGTGGTTACTTCACCCTTATATGACCTAGCAATTTTGAGAATATCAGGTGCAGCGTTACCTGCGATGACGCTATCGGGCGAAGAGTTTTGTGGCGACGGCACTTATATTGCGTTTACTGGCTTTCCTATTGGCAGTGTTTTAGGTTTATATCCTGTCACTCACCGAGGAATAATTTCCAGTGTAACGCCTACTGTTGTGCCAGCACAAACAGCAGGGCAAATTAGTTTAAAGATGCTTAAGCGTATGCGTAACCCTTATTTTGTTTATCAATTAGATGCAACGGCTTATCCCGGCAATAGTGGCAGCGCTATGTATGATATGAAAACTGGTGAGGTTTTGGGTATTATTAATAAGGTTTTTGTGCAAACGACTAAAGAAGCTGTTATTAGCAACCCGAGTGGCATTACTTACGCGATTCCCGTTAAATACTTACATCAAATAATAAGAGAAAATAATATTAAGTTATAGAGGCAGACATGAGTTATTAGTTATGTGTTTCGAAAACACATTAGTCCGTTTGTCCTTCGACAACTCCTTTCGACAGCTTCGCGCTCAGGATAAATGGTGTAAACCCGTTCTCCCTGAGCTTGTCGAAGGATATTTTTCAAAGCATCATTCACTAATCGCCACTTGGGTCTGGTAACCTTCAAGCGTTGAATATAAAGCCGATAGCGGTACTAGCTCAATATTGTTTTTCGCCAGTGTAGGAATTAAGCGCTTTAAAGCCCGAATTGTCTCAGGATGAGGGTGAGCGATAGCAATAGCTACTTTTTGAGACTTTGCATGGTTAATTAAAGACTGAAACTGTTTAGTAATATAACTATCAGTTAATTGATTATCGAGAAATATATTACGATTTTTCGCTGGAACTCCCACTAATTTTGCAATACTTCCAGCTTTAGAATAGGGGCTGGTTTTACTGTCTAAAAAAAGTAAATTATGTTGCTTTAAAAAATTCATAGTCCATGTCATTGGATCATCTAATTGTGTTAAATGGCTACCCATATGATTATTAATACCAATAACAAAAGGTACTTCAGCTAAAGATGCATTTAAGCTTGCTACAATTTCTTCTCTATTCATCGTACTCGTCAGTGCACCAGGACCTAATTTTTTGCCATTTTCGGCTTCCATAGGAATATGTAGCATTACGTCTTTATGTTTTGCGTTGGCTTTAAGGGCTATTCTTTTGCCATAAGGTGTATGCGGTAAAATAGAGTAGGTGATAGCACCGGGTAATGATAAAGCGTTTTTGTCGGTGTAACGATAACCAATATCGTCAATTATAATGGCAATGCGTACGGGTTGAGCTTGTGAGAATTTTGTATATAAAATGCAGGAGAGAGCAAGAATAATAAGGGATAAAAATTTCGACACAGCTGAAATCATTTTATTAGTTTTTATCGTAGTGAGGATTGTGAAGCATAACATTTGGCTCGGTTTTTTTGTAGTAACTTTTCTGCGGATTACTAGAATTTAACCGTGTCATTGATGCTCATTCATTAACGACACCACAGTTTTGGATTAACTGCTTTACCTTGATGACGAATTTCAAAATATAGTCCCGCTTGATCTTGCCCACCACTTTGCCCAACAAGGGCTATAGGTTCACCAGTTTCTACTTGATCACCCACTGATTTTAATAACGTTTGATTATAAGCGTACAAACTCATATATCCGTTACCATGGTCGATCACTGTTAACAACCCATAACCTTTTAACCAATCAGAAAATAAAACAGTGCCGTTATGAATAGTTTGTACTTGCCTGCCAATAGGTGCGCCAAGCAAAACGCCTTTCCATTTTAAATAGCCTTGCTTTTTACTACCGAAGCTTCGAAGAAGTCTGCCTTTTACCGGCCAAGTTAGTTTTCTTTTGAGTTTACTTAGCCCAGTTAAATCAACTTCTGCACGAATAAGCGTTGTGAGTTTTTGTAAGGCTGCCGCCAAGTTAGCTTCATCCGCTTTTAATTTAGCCAATTGTTGTTTACTTGATAATAATTTTTTGCCTAGCGATGCAAGAGTTTTACTGCGATTATCTTTGTTTTCACTTAATGCTACGCGTTGTTTTTGTTGGTTTTGTTTTAGGGTTTGTAAATGTTCAACTTGTTTTTGATGTTGTGTGGTTACTATGATTAACTGGGCTATGGTTGTTTGAAATTTTTCAATTTCATTGATCCGCGCTTTATTCATATATTGATAATAGGTAATAGTTCGCTGAATTTTTTCACTTTGTTGTTGGTTTAAAAGTAACTTTAAATAATCATGTTGACCTGTGGTATAAGCAGAGCGAAGTTGTTTAGCCAGTAATTGCTCTTGTGTTATTTTTTGTGAGCTTAATTGTTGTTTTTCTTGGCTTAAAGATGATATTTTATTTTGAGTGTTTTTTAGCAATTGTTCGGTTTCGTTAATGGCTTTAGCTACTTTGGCTATTGCCAAATCATCATATTTTAACTGCTTTTCTAAAGCTGATCGTGCTTTATTGGTTTTAAATATATTAGATTCTTGCTTGGCAATGGCTTGTTGCACATCATTGAGTTTGGCGCTATTTTGTTGTTTTGCTTTCTCGTTGTCGCTTTCACTCGCGAGGCATTCTACAGGTGTTAGTAAGCAGCCTACTAAAATTAAGCTGCTTACTAAGTGACGAAATAAAAAAATGGTTATGGGCATCAAGAAGTTGTGTTTTGTAGGTTAACTTACAGTTTGCCCCATTAATCTAGTTGCATCAATACCGAACCTGTCATTTCTTCAGGTTGCTCCATTGCCATTAAATACAATAGGGTAGGTGAAATATCACTTAAGGTACCTGTGCTTGCAGGTGTAGCGTTTCTACCAACGTAAATTAACGGCACAGGTTCACAAGTATGCGCAGTGTGAGCTTGGCCTGTGGTTTCATCTAACATTTGTTCGGCATTACCATGATCAGCGGTAATTAAGCATTCGCCTCCCGTTTTTTGTAATGCAGTAACCACACGTCCCACACAGGTATCAACCGCTTCACAAGCCTTAACAGCCGCAGCAAAGTCTCCAGTATGACCAACCATATCACCATTGGGATAATTACAAACAATAAAGTCATATTCGCCGCTTTCAATGGCGGCAACTAATTTATCAGTGAGTAGCGTTGAGTTCATCTCAGGTTGTAAGTCGTAAGTAGCTACATCGGGAGAAGGGACTAAAATACGCTGTTCACCCTCAAATTCGTCTTCTTGCCCGCCGCTAAAGAAAAAAGTAACGTGGGCATACTTTTCAGTTTCAGAAATACGTAATTGTGTTTTATGGTGCTTAGCAAGCCACTCGCCCATTACATTATTGAGTGCTGTCGGGGCGAAAGCACAGCTAGCTTTAATCTCTGCTGAATATTGCGTTAACATAACAAAGTCGCTAATGGCAGGCACTTTTTTTCGAGTGAAACCATCAAAATTACTTTCGGTAAAACAGCGGCTAAACTGTCGGGCACGATCCGCTCTAAAATTCATAAAAATTAACGCATCGCCATCGTTTACCTCAATAGCTTCACCTTCTTCATTCAAAATGGCACTAGCACTAACAAACTCATCATTTTCATCACGTTGGTAAGCACCTTCAAGTGCTGATATTGCATCGTTATATTGATATTTGCTGATTCCAGACACCATTAAATCGTAAGCTGCTTCAACACGATCCCAGCGTTGATCTCTATCCATAGCAAAGTAGCGGCCAATAACCGAGGCTATTTGCCCTTCGCCCTCTGAGTTAGTAAAAAGTTGCTTAAATTTTTGTTGTGCTTTTTCTAATGATTTTTTTGCGCTGCGTGGCGGCGTATCTCTGCCATCTAAAAAGGCATGTAAATAAATTTTTGTTGCACCACGTTTTTTGGCTAGTTCCATCATGGCAAAAATGTGTTCTTCATGACTGTGGACACCGCCAGGCGATAATAAACCAAAAATATGCACCGCTTTGTTTTGTTTAACGGCTTTATCAACAGCACTGCATAATGCTGGGGTTTGTGAAAACTCGCCATCATCAATAGACTTGGTGATGCGGGTGAAGTCTTGATAAACAATTCTTCCGGCACCTAAATTAACATGGCCTACTTCCGAATTACCCATTTGCCCATCAGGTAAACCAACCGCCATACCAGAAGTTTGTATCAGCATATTTGGGTAATCAACTTTAAGTTTGTCTAGTACAGGCGTATTAGCAGCTTGTATCGCATTTGAATCACTTTCTTCGCGATAACCCCAACCATCTAAAATAATTAACACGGTTGATTTCTTTGTTAACGCTTCTTTGTTAGACACTTCTCTGTTAGACATATGCTAGCCTTGTATTGTGCTTAAAAATTGAATTGCTGACATTGTACACAGTCAACCCTATTTATTTAAGCAAGAAATGATTCATTAGTGGTTACTAAATCCAAGCCATAAGAAATTCGCATCTTGAAGTGGCTTGGTATTAGCTCGCAATTCCAAGCAGCTTGGGTATAATGTGTCGATTTTTTTATTTATTATGATTTATAAAAAAATGATTTATAAAAAAGTCACACCTTTTACTATTTACTAATAGAGTCCCCATTTTATGGAACAATTTATTACTTTTGCCAGCGATAACGGCATGTTAAGTGCGGTTTGGGTTGGCCTTGTTGTTATGATCATCGTAACAACTGTTAAAATTAATTTATCGCCAGTTAAACAAATAAGCTCGCAAGATTTAACTTTTTTAATGAATAGAGAGCAAGGTGTTGCTCTTGATATTCGCACGGAAAAAGATTTCAACGCTAGTCATATTCTTGATGCGGTAAGCTTATCAAACGAGAAAATCATTAAAAATGGATTTGTTAGCCTTGAAAAGCACAAAGACAATCCCATCATAGTTGTATGCAGTGCTGGTATTAGCGCCGTAAAAATAGCTAATGATTTGCACAAAGCGGGCTTTGCTCGTGTCAGTGTATTAAAAGGCGGCATGGGTGCATGGACAGGAGCTGGCTTGCCAGTAACGAAGAAATAAGTTCGAAAAAGCGCAATAAATTACGCCCTACAAGGGGAATTGGAAATTATGGCAAAAGTCGATATTTACACAAAAGCGTATTGCCCTTTTTGTTCTCATGCTATTGCCTTGCTTGAACATAAGCTATTGGTTCACCCTTCATTACAGATAGAAAAAATCAGTATTGATGGTGATATGGCGTTACGTGAAAAAATGATTGAGCGCAGCCGTGGCGGTTATACCGTACCGCAAATATTTATTGATGATGTTCATATTGGCGGCTGTGATCAGCTAGTAGCGCTAGAAAAGAATAATCAGCTTGACGCTTTACTTATATACCATTAGCGAAAGTGTAAAAACAAAACAAAACAAAATAAAACCAAACAAATATTTAATTTTTATACAAAATACAGGAAAATACCCATGAGTGATGAAAACCAAAATCCAGCAGGCGAAGCAGCACCAGTAGAAGCACCAGCACAACCACAATTTGCTATTCAACGTGTTTACACTAAAGATGTTTCATTTGAAACACCAAACTCTCCTGCAATCTTTCAAAAAGAGTGGAAGCCTGAAATCAAGTTAGACTTAGATACTCGCTCAAATAAACTAGCCGATGACACTTATGAAGTTGTTTTAGCCGTTACGGTTACTGCAACGGTTGAAGGTCAAACTGCCTTTTTAGCAGAAGTACAACAAGCCGGTATTTTCACCATTGGCAACTTACCTGAAGCACAGTTAGCACATACTATTGGCGCATTTTGCCCAACAACGTTATTTCCCTATGCGCGTGAAACTGTTGCAAGCTTAGTTAACCGTGGTTCATTCCCGCAATTTAACTTGTCACCGGTAAACTTCGAAGCCTTATTTGCTTCTTATGTGCAACAACGTGCGGCTGAAGCGAAAGTTAACGCGCCAGAAAGTACAGAAACGCATTAGTTGTTAGTTGCGAGTATCGAGTTTCGAGTTTCGAAGACAAGCTCTTGAGAGTGAAGTGTTTTCACCACTCGCTACTTTCCTTACTCATAACTTAATTATAAAAAGGTATTTATGACAGCTTCTGCCAAAATCACCGTATTGGGTGCCGGCTCTTATGGCACAGCACTGGCTATTTGTTTGGCTAGAAACGGTCATAAAACACTATTGTGGGGGCGTGATGCTAACCAAGTTGATGACATGGTTAATGCACGTGAAAATGCTAAATATTTAGCAGGTTGTCCATTTCCTAATAGCTTACACCTTACTAGTGACTTAAAGAAAGCCGTTAGTGCTAGCGATAATATTTTAGTGGTTGTTCCTAGCCATGCCTTTGGCGATATGCTTAACCAAATTAAACCTATGCTTAAGCGTGGCGCTAAAGTTGCTTGGGCAACCAAAGGTCTGGATCCTCAATCAGGTGATTTACTGCAAAATGTTGCTAGAAGGATTCTAGGCGAAGAAGTTGCTTTAGCCGTAATATCGGGCCCTACTTTTGCGAAAGAAATGGCGATAGGTCTACCAACTGCTATTTCGTTATCATCTACAGATGCAAGCTTTGCGCTGGAATTGTCTGACTTACTGCACTGCGAAAAATGTTTTCGTGTTTATCCTAATAAAGACTTTATTGGCGTGCAATTAGGGGGAGCAGTTAAGAATGTTGTTGCTATTGGCGCAGGTATCGCCGATGGTATTGGCTTTGGTGCCAATGCACGTACTGCATTAATTACTCGCGGGTTAGCCGAAATGACGCGTTTAGGGGTAGCATTAAATGCAGATCCGGCTACTTTTATGGGGATGGCTGGTTTAGGCGATTTAGTACTAACCTGTACTGATAATCAATCACGAAATCGCCGCTTTGGTTTAGCTTTAGGGCAGGGTGCTGGTGTTGAACAGGCTATGGCGGATATTGGTCAAGTAGTCGAGGGTTATCGCAACACTAAAGAAGTTTATATGCTTGCAGCGCGTATGAATGTTGAAATGCCTATTGTAGAACAAGTTTATCAAGTGCTATATCAGGGCAAAGCCGCAAAACTTGCCGCGGCAGATTTATTATCTCGTGATCAAAAACAAGAATAGAAATGTAAAGTGACGAGTTATAAGTATCGAGTTGCGAAATGCTCCGAACGTTATTGTCGCGACTCGCAACTATTAACTCGCAGCTGCTTTTAAACCGCATTCACAAACCCTAACTGACGCCATGCGTCATAAACGATTACCGCCGCGGCATTCGATAAATTCATGCTACGACTTTCTTTTAGCATGGGAATGCGAATTTTATCTTTATCAGGAATTTGTACGCGTACCTCTTCAGGCAAGCCGGCAGTTTCTGAGCCAAACAGTAAATAATCCCCTGCTGCAAAGGTTACGTCACCATAAAAATTATTGGTTTTGGTGGTTATGGCCAGTATACGTTTTGGCTGCTCTTGCTCAACAAAAGCGTTGAAGCTTTTATGTCGCTTAATGGCGGCAAATTCATGATAATCTAGCCCAGCGCGGCGTAGTTTCTTATCTTCTAAATCAAACCCTAACGGTTCTATTAAATGTAGTCGAAAGCCTGAATTGGCACATAAACGAATTATGTTGCCAGTATTTGGTGGAATTTGCGGTTGAAAAAGCACAACATCTAACATAATGATAACAACGTGAGTTTGAGTGGAAGCATAATTGTTTGCTATTATAGCGACTAAGTTCGTTTAGCGCTTCATTTTTCATTTCGGAATAAACTTTCATGTCAGAACCATCAACGTCGAATATGTCTTCATCACCAACAGTGAATAACCACACCGAGCACTATGCTTATTGGGTTCGACTAGCTGCTATTACTTCTTCATCGGTGGCTTTAATATTAGTGGTGATTAAGTTTTATGCTTGGTTAGTAAGCGACTCTAGCGCTATGCTTGCTTCTACTACCGATTCAATTTTAGATTTGTTTGCCTCGATAATGAACATTGTTATTCTGCGTTTTGCGCTAGCTCCAGCAGATGATGAGCATAAGTTTGGTCATGGTAAAGCGGAAAGCTTGGCGGGCTTAGTGCAAGCAGCCTTTGTGTTAGGGTCGGCTATTTTGCTTATTTTTAATGGTGTTGAACGTGTGATGCACCCGCGCCTTATAGTGCAAAGTGATATTGCTATTTGGGTCTCTATTATCGCCATAATCCTGACGCTTTTTTTGGTGGTTTTTCAGCGTTATGTTATTAAGCGTACCGGCTCTATTGTGATCAGTGCTGATGCGCTGCACTATCAATCAGACTTGTTTTTAAATTTAGGCGTGTTGGCTGCCATCTTTTTGAGTCAAGGTATTTGGCTGCAAGCTGATGGTGCTTTTACTATTTTGGTGGCTTTATATTTACTTTTTGGCGCAGGACAAATTATTTATCAAAGTGTTTATCAGCTAATGGATCATGAATTAAGCCATGAAGAGTTAGCACAAATAAAAAGCATTGTTTTAGCGCATGATCATGCCTTAGGTTTACATGAGCTACGCACAAGGCAGTCAGGCGCTCAGCGCTTTATTCAGTTTCATTTAGAGCTTGATGATACGTTGTCATTATTAGAAGCCCATAGTATTGGTGATGATATTGAAGCTAAAATTTGCCAAGCCCTTGCACCTTGCGAAGTGTTTATTCATCATGATCCAACGTCAGTAGTGCCAGAAGAGTTAAGGGGACAAAAACTATAATGTTCCTCCCTTCCTTCGACAGCTCCGCGCTCAGGACTAACGGGAGAAAGCCATCAATTAAGAATTAGTCCGTTTGTCCTGAGTTTGTCGAAGGGTCGAAGGATGTTCTTCAAACCACGCTACAGCAGCAGTTAATGCTTGCTGGCGATAAATATCACTTTCAAAAAATAATTCATGATAAGCACCTTTAATTACTAGCGGTTTACCATCAGGGCATGACTGTGGGTGCAATTGATGTAATTGTTGGCAAAAATCATTTTGCGCGTCATTGTTAACAATTTTGTCATCACCTGCTTGAATCACTAACGTTGGGGTGGTTATTTTATTTAGCTTGGTAAATATTGTTTCAAGTGCCGCGATAGATTCGTTTAACCAATGTACGGTAACACCGCCAAGTTGAATTTCTGGGTTTTGATGATAAAGCCGACTAAATTGCTGAAAACGTAATGCTGAATGCATTAGCGGATTATTGGCAAAGTCATTTTGAGCATCATCTTTGTGAACGTCATTTTTCTGAGCGTCATTTTTCTGAATATAGTCTGTCTGGCCGAAGAAGTACCATGGCGTGTTATCAAACCATTGGTTAATTTGAGCTGTGCTTTTAATTAACGATTTAGCAATAACGTCAGGAATACCACCGCTATTAAAACCTAGCATAGGCGAGGATAATACCGCCGCTTGAATGTTATCAGGATAGTCTTGTAAATATCTGGCGGCAATAGCGGCCCCCATTGAATGCGCTAATAAGTATGGTTTATGCGTGTTGCCATCAACCGTACAATGTGAGCTAACAATATTGTCAATAAAAGTGGCTAAATCATCCACATAATATTGAAAGTTTTCCACGTAACCTTTGTGTGAATTTTCTAATGCGCGCTCAGATAACCCTTGCCCACGATGATCAATAAGAAAAACATTAAAGCCTAGGTTGAATAAGTCAAAGCTCAGCTCTTTATATTTTAAATAACCTTCGCTGCGACCAGACGAAATAACTAAGCATTTTCTATCAGTATCATTATCAGTATTAGGAGTGAATAAGGCATGATTAAATAAGGCATAGTTAATGCGCGTATCGTTAACGCCGCTAAAATGTGAAAATTCACCTTGTAGCCAAAAATCAGCAATTTCACCACTGTAACGCGTGATAAGTTGCTGTTCGGTGGTAAAGTTATTGGCGTTAGTTTTTGTCATCATTCCAACGAGTGTAAAGAGTATAAACGCATATTTGAGCATACAGGTTATTCGTTTCGAGTTGTTAGTTCCGAGTTTCGAAGACATCCAATAACTCGTTTCGGTGTGTTCGTAACTCGCGACTTTTCTTACTCGATACTTCCCTTATTTGCTTCTAATTCTGTTAAACGTGCTTCAAGCGCAGCTAATTTGGTACGTGTTTTAATTAAAACCTGCGTTTGTACATCAAATTCTTCACGGGTTACCACATCAAGTTGTGATAATTTACGTTGCAATACGGCTTTAGTTTTATCTTCAAAATCATTAGCCATAGTTTTTAAGCCCGGCGGAATGGCATCAGTAACTTGCTTGGCTATTTCTTCAATTTTTTTTGCATTGATCATATTCTTTACCTGAGTTAATACCTGAGTTAATACCTGAGATATTACCTGAAATTTCACTTGAAACCATTGTAACTGTTTTGCTGGCGAGTAAAAACAGGTAAAATTAACGTCCTTAAAAATTTAATCATTTGTGTAACAATGAAACTTAATCCCGGGCAGAATGAAGCAGTAAAATATGTCAGTGGCCCTTGCCTTGTTTTGGCTGGCGCAGGCTCAGGAAAAACGGGTGTTATTTGTCAAAAAATTGCTTACTTAATTCAAAAATGTGATTACAAAGCACGTAATATTGCCGCGGTAACCTTTACCAATAAGGCCGCGCGCGAGATGAAAGTGCGCATTATAAAAATGCTCGGTAAAGAGTCAACGCGTGGTTTAACTGTTTCTACTTTTCACTCGCTTGGGTTAGATATTGTTCGCAGAGAAATTAAAACCTTAGGCTATAAACCGGGGTTTACGCTGTTCGACGACCAAGACAGTCTGTCATTATTAAAAGAATTAACACTTGATGAGCTTGATGGCGATAAAGACTTACTGAGTCAGTTGCAAAGCAAGATTTCACATTGGAAAAATGATTTATTTTTGCCTGATGCAGTGCTAAAAATGGCAAATGATGCTGACTCCCAAGAGTTTGCTGAATTTTATCAGCGTTATCATCAACATATGAAAGCATATAACGCCCTTGATTTTGATGATTTAATTCTTATTCCTACTTTATTATTGAAAAATTATCCTGAGGTGAGAGAGCGTTGGCGTAATAAAATTCGCTACTTACTGGTAGATGAATATCAAGATACCAATGCGAGCCAGTATGAGTTAGTAAAATTAATAGCAGGAGAGCGTGGTCGTTTAACGGTCGTGGGGGATGATGATCAATCTATCTATTCTTGGCGTGGAGCAAAGCCGGAAAACTTAGTGTTGCTAGGTAAAGATTTTCCACAATTGAAACTGATTAAATTAGAGCAAAATTATCGCTCAAGTGGCCGTATTTTGAAATGTGCCAATATTTTAATTGCTAATAACCCACATGTTTATGATAAAGCACTTTTTAGTGAATTAGCCTATGGGCCTGAACTTCGCGTGGTACAAACTAAGAACGAAGAAGATGAAGTCTCGCGCATTATTGGCGAGCTAATTGGTCATCGTTTTATGAACCGAAGTCAGCATAAAGATTATGCTATTTTGTATCGCGGAAATCACCAGTCGCGTTTATTAGAAAAAGCACTGATGCAAAACCGTATTCCTTACAAAATTAGTGGCGGTACTTCGTTTTTCTCTCGCTCAGAAATTAAAGATGTAATGGCTTACTTGCGCGTGTTGGTAAACCCTGATGATGACAATGCTTTTTTGCGTATTGTCAACGTGCCTAAGCGAGAACTTGGGCCAGCAACCTTAGAAAAGCTAGGCAACTATGCCAATATGCGCAAAATAAGTATGTTTGCCGCCAGTTTTGAGTTAGGGCTAGAGCAAACCTTAACGGGGCGCGCGTTAATGAAAATGCAGGCGTTTACTCGATGGTTAGTGGATGTTGGCGATCAAGCTGAGCGCGGTGATACTGCGGCAGTATTGCGTTCGATGATACGAGAAATCAATTACGAAGATTTTCTTTACGATACCTCGCCTAGCGCAAAAGCCGCAGAAATGCGGATGAAAAATGTTACCGAGTTATTTAGTTGGGTTACGCAAATGCTTGCAGGCTCTGATGATGAAGAGCCCATGACCTTACCGCAAATTGTTACTCGCTTAACACTGCGTGACATGATGGAACGCAATGAAGAAGAAGACAATAGCGATCAAGTACAGCTAATGACCTTACACGCATCAAAAGGGTTAGAGTTTCCTTATGTATTCTTAATTGGCATGGAAGAAGGGTTATTGCCGCACCAAACCAGTATTGATGAAGGCAGTGTTGAAGAAGAACGCCGTTTAGCTTATGTCGGCATTACCCGCGCCCAACGTGAGTTAATATTCACTTACGCTAAAGAGCGCCGTCAGTTTGGTGAAGTGTCGCGTACAGAAGCCAGTCGATTTTTACATGAATTACCCCAAGATGATTTGAACTGGGAATTAGGGCAAGTGAAAAAAACAGAAGCGCATAAAGAGCAGTCCGCTAAACAAGGAATGGCGAGTTTGAGGGCACAATTAGCTAAAGGTAAATAGCCTGTTTTTCCTGATTGAACTATATAGGCACGTTATTTATTAAAAGATAATATAAAACAAAGCACTGCAGCCCCAGCACTTATTGAAGAAAACAATAGGTTGCCTTGGTTCATGAGTAACGCTGAGCTTATAATTAACCCCGCGGTTAATACACCGAAAATTAATCGTTGATTATTAGCCTGTTGCTGCTGGGCTATTTTTTTCATCAGTTGCATGTGCTGAAAATGATTTTCTTTACCTGCTTTTAAGTAGTCGTAGATCAGATCAGGAATTTCGGGCAGTTTTTCATTCCAAAAGGGTAGGTTGTCTTTGATCTTGGTAAAGACGGCTTTAACGCCCATTTGCTCTTTTACCCAATTTTCTAAAAAGGGCTTGGCGGTTTGCCATAAATCTAATTGTGGGTAAAGCTGGCGACCTAAACCTTCAATATAAAGTAAGGTTTTTTGCAGTAATACTAATTGCGGTTGCACCTCCATATTGAAACGTCGTGCGGTGTTAAATAAATTAACTAATACCTGACCAAAAGAAATTTCAGAGAGAGGTTTGTTAAATATTGGCTCACAAACGGTGCGAATGGCAAACTCAAATTCATCAACGCTAGTACTGGCTGGCACCCAACCAGAGTCAACATGCAGCTGTGCCACTTTACGATAATCACGATTAAAAAAGGCCACAAAGTTTTCTGCCAAATAACGCTTGTCTTCACGATTTAATGTGCCAACAATACCGCAGTCTATGGCAATCCAAGTGGGATCAGCAGGATTAGTTGCATTAACAAAAACATTACCTGGGTGCATATCCGCATGGAAAAAACTATCTCTAAATACTTGAGTGAAAAATACTTCTACGCCGCGTTCTGCCAGTAATTTCATGTCAACACCCAAGCCATTTAAGGTGTCGATTTCAGCTACGCCAATACCGTAAATACGCTCCATCACCAACACATTTTTGTGACTGTATTCACTGTAAATTTCAGGAACGTAAAGCACTTTGTCGTAGTTGCTACCTTGCTCGAAATTACGCTTTAGCTGAATAGCATTAGCGCCTTCACGGTTGAGGTCTAGCTCATCTAAAATTGTTTTTTTATACTCAGCAACCACTTCAACCGGGCGTAAACGTTTACCGTCAGGAAACCATCGGGCCACAATTTCCGCAATGCGAGACATCACCTTAACATCAGCTAAAATTATTTTTTCAATATTAGGGCGTAGCACTTTAATAACTACATTAATAACCACGTTTTGCTTTGTGTCATTCTCAACTAAGGTTGCGGTATGTACTTGGGCAATAGAAGCAGAAGCAAGCGGTTTGGTATCAAAATCATTAAAATGCTGCGTAAACATGTCAATGCCCATCGCATCAATAATTAACTGTTTGGCGAGCTCGCCATCAAAGGGAGTGACTTGATCTTGCAATAAGGCTAGTTCATCAGCGAAGTCGGGTGGCAATAAATCGCGCCTAGTTGAGAGCATTTGACCAAATTTAATAAAAACAGGGCCAAGATCTTCAATGGCTAAACGAAAACGTTGGGCAACTGGTTTATTTTTGTGTTTGTTTTGCAGCCAAAAAAAGGATAAACGCCCCAGTTTGGCATACCAAGGTAACATTTTTTTCGGCACCATCTCGTCCAAGCCGTAATGTAAAAATGTTTTAACAATGTGATACAGTCGTGTGCTACTCACGTGTTTGAAAGTCCTTTGGTTAATGCTTCGATACGAGTGGAAATTTCATCAACATGGTTACTAACTTGGCTAACTTGCTGGTTAAATTGTTCAACTTGGCTACGAGTGACCACTAAGCGTTTTTCATGCACTATATATTCACTCGCATCTGCTTTGATTTGTTTGGTGGCAAATTGAAACTTGGCAATAACTTGCTTGCCTAGTTGCATTAATTTGTGCGTGGGCATGTCACCAATATGGGCTGCTAATTCACTTTGCCAATCAATATCAAGGCTTTGTGCAAGATGAGAAAAGTGTTGTGCAACATTAATATCGCCCGTTAAATCGAGCTTGTTTTGTTTTATTAGCTCGGTTAATTGTTGCTTGGCTTTTAATTCTTGTAAGGTTTTTAAACTGGTATTTACCGTGCAGTCGGCGCGTTCAGTTAATCCAGAAACGATTACGTTGTTGTTATTTACACTTACACTGATTGGAAAATTTAACTCTGACAAAATAATGGTTAGTGTCTTTTGTTCTAATTTTTTTAGATCAATTTTACGCGTATTTAATGATAATACTTTATTAATTAATAACTCTACTGATGAAGTGAGTACTTGCTGCAACATTAAAGTAACCTTGTTGTGTCTAATTAGAGCCTACGTGGTTAAGAGTACCTGATTAATCATATACGTTTAAAACTTGTAACCTTTGTGTAAAGCGACCACACCACCGGTTAAGTTTTTAAAACTTGTTTGTTCAAAACCTGCATTATCCATCATGGTTTTTAACGTTTCTTGATCTGGGTGCATACGAATAGATTCAGCAAGGTATTGATAACTATCACCATCTTTTGCCACTAATTCGCCCATTTTAGGTAAAATGTTAAATGAATAGAAATCATAAGCTTTGTTCAGTAGCTCATGTTCAGGTTTAGAAAATTCTAATACCAATAAACGGCCACCGGGTTTTAATACACGATAAATAGAGCGCAGCGCCATATCTTTATCGGTAACGTTACGTAAACCAAAAGCAATAGTGACAATATCAAAGGTATTATCTTCAAAGGGTAAATATTGGGCATTGGCCTGCACATACTTGATGTTTTGTACTAAACCTTTATCACGTAACTTATCGCGACCCACATTGAGCATAGAACTGTTGATATCGGCCAGAACAACATTGCCGTCTTTACCCACCAATTGAGAGAATTTTGCAGTTAAATCGCCTGTTCCGCCTGCTAAATCTAACACGCTATTACCGGGGCGCACGCCACTGGCATCAACAGTAAAGCGTTTCCATAAACGGTGAACACCAAATGACATTAAATCATTCATTATGTCATATTGTTTAGCCACCGAATGAAAAACCCCAGCAACCATTGACACTTTATCTTCTTTATCAATGGTTTTGTAACCAAAGTGAGTGGTATTGTCTGATGTGTTATTTTTACTGGCTGGAGTCTGGTTTTGTTCTGGAGCTGACATCTTCTATTCACTGATAACGGAAAGTGGTAATAGTTTACTGTATGTTAGAAGGATAACCAAATGTCGACTGACTTTTTGTTGATTTAAAACAGTCGCAAGTTGAAAAAAAGCTCCTAACCTTTTATCGAAATACAAGTTCGGTATGCTTTACATCAAACAATAGGGAATAAAGCAACATAAATGTAATTTAATTACATTTATCGCTTGTTTTATTAGAGTATCTGCTCTATGATTATTTTCGTTCCCTTATGTGAACGCTTGTTGTAATAATTGAATATTCTAGCTCTCCTCATCGCTAATCCACCGGTAGTCTTGCTACCGGTTTTTTTTTGCCTAAAACTAACTGTAGTTACAGCATGAAGTTGGAAAGAAAATATACTTTGTCTATACTTTGTCTATACTAAAGTCCATAGGAATAGTTCATGTAAATTTTGGTACTATACCCAAACCATCTCATACAGCTAAATAATTTATTACCTAAAAAATTTTGGAAAACATATGAATATGTCTAATCTTTCTTTTAGAAAGAAAATCTTCACTTTGCTCACTTTACCTATGATGGGGTTTTTATGGTTAAGCATTAGCGCCATAATAGATAATGTAACTATTAAAAATGAGATGTCTACCATTGCTCCTTTAACTGAATTGTCAGTTGTTTATAGTGAGTTAGTGCATGAACTACAAAAAGAACGGGGTATGACCGCCGGTTTCTTAGGATCTAAAGGGAGTAAATTCGGTAATAAATTAAAAAGCCAACGTCAAAATACCGATCAAAAAAGCATTAAAAAAACCAAGTTTTGGCAAGAGAGTAACCTTACCATTAATAGCATTGTTCAGTTGAATGCTTCTATTGAACAAGCGTTACAAAAAATAGCCTCAATACGTCAACAAGTTGATGCACAGTCAATACCTTTTGGGGAGGCATTAGCTTATTACACCCAATTAAATAAAGAATTATTAAGTGTTATCATATTAAATGCTGAAATTAGCTCTGATGCCTTAGTGACGAAAGAGACCATCGCTTATTATAACTTTTTACAAGGAAAGGAGCGTGCTGGTATTGAAAGAGCGGTATTGAGCAATACTTTTGCAAAACAGGCCTTTGGAGCCGGTATGTTTATAAAATTCATAACCTTAGTGAGTGAGCAAAATACCTATTTTGATAACTTTAAGTCTTTTAGCAATACAGACAACAAACGTTTTTTTAATGAACAGCTTGATCACAGTGCAGTAAAAGAAGTGGGTAAAATGCGTGCAATCGCTAACACTAAACAAAACGACTTTGGTGTTGAAGCAGAGTACTGGTTTGCCCAATCAACAGCACGAATAGGTCAGCTTAAAAAGATAGAAAATCATTTGGGCAATAAAATACTAGCTTTGGTTGGGGTGAAACAAAGCGATGCATTTAACGCAATGGTGCTTAATATCATTGTGAGTACACTGTTAATAACGCTGGCGTTAGCGATTAGTTTTTATGTTATTAATGAACTTACAGGTAGAGTTAAAAGCTTAACTAATGTTTTGTATAAAGTTCGACAGGAAAATGATTTAACAGTACAAAGCCCGTACGAAGGAAATAGTGAATTAGGTCAAATTTCAGTTTCATTAAACAAAACGTTAAGTGGTTTTTCTGGTGTAATTAAAGATATTTCATCTTCAAGTATGACATTAGCTTCAGCGGCTGAAGAAACGGCACAAACTTGTGAATATAATTCTCAATCACTATTTGAACAACAAAACGGTATCGCCTTAATTGCAACCGCGATTGAAGAGCTATCAGCGACGGTAAAAGAAGTGGCTGAGAATACTCAAAATACTGCGAATTCAGCAAGAAATGCTGAAGAAAAAGCGAAGAATGGTTTAGGAACTGTACAAAAGTCTTATCACTCAATTGAAGCGTTAGCGAAAGAGATTGACGGTTTGGCAACACAGATTAATAGCTTACATGAAAGCAGTAAGAATATTACCAGTGTTGTTGATGTGATTAAATCTGTTGCAGAGCAAACAAATTTACTGGCATTAAATGCTGCTATTGAAGCCGCAAGAGCAGGGGAGCAAGGGCGTGGCTTTGCCGTTGTTGCTGATGAAGTACGTACTTTGGCGCAACGTACTCAAGAGTCTACCGCTGAAATTGAAAGTTTTATTTTGTCACTTCAACGTGATGCTAATTCCGCTTATAATGTGATTGAAACGAGTCAGAAAAAAGCGACTGAGGCAGTTGTTAATTCCAAAGAAGTTGAGCACCTATTAGAAGAAATAACAGTGTCTGTTGGTGATATCTTTGCGATGACAGATCAGATTGCAACCGCGATTGAAGAACAAGCGGTAGTAACGCAAGATGTGGCACAAAATGTAGTTTCTGTTGAAGAAAAATCAATAGAGACGGCCACAGGTGCAAATCAAATATCAGTAACAGCTAAAGAACAGGCAAGGTTAGCGGCTTCATTACAAGATATGGCGAGCACGTTTAAGGTGTAGATTGTAAATGAAGAATAAAGCGACATAGGACGTTAATTTTGACGTGAAAAGCTTTGAAGTGAGAAAAGATAATTATCCTAAAATGAGAATTTATCGGTTACCTGTTTAAGTTCTTTTGCCTTATTTGCTGTAATTCCTGCACTTTGAGCAATACTTTCAGCCGTCCACATGAGTAATAAAGTGATCACTGATGCGGTAGCAATAGCATTTAGGAATACTAATATGCCGATTTCGACTATTAACCTTGGCAGCTATTAAAGTTATGCTTTTTCCACCGATAAATAACAAAGATAATGTAAAGTGCGACACAAATTATTAAGAGACCGCACTTACACTTTTTTTAGTTAATCTTGTTTAGTATCTTTCTTATCCTTTATTTTTTTCGCCGGATCGTATTTAGTGAACCATCCCATAATATTATCGGTTTTAGCAATCAAACGGCTAGGACGTGAGGCAATATAATGGGGTGAACTTGGCACTCGAATAAGTGCAGTATCTACACCTAACATTTTAAGCGCAGTATAGAATTGTTCTGCTTCCCATGGTGGCGTTCGATAATCTTCTTCTCCCACCATCATCAACGTTGGGGTTTGTACCTTATCCACATAGCGGATAGGCGAAAACTTTAGAAAGGCCTCAGGGTTAGACCAAGGGTCTTCACGTATCCAGTGACGTCTTACATAAGATGCTATATCGCCAGCTAATGCCATTGTCATCCAGTTTATCACTGGTTTTATAGAGGCCGCCGCTGCAAACCGTTTGGTTTTGGTAACAATCCAAGCAGTTAAAATTCCGCCACCAGAACCACCTGTTACAAATAAACGTTTGTTGTCTACATATTTACGAGCAACCATTTCATCCACTACACTCATTAAATCGTGATAATCATTACCTGGATAAGCTCGGTCGATTTCCAGTGCAAAGTCTTCACCGTAACCTGTTGAACCTCGTGGGTTAGACCAAACCGTTACATAACCTTCGGCAGCGTAGCGTTGGATCTCACTTGCAAAGTAAGGGCCGTACATTGTGTATGGGCCACCATGTATCTCAAGTATCATAGGAAAACTACCATCCGCTTTAAAATCAGGAGGGAAAGCCACCCAAGCTTCAATTTCTTTTCCATCATGGCTAGATTTAACTTTTATCTCCTCAACTTTTGCCATTTCAAGATAAGGCAGTAAATCATCGTTCAACTTGGTCAATATTTGTTGTTTTTTACCTTTATAATCGATCACTCCAACTTCGGCTGGCCGATCGGAAAACCCTGCCATAAAGGCAATTTTGGCTTTTGACTGACTACTGATAGAAAAACTTCCATCAGCATAGGGTCGACCGATGGACCCTCCGCCTATTCCTGTCATTATCTTGGATACTCTGCCTTTTAGATCAACACGATACAAGCTAATAAACCCGTGATCTTCAGAGGAAAATAGGAGTGATTTACTATTAGATTCCCATTTAATTTGACCTATACTTCCTTTGAAATCAGCTGCTAGCTCTCGTTGACCAGTACCATCGGCAGTCATTAGGTACAAATTGTTTTGTTGATAGGACAACACCTTGTCATCATAACCAATATAGGCGATGTTTTTTCCATTGGGTGACACGGTAGCTCCGCTATCTGGGCCATCACGACTGGTCAATGCTTTCATCGACAAGTCACTCAATTCAATGGCATATATTTCGCTTTCAATGAAATCCATATCACGATCTGCTGCGGTATTGCCCGTGACTAAAACGGTATCATTATCTAACCAAGTTGATGTCTTCAAATTGACATTACCATGTGTTAACTGACGTGGCGAACCGCCCTCAACCGGCAATGTAAACACTTGAGTTGTCCCTTCAGGTAAATAACCTACACCATCAAATCGAAAGGAGAGATCGTCAAATACTTTTACTGCATCATTCCATTTTGCACCTTCGGGCTTGGTAACCGGTGTTGAAAAACTAGGCTTTTTACCTTTTACAAACATATTAAAGGCAATGTGCTTTCCATCAGGCGACCAAATGGCGCGTGAAGGGGCGCTGATAAATTGGGCTAATCCGATACTTCGATCCGACTGAAAATAATATAACCTTAATTCAGGTATACCTTGAGTTGCGGTAACAAAAAGTAAGCTTTTTCCATCCGGAGACCATCGAGGTGAGTGAGAGACAGCGCCTCCATCAATCAGCGGCAGGTGGATACCATCATCAATATTAATCAGCCAGATTTGGCCTTTGTCTTTGTCGTTCATTCTGTCCATAGAATGACGCACATAGGCAATTTGTTTGCCATCAGGCGAAATCTGAGGATCCGTTGCATACTCCATATCAAACACCCGCATAGCGGTAAAACGTTTAGACGGGGTGTCGTTTTCGGTAGCGAGGCTGTTAGTTATTACTAGCAGTGAGGATAAAACAATTAATACTATATGACTGTATCGCATTTTGAAGCCCTAGTTATTATTATGTGAATGCGTATTGTATTCCTTTATATGTAGAATCTCTAAGAATAGACTAGGATCTAGGAAATAATCAAACATAGGCTAAGAAATAAACTAACGTCGGCCATGCCTCACGGAAGAGGCTGTTTCATCAAAAAATTAACACCAGAAACAAATTCGATAGTTAATGGGCAAGAGCTGCTAATCTCACATGTAGTGTCGATTCACATACACAAACTGTAAATAGAATGTTAAATTTTCTCATGATGTGACGCAGTTCTCATGATTTGTGATGATCCACATAACCACAAGTATAAGAAATTTGATCCAAATCAAAGAAAATAGAGTATTTATACTATTTGTGCTTTACATTTGTAGAGTGGTTACTCTATAATAGCTTTGTTCCTAATGAACACTTATTGTAATAATTTTATTTTAGCTTCCCCATAGCTTACATGTGCCAGTAGCCTTGCTACTGGTTTTTTTTGTCTGAAATTACTTATTA
>TARA_R110001583_G_scaffold85821_1_pt1 | contig 23330 bp, 17 predicted proteins | sample TARA_R110001583 | Tara Oceans TARA_R110001583 (sample SAMEA4398432) | marine metagenome | biome: Polar Biome; feature: [MES] marine water layer (ENVO:01000295) within the mesopelagic zone...; material: water (ENVO:00002006), including particulate matter (ENVO:01000060) such as...... | reverse complement strand
TCCTAGCTTAACTCTGAAACTGCATCTTGAGGTGGAGCGGGTATAAATATTCAATTGAAGTCTCTAGGGAACAGCATGGAAAAAGTATTAACCCTAACCCAAATAAAACGTTTAGACATTTTAGCAGCAGCACATGAAGAGTTTAAAGAAAAAGGCTTCTTAGGTGCTAGCATGGATTCATTGGCAAAAAGAGCTAAAGTATCAAAACGTACCGTCTACAATCATTTTCCTAGTAAAGAGTTTTTGTTTCATAATATTGTTAAACAACTTTGTGATTCATTCAGGCAAGCGGTAAATATTGAATACCAACGTAGTAAAACGCTTAATGAGCAATTGCATATTATTGCGATGAGTGAAATTCAATTGTTAGGGTCTAAATGTTTTCGTGATTTACACCGTATTACCCTTGCCGAATTTATTCGTTCTCCCAAATTAGCAGCGAGTACCTTAGAGCGTTTAGGTCAACAAAAAAATGGATTACATGTTTGGATAAATAATGCGATAAAGGATGGCCGACTTCACGAGATAGATGTTGATTATGCTGCTCAACAGTTTTTAGGGTTGATTAAAGCCAGTGCTTTTTGGCCACAATTATTAATGAATCAGGCATTCCCATCACCTGAACAGCAGCAAATAATTGCAGATGATGCTATTTTAATGTTTCTAGCTCGTTATAAAATATAGTGTTTTACGGCGAGAGTTAACGAAGGATAAATAAAAAATCATAAGAAAGTTCATCACACTTACTATGTTAATTTTGAATAGAGGGCAATAAAAATCATTCATTTGTTTTATAAACCTATCAGATTTAGTATAAATATCTCAATTAACAACGACTTTGATCGTTATTTTAATTACACCTATCAGTGATGTATACCCCCCTCTCATATATGGTTTGCCCTTATCTGAGATTATTTTGAATATATAAAGGAGCCTTTATGTCTGTGACCGCTATGTTAGAAAAACGCTATTCAACTCGTGCTTATTTGGATACCCCTGTATCACAGGAGCTTTTAAATACTATTTTTAAAAAGGCACAACACGCTCCTTCAAATTGCAATGTACAACCTTGGCAAACATGCGTAGTTTCGGGAAATAAAAAAGAGACATTGAAGGATGATTTAATAACGGCAGTAATGAGTGGGAACACACCAAACCCTGACTTTAACTGGCTACCTAAATATGAAGGCATTCATAGAGACCGTCAATTTGGCTCTGCCAATGCATTGTATAGTGCTTTAGATATTGCAAGAGAAGACAAGCGTGGCCGTCAATTAGCCATGATACGTAATTGGAGTTTTTTTGATGCTCCACATGTTGTGTTTTTTACCATGGATAAATATTTAGACATTATGGGGGCAGTTGACTTGGGTATCTATGCACAAACCCTTTCATTACTGCTCACTGAACATGGTCTATCAAGTTGCATGCAAGGCGCTCTAGGCCAGTTTCCTGACCCCGTGAAGAACGCGTTAAATTTGCCCGAACAACGAGGGGTTTTATTTGGTATGTCGTTTGGTTACGCAGATGAAAATGCTCCGGTAAATAACACACGTACAGATCGTGAAGATATTGAAAATGCGGTTTCATTTTTCAATTAGCTATCCATAGGCTCAAGTAAACTATAGAACTTTAGCCTAAATATGTACTCACTAAATCAGGTGTTCTACTCCTGCTGCCCTGCTGTATGAGAGCGATTCACCCAATGATATGCTGCCAACAAACCTGACAATAATATTAAAAATTGATGAAACATTTGATTTATTAAAAATAAAGTAAAGACCCACATTTATCTGGCTAATATAAAACAAATAAACGTTTACCAAACAGCAGTGAGTTATGGATAATAAAATCACTGTATTTAAAATCACATAACCTAAGGAAAAAGAATGGAATTAATAGATTTTTCGCTAAATTAAAAAATTAGCACCGGCCTTGGCTCCCTCCACGCTCATTGAAAACAGACAATTTTTTCGACCCACCACAAAATGCTGTGGTGTTCGTCGCATGATGATCTCCTTAAATAATTAAAGTGATCATAAGTGAATATTATTGATGGGAGAATAATGCGGTTTATAAGCTGCTTACTGTTGAGGAGGTTAAACAAATCCATTGATTTAGCCCAGAGGTTAGATGAAGGAAGTAGCGAGGAGTGTCCGTTTATTGGACATTTTCACATTAAATCAAGTGAAATAAAATAGTTTAGAACTCTATATTTCCCAGAGTTCTAAACATGTGACAGTGGCTTTTCTGCACTATTAATTCATGGTGACAAACTCTTCTGCTGAGGTTGGATGTATCGCAATAGTATTATCAAAATCAGCTTTTGTCGCGCCCATTTTCATGGCAACAGCAAAGCCTTGTAATAGTTCATCACTACCAAAACCAATACTATGTAAACCAACCACTTTTTCATCTGCGCCAGCACAAATTAACTTCATTCGTGTTGGATCACGGTAATCTTCAGTCATGGCTTGATAAAGTGCAGTAAACTGTGAATTGTAAACGCTAATATTCTCTTCACCGTATTGCGTCAGCGCTTCTGCCTCGGTTAATCCTACCGTGCCAATAACAGGGTGACTAAAGACAACAGTCGCTATACCTGAGTAATCTAAATGTTCATCCGGTTTATTATTAAATAAGCGTTCACATAAGCGACGACCTGCAGCAACAGCTACCGGTGTTAATTGTGCACGCCCAGTATTGTCACCTACCGCATAAATACCGTCTACATTGGTATTTTGATATTTATCTGTAACAATAAAGCCTCGCTCATTGAGCTCAACACCCGCCAGCTCTACATTAATATTATCAGTCGCTGGCTCTCGCCCTATTGCCCAGACTATTTGTTCAACTGGGCCAACCGACTGACCATTAGTTAAATGGACCACTAGCTTACCATCGGCTAATTTTTCAATGCGTTCTGGCGTGCTATGGTTATGTAATGTAGGCCCATGCTTTGCCATTTGCTCAACTAGTGTGTTACTTAACATATCATCAAAGGTACGTAGTGGTTTATCCTTTCTAACCAATAAATGCGTTTGAGTGCCTAACCCATGAAACACACCGGCTAGCTCTACCGCAATATAGCCTGCGCCAATAACAGCCACTGATTTAGGTTGTTCAGTTAACGCAAAAAAACCATCCGAGTTTATGCCAAACTCAGCCCCCTCAATATTAGGGATAGAAGGACGACCACCGGTGGCAATAGTAATATGATCAGCGGTGTATAAAGTGCCATCGACTTCAACCGTGTTTTTATCTACAAATTTAGCAAATCCTTGAATAACTGTAACGTTGTTCGCATCAAAGCCTCGTTGATACGCGCCATGGATTCTTTCGATATACGCTTCGCGATTTTTGACTAAATGACTCCAGTCAAAACCTTTTTGTTCAAGCTTAAAACCATAGTCATGTGCATATTTAATCGCATCGCTGATTTGTCCGGCATACCACATAACCTTTTTAGGAACGCAGCCAACATTCACACAAGTTCCACCGAGGTACTTGGCTTCAATTACAGCGGCTTTTTTACCAAGCTTTGCTGCTCTATTTGCCGAAGCGATACCGCCACTACCGGCACCAATGGCTAAATAATCAAAATGTTTTGTCATGAAAAATCCTTATGTTGAACGGCTGTATATTTAATTTTATAATTACTATGTGGGTATAAAAAGTAGCACAATCAAGCGAAGTGTAAACTAATTTACTTTTAGCTCAGCAATATTGGCCGTCAAATAAGTACTGATTGTTTTAGCATCGACAGGTTTACTATATATATACCCCTGGATATAGTGACATTGCCGTTGGGTTAAATAGGCTAACTGCTCTTTAGTTTCAACACCTTCTGCAATGCAATGCATATTAAGGCGCTTAGCTAAAACTATAGTAGCATCAACAATCGCTTCATCTGTTTTTTCAACACCAATCCCCGAAACAAAAGTGCGATCTATTTTGATAATATCAAGTGGTAACCGTTTCAAATAAGACAGTGAAGAAAAACCTGTACCAAAATCATCTAGTGCTAAAATAACCCCCAGTTTGGACAAGGCATTCATCGTTTTAATGGCTTTTTCAGGTTCCACGAATAGCGCAGTTTCTGTCACTTCTATCTTCAGTAAGTGAGCCGGTAAGTCGTAAGATTTTAACAACCTCGAAATATAATCAACTAAACCTGCTTTTGCAAAATGCTGCGGGGATAGGTTCACTGATAAATACAATGTCGGTCGCAGTTTATGCCACTTTTTAAGATCAATTAAACCTCGCTCTAACGCATCTTCCGTCATAGGAATAATCAAACCTAACTCTTCAGCAATGGCTATAAAGCCTGAGGGAGCAATGACCACATACTTGCTTTGCCAACGCATAAGCAACTCAAATCCAGCGGCTTTACCGGTGTCAGTATCGATTATAGGTTGGTAATAGTTAAAAAACTCATCATTCGCATAAGCTGATTTTACCGTAGATTCTTTTGCTAATCGTTCACTGGCTTCAAAATTCATTCTTGGCGTAAAGAACTGAAAAGTATTTCGACCTAACTGCTTCGCATGGTACATAGCAATATCTGCATGTCGTAATAATGTGCTTGAATCGCTAGCATCTTGAGGATAAAGCGCAATACCGATACTTGCACCGATACTCACTTGGTGATCTTGTAACAATACAGGCAAATCTACTGCTTCAATGATTTTTTGCGCAATATTACCTAAATGACCGGTCCCCTTATATGTTTCCAAGAGCACCACAAATTCGTCACCGCCAATCCGTGCTATCGTATCATCTACTCGTAGTAGTTCAGATAAGCGTCGCGACACTTCAACTAATAATAAATCGCCACAATCATGGCCTAATGAATCATTCACTTGCTTGAATCTATCCAGATCAATAAAAAACAAAGCAATGGCTCTAGATTGACGCTTAGACGATTCCATCGCATGTTTGATCCGTTCAAGTAATAAACTACGATTAGGTAAATCGGTTAAATGGTCATAGTTGGCTAAATAGCGTAACTCTTTTTCTGCTGCCTTCTGCGCACTGATATCTGAAAAAACACAGACAAAATGTAAGCTGTTGGTGATTTGGTTTCGGCCCACGTTAATATTAACAATAACATGAAATTCTTTACCTGTGTCTGTCGACACTAATTCTTCACCACGCCAGTGCTCACCTTCATCTAATGAGGGAAGTAATTGTTGGAAAAACTGCCAACGCCGTTTACTAAGCCCCATTAGATTACGATCAAAATCAAAGTCTTCATCGGGCCAACCAAAAACACTGCAAAGGGATTGATTAGCCGTTGCCCTAGTATAATTATCATTAATAATTAATACCCAGTCATTGGTCTGTTTAAATGCTTCTCCATAATATTGACTACGTACTTCTTCAGCGCGTGTTTGAGTAATATTAGTATAAGAACCCGTGATTCTACTGGGTTTACTATTACCATCTAACGTCACTATTTTGCCTAGGTCTTTATACCAGAGCCAATACCCTGCTGCATGTTTTAATCGATAGGTACAATTAAACGTCTCATCAAAATTGTTCTGAGCGACAAACGCTTCCCAGCAAGATAAAAACCTTGCTTTATCATCCGGGTGAATCAACTCGACATGTTGTTCAAAACTGTGGAAGGTTGCTAAATCTACGTAAGCTAACTCTTGCGCTATACGCTTGCCAAACATCAAGTTATCGTGAGCTTGCCAATCCCATACTTCACTATTACTGCCAATTAACGCAAGTTGTAAACGATTCTCTCTAAAGGTCACTTCTTCATGAGACCTAACTAATTTCAAACGCTGTAAGTTGCGTTGATATAGCCAATAGAGGGCTAACAATAATAACGTCAAAGCATAAACAAAATAGGCTAAAGGAGACTGCCATGGCGCATAACTCACACTAATTATGATTTGATTCGTAGGCGAGTACTTACCAGTAACAGGTGACTTCGCTCTCACGGACAATGTATGTTTGCCTGAGGACAAACTAGCAAAGGTGATTTTATTTTCAGTAGTTGCGGGGTAACTAACGTTACTATCGCCGGTTAATTGATATTCAAAAATAACATTTTGATTATCACCGTAATATAATGTTGAAAAATCAAAACTAATGCCAACATCGTTGTACTCCAGTTGTATATCTTGTTGTTGATTGATAATTAACGGTAAGTCTAGCTCACGGGAAATAACATTTATATTAGTGACATGGATTTTAAGATCATTATCCCTATGATTATTTTTAAGCTTTAGTGGGTCAAAAATACTTATGCCTTCCATTGAACCATAAACCAACTTGCCATTAATTAATTGTAACTGAGCACCTGAATTAAACTCCATTGCAGGGAAACCATCGGCAATAGTGAAATTGCGAATATGCTGGGTATCGCTATTTAATAAAAAAACGCCCTTATGGGTAGAAAACCAAATATCACCTTCAGTGTCTGCAATTAAACTGTAAACATTATTATCAATAATAGTGTTATTGCTATGATAAAAATATTTAGCTTTAAATGTTGATAGCTCTAACCCCACCAAACCTTTCTCTGGATAGCTCAGCCAAAAAATATTGTTTTTATCTATAGCCCAGTTATCAAAAGACAGCCCTTCACTCGCTAAAACCCCCGGATGTTGATACAACTTAATCACTTCACTAGTCGCTAAATCATAGCGCCATAAGCTGTCATTAGTGCTAAATAACATGGCATTACTGTTAGGTAGACTACCTAAGAAATTATAAATTTTAGTTAATGGTACTACTTTACCAAGGGCTGCCAAGTCAACTTGTTGACCTAACGTTAAATCAATCAATACCACACCATCACCTTGCGCTAACCAAAGGTAACGCTGATCCTGCAAAAAAGCTGAATAATGTTCCTTAGCTAATATTTTGGTAATTTCAACATCAAAAGCAGGCTCAGTCACTTGATTTAACTTAGCATTATAAAAAACGACACCTTTTGATGTTGAGAGTAATAGCGCCTCGTTATAATTATAAATTTGATAAATATGGTTATCAATAAATTGACTTTCGACATTTGAGGCAAGTAAATGTCGCTGTAAGCTTTGTTGTTGATAGTCTATTAAGTTCAGACCATTACTTGTACCAACCCAAAATAAATCATCATTATTACTGTGTTGCTGCACTGCTAATACGGCATTATGACTTAAACTATGTTCATCATCTGCTTTATAACGATAGTTTTTAATTAATTCCCTACTGGGATCCCATAAATAAACACCTTTAGACTCAGAGCCAAGCCAAAAAATACCACGGTTATCTTGTGCTAAAGAAATAATGCGATCATCAGAGACATTTTCAAAATAGTCACTGATACCAAAAAGAAATTTACCAAACTGTTTAGTGGTATCAATAGTATATAAACCTCGATTACTAGCAACATACAGCTTTTCATCTGTGTAAAGGAATTCCCATACCGAAAGATTTTTCAATATTAATTTATAGGGAGCTAGGTTTGCGCGCCCTGATATATACTCTTTTATGTTGTCAATATTGACACTAAAAACACCATCATTAGTACCGACATACAAATCATTGTGCTCACTGAGATAAAGGGTATAGCTTTTAGCTGCTTCCTGTAGATGAAATTCATTATTGCCAGGTGATTTTGTTAAACTGGGTAATTTTCTCCATCTTTTGGACTTGGCGTGATAGGCATATAGCCCAATTCGAGTAGCAATATACAACACTTGGTGATGATATTTTATTTGGTAAATAATATCTCTATTGAGTAAATCTTTTGATAAATCGAGTTTAATTTGAAATTGTGATGTTTCAGGGTCATAGAAACCAATGGTTTTATTGGTTGCAATCCAATAACCGGTTTTATTAACGCTATTTCTTCCAGGCGTCACATCCACCAAATAATATCCATCACTGTCATTCACATTCGCAATAACTAATTGATATTTATTGGTCTTAGGTTGGTAGCGATATAAAGCATCATTGGCATTGATCCAAATACCTCCCTCTGCATCTTGCTTAACGAAACGAATAATGGTGTCTAAAAAGCTATTATTTGGCCCTGGTAATTGTTTAATTGAGTAACCATCATAAATATTTAAACCGTTATCCGTTGCCAGCCAAATAAACCCCGTTTGATCCGCTAAAATTGAATTAACAGTGCCTTGTGATAAACCATCTTCAACAGAAAGTTGTTTTAGATACAAATTCTGAACACTACTTTGTTGTTTCGCTTGCAGCATAAAACTAAACGATGCCATCAAAAGAATCAGCATTACTATTTTACAAAATTTCATACACTTCAAACCATTACCACTGTTAGTTATTATTTGCATCAAATGATACTGTTCAACTTGTTTTGTGAAACCTCAATGGCTTAACTATAACAGCTCTGTAATCTAGCAAAATATTAAATAGTAAATAAATGCCTCTGTTAAGTAATAGCCCTTGAATATATCCTTTGTTGTCATCACATATACACTATCATTTATTAAATTTGTAGCCCTTATGACTAACCCTTTATTGCTAAACTCACCTTTACCCGAATTTTCAAAAATAAAACCCGAACATGTAAAGCCAGCAGTAGAGCAAGCAATCGCTGATTGTAAAAAAGTGATTGAAAAAGTATTAGCCGAACAAGATATTTTTACTTGGCAAAATTTAGTGCTGCCTATTGATGAAGCTGACGACATATTAGGCAAACTTTGGTCTCCTATTTCCCACATGAACTCAGTAATTAGTAGTGATGCATTACGCGACGCCTATGAGTCATGTTTACCTGTATTATCAGAATACAGCACGTTTGTTGGTCAACACCAGGGCTTATACCAAGCTTACCTACAGTTAAGTAACAGCAGTGAATTTTCTAGCTTAGCAACAGACCAACAAAAAGTGATTACCAATGCTTTGCGTGATTTTAAGTTATCAGGCGTTGCGCTAAATGATGATAACAAGAAGCGATATGGCGAAATTGTCAGTCGTTTATCTGAATTAAGCTCAAGTTTTAGTAATAATGTACTTGATGCCACAGAAGCGTTTAGCATCAATATTAGTGATAAAAATGATTTGACCGGTTTACCTGACAGTGCATTGGCTGCAGCGCAAGCACTCGCCAAAAGTAAAGAGCAACAAGGTTATACTTTCACATTAGACATCCCGAGCTATTTACCAGTAATGATGTATTGTGACAATCAATCATTACGTGAAAAACTACACCGTGCTTTTGTCACTCGCGCTTCTGATCAAGGGCCAAACGCTGGAGAATTCGATAATAGCGGCATCATGAATGAACTATTAGCACTGCGTCACGAATTAGCTCAATTGCTCGATTTTGAAAACTACGCTGAACATTCTCTCGCCACTAAAATGGCTAACTCTACCAGCGAAGTCATGGCGTTTTTAGAAAACCTTGCCATTAAATCCAAACATCAGGGCGAACAAGATTTTCAAGAATTGAACGATTTTGCCCGCACAGAGTATTCGCAAGAAACGTTGCAAGCCTGGGATTTAGCCTACTACAGCGAAAAACTGAAACAAAGCCGTTATACCATTTCAGATGAAGAACTACGTCCATACTTCCCTAAAGATAAAGTGGTTGAAGGCTTATTTTCCGTTGTTAACCGTTTATTTGGCTTAACTATTACTTGTCGCGATGGTGTTGATGTATGGCATGACGACGTAAAATTTTACGATGTTTTTGCTGCTGATGGCCAACTACGTGGTAGTTTCTATTTAGATTTATACGCCCGCGAGAAAAAACGTGGTGGCGCTTGGATGGACGATTGTGTTGGTAGAGCGAAACTTAGCACAGGCGAGATTCAACACCCAGTAGCGTACTTAACCTGTAATTTTAATGGCCCTGTTGGCGATACGCCAGCACTATTTACCCATGACGAAGTAGTGACATTATTTCACGAGTTTGGTCACGGTTTACACCACATGTTAACGCAGATTGATGCGAGCGCTGTTTCAGGGATTAATGGCGTACCGTGGGATGCGGTAGAGTTACCAAGCCAATTTTTAGAAAACTGGTGCTGGCAGCCAGAAGCATTAGCTTTTATCTCTAACCATTTTGAAACCGGTGAATCACTACCTCAGGCGCTTCTAGATAAAATGCTTGCGGCAAAAAACTTTCAATCAGCCATGCAAATGTTACGTCAATTAGAGTTCAGCATTTTTGACTTTACCATGCACGCTAGTTATACCAGTGACGCTAAAGACAACCATATACAACAAGTACTAAACCAAGTACGTGAACAATACTCCGTAATAAAAGCACCTGAATTTAATCGCTTTCAACATGGCTTTAGTCATATTTTTGGTGGCGGTTATGCTGCAGGGTATTATAGCTATAAATGGGCCGAAGTATTATCAGCCGATGCCTTTGGTTTATTTGAGGAAGAAGGTATTTTCAACCAAGCAACGGGTCAGTCTTTTTTAAGCAATGTGTTAGAAAAAGGGGGTAGTGAAGAGCCGAGCGAATTATTTAAAAATTTCCGTGGCAGAGCACCCGAAATAGATGCCTTATTACGTCACTGTGGTATTGAAGCTTAACCCTATGACAACAACGACCACAGAAAAATTTAATGATTTATACCAACGTGCAGCCAAACGAAAAGGCAGCGTAAAGGCATTAGAATTATTGCTAGGTAAAAGAATCATTGGTAAAAAGTTACTTAACGATAAAGCGGCCCAAGAAGGTGTGGACGCATTAGGTGACGATCGTATTTTATCTGCATTTACTAGGCAAATTTTCAAATCAGGCTTTGTATGGCGCGTTGTGGAAAATAAATGGCCTGACTTTGAAGAAAGCTTTTTCAATTTTGATATTGAAAAAGTGCTGATGATGCCTGAAGAAATGCTTGAGCGAAAAGCAGCTGATCCTAAAATTATTCGTAATTATAATAAGGTTAAAACCATTCAGGGCAATGCTCAGATGATCTTCGATCATCAAGTTGAGCATAATACTAGTTTTGCACAATTCATTGCAGAGTGGCCAAGCAGCGACATTATTGGTTTATGGGCCTTTTTGAAAAAGCATGGTCAACGGCTTGGGGGTAACACTGGGCCTTACGCATTAAGACTATTGGGTAAAGATACCTTTATACTAAGCTCTGATGTAGAAGCCTATCTTAGAGCGAAAAAAATTATTGATGGCGGTTTACAGAGTAAAAAAAGCTTAACGGCGATTCAGGCGTTTTTTAATAAGCTTCAGAAAGAGTCAGGTTATAGCCTCACCCAACTAAGCCGTTTAATCGCCTTTGCCAGTGGTGATAATTATGTACAGGTTGAGGAAGTTTAATGATTAATACTCTTCATCAAAATGTTGCTGTTGCTTATAGTGATTCAATTGACACCGATCGCTGTAAGCACATTGCGAAAAAATGGAAACTTAATTATATTGGCGATACTGCATCAGCACGCAAAAATACTGCATTAGATTTTTTATTACAACTCAACCATCAAATACTTGAGTTAATAAAACTTGATGAACCAAAGCTTAGCGGTATTAATGTTGATTTTGTTGATGGCGCAGTGGCACATCGTCGTAAATTTGGCGGTGGTAGAGGTCAAGATATTGCCAAAGCCATCGGACTAAAACACGGTTTTACCCCGCACGTTTTGGATGCTACCGCTGGATTAGGTCGTGATGCTTTTGTATTAGCTAGCCTTGGCTGCCAAGTCACCTTAATGGAACGTATGCCGGTAGTTGCTGCTTTACTTGATGATGGCTTAGAGCGCGCTAAACTCAATGCTGAGGTAAGTGAAATTGCTCAACGTATGCGCTTAGTTCACGGCTCGTCTATTGAGGATATGACGTTAGCCGATCAAGTAGATGTAGTGTATCTTGATCCTATGTACCCACATCGTGATAAATCGGCAGCAGTAAAAAAAGAAATGCGTGTGTTTCAATCATTGGTGGGTGAAGACTTAGATGCAGATGCACTATTATCACCCGCACTTGCTTTGGCTAAATATCGTGTTGTAGTGAAACGACCTAGTTATGCTCCACCGCTAAATAACCAAACACCCACAACAAGTATTAAGATGAAAAAAAATCGTTTCGATGTTTATGTAAATAAAGCGATTCCCAAAATCTAACTCTATACTTAGGTAAAATGTTTTTAGCGGTGTAACTTATGGCAAAAACTTTATGTAAATGGAAAAAAAAGGAAATCGAACAGAATATCCATGAGTTGACAAAGATCGTCAGTAAACCCCGGTTTATATGTAAAGACTGTGCCCGCGCGGCATGCGATAAAAGTTATTTATGCAAACCGCTAAAACTTAAACTAACACCCTAGTTATTATACCGTTTATATTTCCTAACAAAATCACACTTGAACATTGTCATTACCCAAGGCAATATCCTAGATAGATAATTAAAGATAAAGAGACCGTACATGTTAAAAAACGAAATGGTAGAACAATTAAATCAACAAATTAATTTAGAATTTTACTCCTCAAACCTCTACTTACAAATGAGTGCTTGGTGCGAAGAAAAAGGCTTTGCTGGCGCCGCTGAATTTATGCGTAAACATGCCACAGAAGAAATGGACCACATGACGCGTTTATTTACTTATGTTAGTGAAACAGGTGCACTACCTATATTAGGCTCTATTGATGCGCCTCCTCATGAATTTCAATCTTTAGCTGATATTTTTGAGAAAACCTATGCGCATGAATGCTTAATAACTGAAAAAATCAACTCTCTTGCACACCAAGCTTTTACTAACCAAGACTATTCAACATTTAATTTTCTACAGTGGTATGTTGCCGAGCAACACGAAGAAGAAACGTTATTTAAAAGTGTTTTAGATAAAATCAACTTAGTAGGCCACGACGGTCACGCATTATTTTTTGTTGATAAAGATTTATCCGAAATGGCTAAAACTGGCAGCAGCAGTATCATGACAGAAGCATAAACAGTTAACAAAACAGTGCACTGTTATACCCATTCAGCTTAAAGATGCATGATTCAGCTGGAGCCGGTATAAACTTAGCAAAAAAATTAAAGGGCTTTTATAGCTCTTTATAAGTACTCTTTACAATGAATGTCTTGCCTAAAGTCTTTTAAATTCACACTCAATCCTGCATCTTCAAATGGAACAGGTATAATGAATCTTATATTTTAAACGCCCTCTTCGAAGGGCTTTACTAATAGTTTTATTATTTATATTTTATTATTAAGGTGTAACAGTGATCACAACAGACGTATTGATAATTGGAGCCGGCGCGGCAGGGTTAATGTGTGCAGCACAAGCAGGCTATCGCGGTAAAAGCGTTGTTGTGGTTGATATGGGTAAAAAAAATGCCCGAAAAGTATTAATAAGTGGTGGTGGCCGTTGCAATTTCACCAACCAAGGTACGACACCTAATCACTTTATTTGTCAAAACCCTCATTTTGTTAAATCAGCCTTAAGCCGATTCACTGCCGATGATTTTATTGAACTTGTTGAAAGGCATAGCGTTAATTATCATCATAAAACCTTAGGGCAACTATTTTGCGATGACAGTGCCCAAGATATAGTTGATATGTTGATTACAGAATGTGATTGGGCTGGCGTTTCTATTAATCTTCGTACTGAAGTACTTTCAGTGAGCAAAGACTCAGAAAATAGTTACCTTGTAAAAACCACTGATAAAGAGTATCAATGCAAGTCTTTGGTTATTGCCTCTGGCGGGCTCACTATGCCAAAACTGGGCGCATCTCCTATTGGTTATAAAGTTGCAGAGCAATTTGGACTCAATGTTTTACCCACTATCGCGGCCTTAGTACCTTTCACCTTACATGATCATGACAAAAAACGATTCGAAGGTTTGTCAGGTATTAGTATCGACTGCCAAGTAACTAGCGAAAATGGAATGAGCTTTCGCGAAAATATTCTTTTTACCCATCGCGGCCTGTCTGGGCCTGCTATATTGCAAATATCTTCCTATTGGCAGGCAGGTGAAACGGTTACTATCAATTTACTCCCTGAAAAAAATCTCAGCGAAATTATCAATGATTGGCGTGAACAACAACCTCAAAAGTCATTAAAAAACCTCCTATCAACCTTATTTCCTAAACGCTTCATTGAAACGTTAATTAATGACGGTACATTGGACGCAAACATTGCAGAGAAAGCCATCAACCAATTAAACCATGGTGAGATAGATAATTTAGCCGGTGCAATACACGCTTGGCAAATAAAACCCAATGGCACCGAAGGCTATCGTACCGCCGAGGTAACATTAGGCGGCGTCGATACCGACGAACTATCCTCTAAAACTTTTGAAGCAAAAAGATCTAAAGGTTTATATTTTATTGGTGAAGTTACCGATGTTACTGGATGGCTTGGCGGTTATAATTTTCAATGGTGCTGGTCTAGCGGTTGGGCTTGTGGACAAGCAGTTTAAGTTGATTCTCAAGATGGTAAACAGAGACAAATATAACTAAAGGAAGACAAACGTAGAATTAAATAAAGACAAATTGCAACCCAAGATATTGATGATAGCTTATATTGGGCCGTATATGATACGGACTTAATATTTAATTATATGTTAGCACGATAGCACGATCCAAAAAAATTCCTTCTGAATGTAGTGAGATTATATGTCAACTTATGGTGAAAAAGTGCTAAATCAGATTGCGGAGATAGAAAGTTATATTCGTAACTTAGCTATCACTGGATACGATCAAGACCAAATAAAGAATTCTATAAGTCAGGTAGCAGCATTAGTTGAATTACACCTAAAAAGAGATTTTTTTCCAGAAAAATCAAACAAAGATAGTTTGATTTCATTTATAGATAAGTTAGACGAAGATACTTCAGACACCTTTGATTTGAGCAGTTTTCACACTATAAGAAAATTGTATAATAAGGCAAAACATGATCCTTACATTGTTATAGATCTAAGTGAGGCTATAGATACTGTTAGCTACCTTCGAAAAACTTTAGAGAAAGTTCATGAATTGTCCATAGGTCAAATTAGTACACCTGTACGACAGGCTGCTAAAAGAATCTTCTGGGTTTGTGCATGGGACCATTTGATTCACAATGAAACTGAGATAACGATATTTTTACCTTCATCTTATGATGGATACCTGGGTGCTCATAGTATAGATTGCATTCATATAAAAGCACTTGATTGGGGTAAATTTAAGAGTGACTTGGTAAATTTTGGAAAGGTTCATCCTTATGAAGAATGGATTCCTAATGGTCAAACCGATTTCTGGTTTTCCGAAGGAGACTGTCTTACGCCTATAGTCTTTGAGGGGGAGTACAAAGCTCTTCTTGTCTGTGCAGCAAGGTATAAAAGTAACAAAGTGGGACGTTTGGCAGGACTAAATCGAACGGATACTTCACAGTATTTATTTCAATCCTGTGTATTAGGAGTGATTGACCATATAGATGATATTAATCATATGTCGACTAAAGTAGACAATATAGTAAACACTGTTATAAATGAATATGCAGTAGAAACAACAGAAACTGATCGTGTCAGTTATTTTGTAAAACAAATAACTAATCTCATTGATTCTACTCCTATCCATCTTAGGTATTCTATAACGGGGCCTTATTGGGTAACGCCTGATGAAATAGAATCATTAGATAAATATTCTTTTAATAAAGATATACATAGTGCTATCGATAAACAAAATAGATTTGTTCTTGGGGTAAGAGAGCTTTAAGTGACTAAAGATAGAAAAACAGTTCTTTTTTACACGTACTAATAACTTAATCTGGCAAGGGATCTTTAATCCGTGTGTATCTATGTTGCATATGAGGCTATTGCCAATGATGGCAGTGCATTTATTGATAATCGAACCTCTGACAAGCTAATCAAAAGATAATTTGGCTTTAATAGTTCAAGCTGCAATAGAAGGAAGTAACTTCTGGTGCAACGAACTTGCTAGATTATTCGATCATAATAATACATGCCTATGTACTTTACTCAGGCAGTGTTTGTTTTTAGCTGTTTTCAGCCAAAATTTGCAGTTGAATGACATTGACCTACAGATAACTAGCGAAAAACGAATGTAACTTGGTGCTTCTGCCCATTTCTATAGGCTTACCTGAGCTAGATGCATAGGCATGTAATAATATGTGAAATATTTTATTTCGAATTCATATTTTCAAAGTTTATTATTGGGGCTTTGATTCGTAGATCTAAAGACTACTTAAATTTTTATGTTCAGATACGGAGGATTTTTTTAAAGCGAGGTATGCTAGTGAAAAATTAACTGTAAGGAAATAAATATGGCACTTCCGAAGAACAACCCAACTACTTTTTGCAAGGCGTTTATAGAGCGAGAGCTTGAAAGTTACCATGAAAATTCAATATGGATGAGTTATTGGCCAGTAATGGAAAATATGGTCAATAGATCAGATGAATTAAAAATTCCATTCGCTGAATTAATACAAGAATTTGGTTATTCAGATAAATTTGAGGGGATTTATCCTGAGAACTCATATATTTGGTTGGTTTTGGAGCATATCTGGTGCAGTATAAATTTTAGTAAGCAAGATGTTGTTGAAGCAAGAAATGAGCTTAAAGAGCTAAAAACCATACAGGAAGATATAGTAGAATTGGCCTTACAGTTATCTAGTAAACTTAGAAAACAAAGTGAATTATATGAAATATCTGGATTTCAAAAGCATGACTACCAATCTCTTACTGATCTTATTGAGCAAGCTAGTGAAAATAATTACCTTTATCACAGTAACGTTTCTTCAAAAATAAAGTCACTTACTGGTCAGTATGATCTCAAATACTGGCCTAACAGAGCAGATTTAGTAGAGGCCATTGCAACTTTCGAAAATATTCAGCCAGTTCCAGGCCACTCTGCGTTTCCTAATAAGGTGATTGACGGTAGAGAATCGGACCTTAAAGATTTTGTACTATCGTTTGATAATAAATTTTCTGAATTCAATGATTTGCCGAAAAACTTTCGATTTACGAATAATGCAATGGCTGACATTATAAATATCGTATTAGATTTACCTGCTGAAAATTTAGCTTCAGGAGATGCAATAAGGGTAATTCGTAATAGGTTCAAAAAAGTGTAATGGGAACATTTATTCTCAAAGGTAAGAGAGGGATTTAATTTTTCTTGTATCTTAAGTTGTAGCCAAATTTGAGAACTGTTGTATTTCTGTTGATAAATGACATGTCAGTACGTGTTGTAGATGGCATCCTTATCATGAAAAGCAAAAAACCAGCCTAAGCTGGTTTTTATCTTGCATTTGTATCAGTAGCATCTATAAAAAACTAAAGAGTAAATTATTTTTGCCTGTCGCATGTAGTCGAGTGATACGCCCCCCTACCGCCTATGAACAAATAATACTACTCATTTGTAATTTTGTCAAATTCAATCAGATTGTAGAGCATATTGTTCTAATACTTCTTCAATGGTCTTTCCAAAATCAAAATCGGAACCTATATTTAAGATAAATTGCTCTAATCTAACTTGATTCGTTTTATTTTCAGATAGCTCATCTTTAATTCTATTATTTGCTTGTAAAATTTTCATTTTTTCAGCGTTTAATTTTTCATATTTAGAGTTCAATATATTAAATTTTTGTTCTAAGCCCTTATTATATTGTGTAGAAAGAATCAACTTCATCGCATCTCTATCTGATGATGATATTTTATAATTATGATATTTGTGTTCATATTTATAGTATTTGCTTCTAGGTGGAAATATTCTTGAAGCAGATACAGTTTGAATCATATCCATCAAAGCATATGATCTTTTTTCAGTATAACGGGGTGATAAGCCTAAAAATGAACTTGGATGCATAACTATATGCTGCGGATCTTGACCACTTCTTTTCTTTGCGGACAAGGGAATAACTTGTACACACCCATTTTTTTCATTTAACACAATACACGGTCGCCTTTTGTGCATTTCACCAGGCAGTAACCCTGTAATCTTTTTGTGATTTTTAGTTATTTCACCATTGATGTTAAAAACGTCAGAATAAAATCCGAAGTCAACTTCAACTATATGAAAAGGTTTTAAATAACTACTGGTATTTTTATTTTGCGTTTTAGAGAAACTCGCAACAGATAGAGTATTTTCAGATGCTGATAAATATAAAGTAGCACTATTAATAGTAAACTCTACTTTGTTTATTTTCCAATTCTCAACTTCTTTTTTTGCTAAAAAAATATGTTTAACGTATATATCATGGGCATCGGGCTTAAAGGCAGGTATCAAGGTTTCAACAAAGTCTGTATGTTTGATTTTCCCAAGAATTTCCTTATCCTCCATATTTATAAATATTACTTCCACTACTATCTTTATCCCTATTATTTGTTCGAAACCATATGTATTAAATGTCTATAAATATTATCAATGTTTACGATATGTATCTGCTGATTAAATAACTAAACGATGCAACTATATAATAACAGTCATTTCAACCTATTACAGTATGTTAAAAGCCAATCGCTATTAAGTTTCCTCTAATATAATACGTGCTTTTAAAAGATTTTAGACTGTAAATTTACTATTTACTTTAGCAAGTATTTTTATGAATAATATATAAAAACAAGCAAGAATAAAATAAGCTTAGATAGCTAATCAATTATTTTTATGAGTTAAATCAATTTAATCTTCTGAATTTATTGATTAATTTCAACATAATAGATTACTGTGGTATTGTTTTAAATCAAAAAGAGCACTGAAAATGAGAGGCAGGGACATGTATATTGGCTAATTATTGCGAATATCGGCCTGTGAAGAATCTTTAGGAAGAAGAGAGCATTAAATAATAATGGCTATTGAGTTTAATGAAATTAACGACCCTAAATCGTGGGAAGTATATTTTAAATCTTTATTAAAATATCGGCACGGTCAAGAGAATGTATTTGATATCCCAGATCAAAATGAAGGTGACTGGGGGGTTGAATGTTATACAGCTTGTGGGAAAGTTTTCCAGTGCTATTTCCCCGATAAAAACCATTCGGTATCGAAACTATATGAGAACCAAAGAACTAAAATTAATAATGATCTTAAAAAGTTAACAGTAACTAATGCAACCATATGGAAAGAAATATTTAATAATCAAGGGATTAAAGTCAAAGCGTGGGTGTTGGCGACTCCATTATATAACAATAAATTATTAGCTCAATATATTGCTAAGAAAACTAAAGAAACTAGAGAGCTTGGTTTAGATTTTATTGATAATGATTTTAGAATTTCTGTGCAAACGGCTGATGATTATCCAGTTGAACAACAGAACCTAGCAAATTGTTTTACTCAGCTAAGAATTGATGTAGATGAAATATCCGATGAATATTTAGCAGAATGGATAGGTGAAAAAGTTGGATTCTTAGCTGATTTACACCCTAAATTGATGATACTTGCTGATGGGGATAAAAAAGAAATACATAGCCAAAAATTAGCAATCTCTAATTTCTATTTAACTTACCAAAATATGCTTGATGTCTTGGAGCGGGATTTCCCTCAAATTCATCTGACAGTCATAGATTGCGTAAATGCACGTAAACAAAAATTAAAACATCGCATTTCACTTTTCAGTAAAGGAAAGGCTCCTTCAACCATTTTGGATGAGAATATCCAGCAATTAGATAATGATTTAGCACAAGTTATGCCTAATTTTTTTGGTGGTACACGCGCTGATATGTGTGCAGGTGTTATAGCTGGTTGGTTAATTGAATGCCCACTGAGGTTTTAAATGGATATAAAGCAACTTGTTACTAAAAAATCGTTTTATATTAGTGAAAGAAAAGAATTTATCTCTTGTGATTTGAGACCTACTTGGCGTATTTCGCTTTTGCTTTTAATTCTGCGTTTAGTTGGCCGAGGCAATAAAGCAACACGAAATAAAATTCACATTACTAATTGGGCATTAAAGAACAATGAACATATTGACAGCTACTTGCAATATACTGAGCAGAAAAAAGGTAAACGTCCGTTTATAAATTTAGATCCTGCGATGGATAAAGCAATTGATTATGCGCTTTATTCAAAACTAGTGTCGGTTGATAACAATAGGGTTCAATTAACTGCTGACGGTATTAGGGTGGCTAATAGCTTAAATACATTGGAGGTTTTTGAGGTTGAGAAATCAATTATTTTGCAATTAAAACCAGCATTATCTGAAGAAAAAGTAACTAGAGCACTTGAAGGGAAGTAAATATGTCATTGAGTTTAAAGCGGCTACTTGTAAAAATTAAAACAATTGGAGGTGGCCCATTTGGTTTGGACATTACTTTTGAACAGGGATTAGTTGTAATTCGCCTTGATAATACACATGGCAAGTCTACATGCTTAAATTCAATTGCATACGCACTAGGTATGGAGAAAGGCATTGGGGCTACAAGTCGCTTTCCATTTACTCCTGTGATGAATAAAACATTAGTCTTTGAAGATGAAACCTATGCAGTTGTTAGTTCAGAAGTCTTTTTAGAAATATCAAACGGCACAGAGATTTTTAGCTTGCAAAGAGATGTTTTTGACGTTCACGGTGATACTAATATCATCAAGGTTCAACAAGGTAGTATCGATGATTTTATACCCGAACTTAGTGAAAAGCATTACATTAATAAACAGAATGATACTAGTAGTGAACGGGGTTTCTATGCATGGCTATGTAAATTTATAGGTTGGGATCTACCTACAGTACCTAAAACAGATGGTGGTGAAAGCTTGTTATATCCAGCAACTATTTTTCCTTTATTATTTGTTGAACAAAAAAGGGGGTGGACTGGAATTCAATCAACATTACCCTACTATTTTAAAATCAAAGATGTAAGAAAGCGTGCGATTGAATTTATCATGGACCTAGGTGTTCATGATCTTTTAGTAAAAAAACAAAAGTTAAAAATTAAGCACAGTAATTTGCTGAATTATTGGCAACAATGGCACATGCAACTAAGTAATAAGGCAAAGTTGGTTCGTGGTGAAGTTGTAGGTCTTAAAAAACAGCCACATAAAGAGTTTTCTCAAATTGCCATCGAAATTGAAATAACACATGATAAGCGTCAAGTGTTATTAGACGACTTACTAATTGCCAAAAGAAATAACCTCCAAATAGTTAAAGAGAGACGAGTAAAAGAAAGTAATACTGGGTTTGATGTTCAACGTGTTAAAGCGTTGATTATGAAGAATGAGCTTACACAACAAGTCACCCAAGACAACTTTGACGAAGCCAGCCAAAAACTTCAATTATTAGCTAGTAACCTTACTTCTGTTGGTATTCGTTTAAAGTCACTCAGCGAAAACAAGCGAAAATATGAGGATCTTAAGAAAGTTAACGAATTAGGTCTACTAAATGGACTTAGTGTTGAAGAAGGTAGCTGTCCAGCATGTGAGCAACCTGTTGCGGATGCACTTTTACCAAATATCATTGAACATGATGTTATGTCAGCAGAAGAAAGTCTAGGATATTTAAAAAATCAAATTAAGACATTTTCATTTATTCTTGATAATTCCAGACAAGAATTTGAACATCAGCAGCAATTTGTTAACACGACTAGAGATGATTTATTTGAGATTAAAGCTGAAATACGACGACTAAAAGAGAGTATTACAGATGTTAGTAAAACTAATTTAGAAGAATTTATACGTGAAGAAGTTAAGCTTGAAGAGTCTATTAAGTTATTAGAAGAAGTTCGCGTATTTAGAGAAAGAGTAAAAGATGAATTGAGTAAACTTCATCGTGAAATAACTAGCACAGAAACTTCTATTAATAAAATACCTAAAGATGGGTTAACTAAATTAGACAAGAGTAAACTATTTAAGTTAAAACAAATCTTGATTGATCATGAAAATGAATATGGGTTCAGCAGTTTTTCGCCTAACGATTTAAATATATCTTTTGACTCTTATCTACCTACACTTGAAAATTATGATTTAGGCTTTGATACATCTGCGAGCGATGGTATCAGAATTATCTGGGGTTATTTATTGGGGATGTTAGAGCTATCTCGTGATTATGAAATGAATCACCCCGGCTTGTTAATTTTCGATGAACCTCGTCAACAAGATGCCGATCCTGTTAGTTTTAGCTCCTTACTCAAAAAAGCGGCTGGTACTAAGCTACATAATCAGCAAGTGATTTTAGCTACGTCTGAAAAAACAACATCATTAAGTGTGGCAACAAAAGGTTTAGACTTTAAGCTTATTGATTTGACCGAAAGTGGTGAAAAAATAATGAGGCCACTGCCATAAATATTATACTCCATTTTCATCGCCCTCCAAGCCAGTGAAAACTGGTTTTTTCTATCAGTAGTAAATAAAATGGGCTACTAACAAAACATAAATCTGCATTAATGAACTTTTATTTTTGGCGATAGTCGAATAGCAATTATTTGCTCTGGATTGAAACCTTGGCGCAGTAGTTCATACTCTTCGATTTGTATTTTTGCTTTCTTACCTATTCCCAATACCTGGTATAGGCTGCCTGATTGCGTTTTGATTGCGTTTTGATTAGCTGATTGTCATCATTAAAAATTATAGTAAATTTAAACTTACTTAATAATCCCCCTCCCTTTTTAGAAAGGGAAATATGAGGTGTATATGTCTTTAGCAAGAGATTTTTTATCAAAATGGAATGAAGTTATAGATGAGAGAAAAGAAGAGCTTTTGACTAAATGGAAAGGCAAAAAAAAACAATACACCAACTTGATTATTCATTCTGATGAATCAATTGTGAATGATGTAGCTGCTCGATTAAGTTTAAACTGTTTTAATGGCGACTATTATTGTGTTGATTCTGTGTTTTATGAAGATGACGATAGGCTTTCTGGTTGTGGCAACAACTATGTATTGAAAGACCATAGAATATCATTCGAACATGAGAATGATTTTAAGAGTGGCTTATATCAAGAAGTATCTCATCTTCTTCTTCTTAATTGCGATTTAAAAGTTTTAGTTGCATACCCTGATAATGAAGAAGACGAAAAAAAAGAACTGGCCAATTTACATAAGATAATATCTAGTAATAGGCAGTCGAAGAGCATATCTGAAGAGGAAGGGTTTTTAATACTGTTTTGCCATGAACACTCAGATAGTAAACTATATAAATGGAAAGGTTGGGTTTATTTAGATAATGAGGAACAATGGATTTTAATCACCTAATTAATATGAAGGCTCATAATTAACATTAGAAAATAGAATACCGATGGAAACTATAGTGAGCTTTGTAGCTCACCGTAGACCATACTTAAATACCTACAGCGAATTTAGAAACACCCTCAGCAAGCGGTACTAGAAATGCCTCACCCGGTTCGACTTCCCTGCATGCCATTAGACTTTTAATATTTGCTTTAATTATATATTTATCTCTGGAGTGTTAGCGCCGACGAAGAAGCGCCACTATTTGCCGCATAGTAAT
>TARA_R110001583_G_scaffold10698_7_pt1 | contig 23350 bp, 17 predicted proteins | sample TARA_R110001583 | Tara Oceans TARA_R110001583 (sample SAMEA4398432) | marine metagenome | biome: Polar Biome; feature: [MES] marine water layer (ENVO:01000295) within the mesopelagic zone...; material: water (ENVO:00002006), including particulate matter (ENVO:01000060) such as...... | reverse complement strand
TGGTCTGCCTTTGATACTTTAGATTCAAAAGCATTTGGCACCATTAATGAATACCATTGGAAAGATGCAATGCATTTCTCAGTAGGTAATACCTACTACGTTAACGAGCGTTGGACGCTACGCTCTGGTTACATGTATGACCAAAGTGCACAAGATGAAGTGACTTCAATATCAGTACCAGATTCAGACAGACAATGGTTCTCTGCAGGATTTACCTATCATTTCAGCGATAGTGCAAATATTGATTTTGGAGCAACATATTTATTAGGTGAAGATGTTTCTGTAACAGAAACGACTGAATCAAGTGGTACAGAAGTATCAAGTATTACCGGGACAACTCATGCCAATGCGATTTTAGTGGCGGTGCAATATAGCCAAAGTTTCTAAAAGAATATTTATTAATAGATGGGTATTACCCAAAAGTAAAATCCATCCTATTTATGTATCTTAAGATGATCGTTATATCGACCATTAATATGCGTTTTATTTTAATCACTTCGATAACCCTAATACCAATTCCACTATATTAGTGGAATTGGTATAACTACTTTTTACTAGTCAATTTTTCCCCTTCTATACCTTGTCATTATTGTTTGCAATCATAGTTTGCAATAACAGCCTTTAGCCTCTTTAATTATAATATTAGACATATACCCTTTTAAATAATTTTTAAGTACTGTTTGTGCATAACCTGCTGTTTGCGAACAAGCAATTCCTTGTCCATAAGGGCCATAATAAATGACCTCTCCCGCGTTATTAATAATTGCAATAGAGGGCGTCGAAGGCAGGGTATCATGCTCTTCAAGCACAACATTGATGACATTAAAGTGATTTACTAAGGCAATATTATTGATTTCTTGAATATGGACTTCACTCGTTGCCTGACAGCCACAATTTTTTTTAGATAAATGTATAATGGAATTTTCAGCGGAATCAGAACTTAAAAAAGAACGGATTTGAGGTGCAAGTGACAGGGCTGTGATATTGGCTAATTTATTGTCTGCATCAAAGTCTTTCAGTTTATCATTTATAAAATAACTAAATGCTAGCACGGTGAAACTTAACCACAGCGCTAGCATTGCAAATTGAAACCGAGTCATTATTTAAATCGCGTAATATTTTTTTCCATTTCATTAGCAGCTAAACTGACGTTGCTTGCTTCATGGGCAAGTGCGACAACCTTATCTTTATCTTCTTGAACCGTTTGTCTTAACATCTCAACACTTTTAGCAATCCCCTCTGTGGTGATAGATTGTTGCTCTACTGCTGTCGCTACGCCCATTGATATATCACTCGCAAGTTCAACAATATGTGATGCTTGCTTTATCTGCTGTTGTGCTTTATCTGCACTTTTTATGACAGCTTCAACAATCTCTATACTTTGCATCATTGAGTCTGTTGTAGATTTAGACCGGCTTTGTAAAAGCGCTAGCGTCTCGCCGACTTTACCGGTACTGACTTTGGTTCTCGTAGCAAGTGCGCGCACCTCATCAGCAACAACGGCAAAGCCTCGGCCTTGTTCTCCCGCTCTTGCCGCTTCAATCGCCGCATTTAACGCTAATAAATTGGTTTGTTCTGCAATACCACTAATTTCCGATAATACTTTAGAGATAGCATCAGTCGAGTGCATTAGTTCAGAAAACTGCTCATTGGTTTTTAATAATGCAATATTTAACCCTTGATTCTGTTCATTGATTTCAGCAATGTTGCCATTGGTAAGATGGGTGTAATTTTTTGCTTCTTGCATTTGTTCACTCAGTTTACTCGTATCCTGCGCAATCGAGGCGACGGTAATAGACATTTCTTCAGCTGAACTGGCAATAACCTCTGTTTCTTGCAGGTTTTTTGTGGAAGAATTTTCTAATTCATTTTTTGTATTTATAAGATTTTTTGCGTTTAAATTCAATTCTGATACTTGTCCTTTAACGCCATTAATGACAGTAGACAATAAATCTAAAAGCTCATTAAATGAAATTAAGGTTTTATTACCATTAGCAGAGGTTTTGATACTTAAGTCGATGGCATTAATATCCGAAGTTAATGCGTTGGCAACTCTAGAAAGCTCCTTACCAGCTTCACTTTCTTGCTTCATTGATCTTGCAATATACCCAGCAATAACCGCCTCTACAATGGCATATACGGCATGAATAATGACCGTTGAAAATACCAGCCTATTTTCATCAAATATATACACCCCGGTATTATTTACTTGTAAAAAATAAAAAGAAATATGGTGTACCGCAATCACGACAATAGCGGTGATAAAGATTCGCCAGTCTTGAAAAACAATTAAAAAAGCTAACAAAATAAATATTTCAAAATGAACTTCAATCAGACCATTAGCTTGATGAATATGTAAAGCAGCCAATATCATCACCGCGAGAGCAACGACATGAGGGGTAACACTTGCTTTAGGCGCCATCTTGAAAAAATAAAGTGGGACTAGCATGGCGGGTAACCCGATAACCAGCGCAGCCTTAAAAGAATCAAAGAAGAATCCTAAAAACAAGCTTTCTAAAAATAATCCTATTAATAAATAAATAAATAATTGATTGTTTTTCATGATTGTTTTAATCCTACTATTTAAGGTAATAACTCGGGGTAATAATTCATAACATTGGTTATCTTATTTTCAAAAAGTATAGACGCTATTTTTAAAACTGGTTTAAAAATAGTCATCAATAGTACTTTTAGGTCTATGAATAGGATAGAGATCTATTTTTTGAAGTAAATTATTTTATAGCGGAGATACATAATACCAATTCCGTTAACTAACGGATCAACCTTACTGCTTAAATAAACGATTTCTGCGTTAAAAAATTTGTAGAGGGAACAACATTTACATCAATACTCGTTCCTTTTTCCTAGGTAATATTTGATCACTAAATTAACGGATTTGGTATAACACTCAAATTATTTTATAACGTTATATTTTAAAGTAAGTTAGCTGATACAAAATGAGGAACGCCACACAAGGATACATGGCGCTTTTAATCAGTATTTTATAATACGGCATTAAAACGTTTAAATGCTTCCTCTAAATCAGCAATCAAATCATCAACATTTTCAAGTCCAATATGCAAACGAATCAATGGTTTTGAAGTATCCCACTGCGTCACGGTACGCATTTTATCAATACCAAATACACCTAAAATTAAACTTTCATACCCTCCCCAGGAAAAGCCCATTTTAAAATGATGCATATTTTCAACAAAAGCCGTCACTGATTTTAAATCACCTTCTTTTAACACAAAAGAAAACAACCCATTAGATGCACTAAAATCTCGTTCGAAAAATTCATGGCCAGGGCAGGTTTCAAAAGCAGGATGACGAAGATGATCAACCTCTGGTCTTGCGACTAGCCAATGCGCAATTTTTAATGCACTTTTCTCATGCTGGGCCATACGAACACCTAAAGTACGTAAACCTCGACTTGCAAGATAAACATCATCAGGCGAAGTACATTGGCCCATTAAATAACTGTTCTCGCGTAGTTGTTCCCAATATTGCTCATTAGAGGTCGCCGTTCCCATCATGACATCAGAATGCCCAACAATGTACTTAGTCGCTGCTTGAATAGAAATATCAACGCCCATTTCAAAAGGACGGGAATTAATCGGAGATGCCCAGGTATTATCAAGCATAACAATTAAATTATTTTCGTGTGCAACTTGGCAAAGCGTTGGTACATCTTGAATTTCCATGGTGATTGAGCCAGGAGACTCTAAAAATAATACTTTGGTATTTTCTTTAATGAGATCTTTAATGCCAGCACCAATTAATGGATCATAATAAGTGGTCTCAATACCAAGGCCAGCCAACAGTCCATCACATAAAGCGCGTGTTGGTTCATAGACATTATCAAGCATTAAAAGATGATCACCTGCTTTTAAAAAAGATAAAAGTGCACCACTGATAGCGGCTGAACCAGAAGGGTAAAGCGCCGTGCCAACGCCACCTTCTAATTCTGCAATGGCAGCTTGAAAGGCAAAATGAGTCGGCCCGCCACGACGCCCATAAAACATTTCACCATTAGCTTTATTTTTACTGGCAAAGCGCATATCTTCCATCGTTTCAAACAACATTGTTGATGCGCGGAATACAGGTGGATTAACCACCCCTTTTGCCCATTTTTTATCACGGCCTAAGCTAACAATTTTTGTTTCTTTTTTCATCTGTGCCTTCCAGTCTTAATTAGTTATAATGAGTGCTGTTTTTTCGTGTTAATGCATATATTCAATACTAACATCTCAAAATATTTTAAACAGATGCAAAATACATATCTTATATAAAAGGAAAAAAATGCAGTTTACCAGTCACTATATACTTGATCGCGAATATTTTTCAGAGTGTTTTGATCAATCTGCGCTTCAGCATCCTCCGAAAAAATATCGTTATAAATTTATCGGCGCGCTATTAGCATTTGGATTCTCTATCATGGCCTTCACCGAACAATCTGTAGCGGTTGGTTTTTTCTTTATTGGTTTAGCTTTTGTCGAGTATTTTAGTTTTAAATACCGTAAAGCTTGGTGGTTATTAAGACAAATGTGGAGCAAGAACTCGGGTAATGAAATCACTCTATTTATTGACGAACAGGCCATCCGAATAGAAAGCCTGTATCAAAATAAGCGTTTTACTTGGCAAAGCATTAAAGCCTTAATTGAAACACCAGAAGGACTGATATTCAAACTTGATAGCGGCGAGCAAAGCTATCTCTCTAAAGCTTGTTTAAACACTGAAGTCGTAGATTATATTAAATCGAAAATAGAAACGATTACAATCAATAAGCAATGATCAATTACTAAAGATCAATCTGCAATAATAGGTTCAAGCTGCGCTAAGAAAACATCAAGACTTGGCGCTAATACCGCTTCTTGTTTTTTACCTAATGTTTCTAACTGTACTTCACCTGTTTCATTTACAATGGAAATTACTTGCATTTCATCACTACAACTTGCGATAAACATCGAGGCTGGCTTATTTAGCCTTTTTTGCATCATGAAATGTGCAATCATATTTTCTTGTAGTAGTTTAAAGTCATCTTCATTCCACACTTGAATCAAGTCAATCGGATGACCATCAAACAAACAGGAAATGCCATCCGCATAATAACTGCAAAAGAGTTGCTCAATACTGGGGTGTAGCTTTATTTCTAGTGCGTCTTCAATATTACTTAGATTCACTTCAGTATCACGTTCGACAGGAGCCCAAGTAATGCTTTCAGGTGATATTTTATCGACTTGGCAAGAAGAGACCCATTCAGGGTCAAATTGTTGCTGTGGCAAAGTCCCCTTCTCAGCTTGCCATTTTTTTGCCTGACGCGTGAAAAGATCTAATAGCGCGGTTTTTATCATATTATTCATTACTCGAAATATTCTTTTATTTAGTTACAATAGGCTTATTGTACACAGATATTGTACACAGATAAAAATCTGTAGGTAACTTCAACTTCCTTTTAAAGTTTGAATTTTTAAAGCATTGAGAAATAAATCACCATGACAAATAAGCCACTCTACGAAAAAGCATCCGCTCTGCAAAACCTGTCACTTGGTCAGGTGACTAAATATATCAGCCAATATGATGCAACTTTATTACAAGGTGTCCCTCGTAGCTTAAATCGTGATGAGCTAAAGTTAAAAGCACATGACTTACCATTTTTGGGATGTGATCTTTGGAACATTTATGAATTATCTTGGTTAAACTTAAAAGGTAAACCTATGATTGCGACAGGCGTTGTCAAAATTCCTTTTGATAGCGACAATTTAATTGAATCAAAATCATTCAAACTTTACTTAAACAGTTTTAATCAAAGTAAATTTGAAAGCTTACAGGCGGTTCAAACGCATTTAATCACTGATCTTTCTCGCTGTGCAAACAAACCTGTTGGTGTGGAATTAAACCAAGACATGAGCAATTTCCCTGAAAAATTAGGCTGTTTCGAGGGGGTTTGTTTAGATGATTTAGATATCGAGGTTGATAACTATCAACTCAATCCTAGCTTATTAAACGAGTTGTGTTCAGATGAAACCATCAGCGAAACACTCTACTCAAATTTGTTAAAATCAAACTGCTTGATCACTAATCAACCTGATTGGGGAAGTGTTGAAATATCTTATACGGGTAAAAAAATAAACCGTGAAAAATTATTACGTTACCTTATTTCATTCCGCCAGCATAATGAATTCCATGAGCAATGTGTGGAAAGAATCTACTGTGACCTCATGAAATTTGGCCAAATAGATTCGCTTTCAGTTTTTGCGCGTTATACTCGCCGTGGCGGTTTAGATATTAACCCATACCGTTGCTCTGACAATAATGAAAATAAAAACAATAGTTTAAATAACATACGCTTGTTACGTCAATAAGCTTAAAATGAGTTTCTATGAGGTATATGACATATTATTTTAGTATTCTTATCACATCGTTATTAATTGCTTTTAGCACACCTATATTAGCAATTTCATTACTCGATGCCGAGATACCTGAACCACTAAAAAAAGCTTACAATGGACGCTATACGACGCCTTATGTTTGTATCGAAACAACCACCCGATACATTAAAACTGAACGTCCATTTTATGAGAATGCAAGTGTTGCAACGGATAAAGCAAGTCCATTAATACAAAATAATTTACTTGCAGAGCAGTTGCTTGCCTTTTGTTATGCTCAGATTGAAGATTACCAACAAGCTTATCAATTATTAACAAATTTATTAAAAGAGCAAAAATTTTCACTGCAACAACTGCGCACCCTAAATATACTTGCCTCTGAAATTCCTGAAGAAAAACGTTTACAATTTAATAATCAAACATTAATTAAACGTTTAACCATTAACTTACAAAAAATCGACATTCCACCTTTTTTAGGTAATGCTGAAATCAAGACAAAGTTACTATTAACCATCACTAAATTATCCTTAGAAAGCAATCAATATCGCAACGCATATATTGCCTTAGAATCCGTAAAAGAATTATTAAAAAATTACAAAAATAGAGAGTTAGATGCTTGGTTATTTTATTATTACGGCCTTTATTTTGAAAAAATAAATCAGGAACAACTGGCTATCTCCAACTTGTTTAGTGCCAACGAACTCGCTGAAAAATACCAATTAATTAAATTAAATAGTGAAGCTAAAAAAAGTATTGCTAATCTTTATCAACAAAAATACCTTTTTAAACGTGCAATCAATATTGCCAAGCAACGAGTTGAGTTGTATATCAATACTGAAAATAGGATTAAACAAGCTGATAGTTTAATTCAACTTGCTATTTTAAATGATAAAAATAACGAAAAAAATAATGCGTTGATCTATCTGTTTAATGCATTGGAATTAATACAAAAAGATAAACACAGTAGCCTGTTAGCACATGTCTACCTTGAGCTTGGAAGAACTTATAGTCATTACCTAACAGGTCGTTTTGTTACTAATGAAGATCATCAAAAAGAGCGTTTATTAGCACAAAAATACTTACAAAACGCACGTTATCACTTTACTCGTTTAGGCGAAGTTCATTACCAAATAGAAAGCCTTCTTTTACTTGCTCACCTTAATATCAACACTGAAAATCCGGCATTAGCCATTTTACAATTAGAAAAAGTATTAGACCTTGCTCAAGATAATTATCCAACATTACGAGTACAAGCTTTTGATATGTTAGCCTCAAGCTATGAAATTACCGGCAATCATCAACAGGCTATTTTACATTTTAAAAATTTCCATGCGTTGCAAAATAATATTAAAGAACATTTATTTTCACTGCAGCAATTACAAATTAATGAACAGCTACAGCTCATTGAAATGACGCAACAGCAACGACAGCTAGAATTAGAAAATAGTGAATTACAAAGCACTAAAACAACATTTAAAATGCTCACTTATGGCACTCTAATCGTATTATTTATTTCACTTTTCCTATTAATTTTTGTCATCATCCGCAATAAAAAACTATCAAAATCGAACCAAAAAATTGAGCACCAGTTAACTTTCCATCCCAGAACACTTTTACCCTCTCAACAAACTCAAGGTCATCATTTTAATTATGTTTATAATGATGAGCCACTCTATTACGCACTAGTTAATATCCCCTTTTTAACCCAATTAAATGAGTTGTCTGGGCTATTTTCAGGGTCAAAACTAGAAAAAAGACTGGGTATCGCTTTAATGAGATTTTTTGCTAGTAAAGCAGATATTTTCCAAATAAGAGACAACCAAGTTTTATTGATTGGCAAACAAAAAGACTATATGAGCGCTAATAATATGGCTCAAAATATTACTTTATTTTTTGATAATTTCATCGAGAAGTACCATTTACCAGTTGGTATTTCTATTGGTATTGTTGCTTTTCCATTTTTAAATAATGTCAGTAGAGCAATCACCCCTACTCGGATGGTTAATTTGAGTAGCCTTGCACTTTTTGGAGCAAGTCAGTTACGTCATAAATATCAAGAAAATAGCTGGCTTGAATTGTATGCTATTGATAATCTACAACCTGCATTTTTTGATGGCGATCTTTGGGTGTTGGGACAAAAAGCCATTAAAAAAGGCGTCGTTAAAGTCAATAGTAGCCACCCAACTCACCAATTTATTTGGCCAGAATTAGATAAATAGCCGTTTTGTTATTTTACTTATTCAATAAACTTGTACATACTCAATTTCTGACTAGTATTAAAGACTTATCAATTAATTAATGTCATCTAAATAGTATTAGTCAAAAATAATCTCATTAAAGAAACAATAATAATTTATGGAATGAATATTATGCCCTCTTCAGCTGTTACACTTAAATTACTACAACAACTCTTGAAGGGAATGTCTCGACAAAATAAGGCATTTGATAAATACCAGATATCGTTCTTAAAAAAGTTACAAAATAGTAGCTCTGATGCAGTAACAAAAGAACTGTTCGAAGAATGCATAGAACAATTCAATGAGCTCTACGTCCCAATTGATGATACCTTATCAGAAGGTCGCTTACTTGCCTCTCAATCGCAAATTCAATTACAAAAATTATCTCACTTATCAGACAAAATTAATCAGCAAATCGAAATTGCTAAAAACATTACTCAACCCTATACGATTATTGAGCATCACTTTGAACTGAAAAATATTATTAAAATATATCAGCGGGTGGTCATTGAGCTAAATAAAAGTGAAACGCACCAAAACATCGATGATTCCGCGCATGTTATTGATAATATTTGTGATGAGCTTCAGGAAGTCATTCTGCATCTTGATGTGGGGGAGCCTTATATTAAAAAAATGGAGACGGTTAGGAAAAAAATATCAAGCGAACAAAACCCGCTTGCACTCCCAGAACATTGCTTAGCAATCATATCGATTATTATTGATAGTACTCGTGAAGAACGTCGCTCTTCTCGTCATTTTTTATACACACTTAATGATAGTTTAACGCAGTTTTATCTTAACTTTTCGAGCAATATTAAAACCGCCGAAAGTGCTTTTATAAAACAAGAGAATTGTGTTAAAAGTATTCAAAAACAGTCTACTGCATTAAAGAAAGTAACCGAGAGTTGTAATGACATTGTATCTCTTCAAAAATATATTTCTGATTATGTAGGCAATGTTGAAGATATGATTCAAAACAGAGAATCACAAAAAGAACAACAAGTCCGCCAACAATTTCGAGCAATGGCAAGGCAAATAAAAGAATTACAAAATGAGACCAATAACTATCAACACACTCTAAAACAACAAAATAAGCAACTACACATTGATTTCTTAACAAAAGTACCAAATCGTGCGGCTTGGAGTGAGCGCTTACAAATTGAATTTACGCGTTATCAACGTTACCAACACCAGTTAAATATTGCCGTTATTGATATCGATAAATTTAAAGTGATTAATGATACTTTTGGCCATTTAGCGGGTGATAAGGTTCTTAATGTTATTGCACAAACATTGCAAAAATCAATCCGTAATACTGACTTTATCGCGCGTTTTGGTGGCGAAGAATTTGCATTATTATTACCAGAAATCTCTTCTGAACAATGTGAAATTACACTCAATAAACTCTGCCAGGTCATTAAGCGAATCCCCTTCAAATTTAAAAAACAAAATATTAGCATCACTATTTCAGTAGGCTCTACTATTTTTCTTGAAAACGATACCATTGAAAGCGCATTTGAGAGAGCCGATCAGTCATTATACAATGCAAAAAACAATGGCCGAGACCAAGTTATTTGCTCTGAAACTGCATAATTTCAAGTCAAATTCACTTTCAAATAGTCTATTTCCTATAAGCTTAGGTAAGGCAACCTAAGTAAATTCACCGACTCATCAGAAATGACTTTTTATTATGTCTCACATCCCTTTGACTCAAGGAAAAATTATGATCTCTCATATTAATCCCGTTGGTAGCATGGCATTATTGTCACAATTAGAAGTGAATCAGCTCCAAGAATCTGCTTCTCATGAAATTTATCAACTCTTCCGTAATTGCTCTCTTGCAGTACTTAATTCAGGTAGTCATACCGACAGCAGTAAAGAAATATTAGAAAAATATAAAAATTTTAAAATCAAAGTACTTCATCAAGAACGTGGTGTGAAAATTGAATTACAAAATCCCCCAGAAGAAGCATTTATCGATGGAGAATTGATTAAAGGTATCCAAGAACACCTTTTTTCTGTCTTAAGGGATCTATTATATGTAGATGCTCGCCTGAAAATCAGTACAGATAATGAAGACAGTAATGGTACTCAAATAACTAGTTTAGTGTTTTCTATTTTACGTAATGCCAATATTTTAAAAGCAGGTATTGAACCTAATATAGTCGTTTGTTGGGGCGGACACTCAATCAATGAGGTTGAATACAACTACACCACCGAAGTAGGTAATCAATTAGGCCTACGAGAACTTAATATCTGCACAGGTTGTGGCCCAGGTGCAATGGAAGGACCAATGAAAGGTGCAACCGTTGGCCATGCTAAACAACGTGTCAATAATGGTCGTTATATTGGTTTAACCGAGCCCGGTATTATAGCGGCTGAGCCACCAAACCCTATTGTAAATGAACTGGTTATTCTCCCTGATATCGAAAAACGTCTTGAAGCCTTTGTCCGAATCGCTCATAGCATCGTGATATTTCCAGGAGGCCCAGGCACCGCTGAAGAGCTCTTATATATTCTTGGTATCATGATGCACCCAGAAAATAAGCGTCAACCCTTATCCATTATTTTAACCGGTCCTAAAGAAAGCGAAGCTTATTTTCAAGCCATCGACCAATTTGTGGGGGATACATTAGGTGAAGAAGCCCGAAATCATTATCAAATAATTATTGATGATCCCGCGCTTGTTGCACAGATAATCAAAAAATCAATGCAAAAAGTAACCGAATATCGCCGTGCTATTGGTGATGCATACTCATTTAATTGGTCATTAAAAATTGATAAACCTTTCCAACATCCTTTTATTCCTAATCATGAAAATATGAGTAACCTTATTCTCAATAAAGACCAACCGGTACAAGAGCTTGCTTCAAACCTACGACGCGTATTTTCTGGTATAGTAGGTGGTAATGTCAAAGATGAAGGGATAAAATCAATCGAAGAATTTGGTCCTTTTCTACTGAAAGGAGAAAAAAATCTAATGAACAAAGTGGATGTTTTATTGAAAAGTTTCATCAAACAAGGTCGAATGAAACTACCCGGCACGGTATACACTCCTTGTTATAAGATAAGTAGTTAAATGATATCCACTCTCCTTATCATAGATGCGATGAATTTAATTCGCCGTATCTATGCGATTCAAGAAAAACAACATGCAGATATCAATAAAGCATTACAAATTACCTCTGCAACAGCCTGTAATGCTTTACAAAAATTAATAAGACTGCATCGCCCCACCCATGTTATCTGTGTATTTGATAGTCATACTAGTAGCTGGCGCCATCAACTATACCCACAGTACAAGCAGGGAAGGAAACCTATCCCCACTCAATTAAAAGCACACTTAGAAAATATTCAAGATGACTTTTTGGAAATGGGTATTGAATCACTGGTGACAGAAACAGATGAGGCAGATGACTTAATTGCAACTTTAGCCACTAAATTGTCACTTAATGAGCAAAAATCCATTATCGTTTCTACCGATAAAGGCTTTTATCAATTACTGAATAAACACACGCTTATTTATGACTATTTTCAAAATAGTTATACTGATGCTGGACGCGTACTCAATAAAATGAGTTTACCTGTTGAAAAATTAACGGATTTTTGGGCAATCACAGGTATCTCTAGTAGTGCAATTAAAGGCGTAGAAGGCATTGGTGAAAAAAGAGCGCTAGCACTTTTGCACGAATACGGTAGTTTACAAGGTATTCTTGAAAGCACTGAAAATGAAAAAGATAAACCTGCTTTAAAAGTTAAAAAGAATCAACAAGCAGCTTTATTATCAAAACAACTAGTCACTTTAAAAAGTGATATTCCACTTGGTTTTAACTTACAAGACTTACGTTTTACAACTTCTCATTAAATAATAATTAATGAATTATTTTTTAAATAGCTAACAGGGAAATTTTAAGTAAGATATAACAATATTATTTTTTTATCATTTTTATTGGAGTATGTTACTTGAAAAAATTATTACTGGTTGGCGCCATTGTGGCGATTGGTGCAGTTGCAGGTACCTATGTTTACCAACAACAAAATACAACATCCGCATATAATGTATTGGATTATATTCCCGCTGACACAGCTATTTTTTCAGCATCACTTGAACCTTTCCCTATCAAAAATTATATTGCTTCCGCCCCTAAAGTAGCAAATCAGCAAAATTTTGATGAATTAGTCGATGCCGCTAATCCTGGTATTAATTTTGCGTTAAGCTTATTAAATACTTATCAATCAAGCTTGGGTGATGGCGATAAATTAATAAAGACCTTTGGTTTAGCCGATGACATACGCGCTTATGTGTACACATTAGGTTTGCAGCCAGTTTTAAAAATTGAAATTGCTAATGAACAGGCCATTTGGGATTTACTTGATAAAACAGAACTTGAAACTCAATTTCAACATCAAAAAGGCACCTTAAGAGGTCTTAATTACAGACGTTATGCCATCACAGATGAAACAGATCCGACTAAACTAGAGCTCATCATTGCGATCAATCATGGCTTATTAACTATTACCGTGAACAGTCATCTTAATGAAGAATCACATCTTGCGATGGCATTAGGGCTTGATAAATCAGATAAGTCGTTAGCAAATACGCCAATTATTGATGACATCATTAAAAACCATCACTTCAAAAAAGAAGGCATTGCATTTATCAATCATATTGAATTGATAAAAGGACTCACCACAAAGAATGCGAATCTACTCGCAAAACAAATCACGGCACTTGAAAATGAGTTAGGTGAAAGTACCGACTTGTCTCAAATACGAAATGAACAATGTGCCACAGAATTTTCTCTTATTGCACAAAATTGGCCACAAACAGTTGCGGGATACACAGATCTAAATATCACCGCCAAAGAGTCTAATATTTCAACCTCAGTGATAGTCGAAAGCAAAAACCAAACCATTCTGAATGCACTTTCTTTGTTACGAGGCTTTATTCCAAATTATGTTAATGATCTGAAAAATAATGTACTTGCTGTTGGTTTCGGACTAGATATCAATCAGTTGAGTAGTTCACTGAATAATATTTGGAGTGATTTACAAACACCTAATTATCAATGCCAACCTTTGGCGCAGATTCAATCAAGCATTAAACAATCAGGCGACTCAATTGCAATGGTTGGTATGAGTGCAAGTATGGCTAATGGTGTACAAGGTGTGAGCTTTGGTTTACTTGATTACACTATGTCAAACAGCAACAACGAACCTAAATTAGACAGTTTAGATGCATTACTGACACTTTCAGCTGAGAACCCCGCATTATTATTTAATACCGTAAAAATGTTTTTACCTGAGTTACAGCAAATAACACTTACTCCCGAGGGTGAAGTAGTAGAATTAAGTCATATTTTACCGATTCCAAAGGCATTGAATATTGCACCTAAACTTGCAATCAAGGGCAAACACCTCGTTATTTACAATGGTGAACTGGGCGCAAAAGCGGCTGAAGCATTATCAAATGAAGAATTGATTAAAAATGGTATGCTCAACTTTAGTTTTGACTTTAAAAAGATGATGGCCCCCGTTATCACAACGGCAGAGCTAACGGGAGAAACGATTCCAGAAGAAATGATGTTTTTGAGTGAATACGATACGCGTGTTTCAATGAGTATGGATATTAACCAACAAGGATTAATATTTAACTCGAGCATCAATAATAAAGCATCTAAATAATCATTAGACTTAGTGACATAAACAATAGTTAAACAGCACTTTACGTAAGTATGATTGCAAAGTGCTTCATTCAAAATCCGATGCATTTCACATCGGATTTTTTATTCCTAACATTTCAATTAATATGATCCTATGAGGGCTTTGAAGAGTATATAATTACAATCCGTCTAACAACCTGATCATTCTTGCTAGTTAAAAAATCAAGCTATAAAATTTTAATCCACATTGTAGTTCCTGCTGGTTTATTTCATGTGCAATGACTGCGATACTGGGTAATATCACATTTTTATTCTTAGAATATCGCATTAAATTCACAAAAATGGGCAAATTGAAATAAATGGATAAATTATTAGAAAAACAATTAACAACTTGGCTAAAAGGGCAAAAACATTCCTGTGGTTTTTTCCTAAACTTAACCGTCATATTTGGTTTGTTAACGGGATTAGTTTTAATGTTACAAGCCTACCTATTAGCCACTATTCTTCAGGGAATTATCATTACTGAATTACCAAGAAGTACTTTTAGTGATGAATTTCTGTTTCTCATATTGTTAATTCCGATCCGAGCATTATTAGCATTCGCTCGTGAAAGAAGTAGTTTTGAAGCAGGTAAACGTTTACGACTACAAGTCCGAAAAGCAGTATTAGACAAACTTTGCGAATTAGGGCCCGCCTTCATTAAAGGAAAACCCGCAGGAAGCTGGGCGACAATCGTACTTGAGCAGATAGAAAATTTACACGATTTTTACGCGCGATATCTTCCACAGATGTTGTTAGCAGGTTTTATTCCGCTGTGTATTTTAATCGTCGTTTTTCCCCTTAATTGGACAGCAGGATTAATTTTACTGACCACTGCCCCTCTAATTCCCATATTTATGATTTTAGTCGGTAAAGGTGCCGCAGATGCAAACCGTAAAAACTTTAATGCGTTAGCGCAATTAAGTGGTCATTTTATGGATCGATTAAAAGGCTTAAAAACCCTCAAACTTTTTAATCGCAGTGAAGCTGAAATTGAAGCCATAGAATCCGCGTCAGAATCTTTTCGCCAACGTACCATGTCGGTATTACGCTTGGCATTTTTAAGTTCGGCAGTATTAGAATTTTTTAGCGCTATTTCCATCGCAGTATTAGCCATTTACTTTGGTTTTAGTTTTTTAGGGCACTTAAATTTTGGTCATTATGGTGCAGATGGAGGAACCATTAGCTTATTCACGGGTTTATTCATCCTAATGTTAGCGCCTGAATTTTACCAACCCTTGCGTGATATGGGCACCCACTATCATGCCAAAGCACAAGCGATTGGTGCAGCAGAAGAATTAAAAGCCTTATTAGATTTTAAAGTTACCGATTATCAAGCACTAGATGAACAGGAAGCTGACACTCAAGCCAATGATGTTAATCAAAATCAGTCTCCCAAAATCATTCAAAAGGCACAACATCAATCAACTAAAGCCGTTGATTGGAACACCCCTATTCATTTACAGGCCACTCAACTAAGAGTGTATAGCCTTGATGGTATTCTATTAGCTGGGCCACTCGATTTCACCTTACAAAAAGGGGAGCAAATTGCTTTGGTAGGACCAAGTGGCTCAGGTAAAAGCAGTTTATTAAATGCCTTATTAGGTTTTTTGCCATACCAAGGATCGCTATTGATTAATGGTGTTGAACTCAATGATATTGATAAACCTCAATGGCGTCGCCAATTAGCTTGGCTTGGACAAGATCCACAACTTTTTCAGGGTAGTATTAATGAAAATGTGACCATGGGAAATTCAAATTTATCAGCAGAAAATGTTGAGAGCTGTTTACAAAAAGCAAATATTTTGGATTTTGTTAAGCAACAACCTTTAGGAATAAATCATGTTATTGCAGAACAAATGGTAGGTATCTCAGTAGGACAAGCGCAACGGTTCGCCTTAGCACGCGCATTAGCACAACAGGCGCAATTATATTTATTAGATGAACCAACAGCGAGTTTGGACCAGCATAGCGAACAAGCCATATTTGCAGCATTAACCGATGCGACGGCTCACTCAGCAAGTTTAATGGTCACTCACCGTTTAGATCAATTACAAAACATGACACAAATATGGGTATTAGAGCAAGGTACAATAGTACAACGAGGAAGCTTCAGCGAGTTAAATCAAAGTGAAGGTTTATTTAATCAGATGCAAAAAGATGACCGAGACGATCAATATTCATCCTCCAAAACAGCAGAACCGTTTAATTCACAGGAGATAAACGCATGAAGGCTTTATTTCCATTTATTAGATTATTCAAAAGCCAATGGTTAATGATGACGGTAGGTTTGTTATTAAGCACCATCACGCTAATGGCGGGTATTGGATTATTATCATTATCAGGTTGGTTTTTATCTGCCTCTGCCATCGCAGGGCTAACACTTGTAACCGCGCAAGCCTTTAATTACTTTACCCCGGGTGGTGCTGTGCGTTTTCTTTCCATTATTCGCACCGCGGGCAGATATGGAGAACGCTTAGCAACTCATGAGGCGACCTTCAAATTACTCACGCAATTACGTGTTTGGACATGGCGTAAATTGTTACCACTCAGTGCATCAAACCTACAAAAACATAGACAAGGAGATTTATTAAACCGTTTGGTCGCAGATATCGATACCTTGGATCATCTCTATTTACGTTTATTAACCCCCATCCTAAGTGCACTGTTCACACTATTGGTGATGTATTTATTGGTCGCTTGGATTGATGCAGAGTTAGCACTCATCATCAGCGCTAGTTTATTGCTTATTTGGCTTGTATTGCCTTGGATATTTTACTTTTTGGGACGAAAACCTGGAATTAATCAATTACAAAATAAACATATTTACCGCGTGCAATTATTAGAATTTATACAAGGTCAGGCCGAAATTTCATTGTTTGGTGCAATGCAAGATTTTCGCGCCCGACTGACACAAGCTGAAACCAATTTATTGGAAAACCAAAGAGTAATGGCAAACATAATGGCTTTTAGCCAAGCCTTACTGATTTTTTGTCATGGTAGTGTCGTGCTTTTAATTCTTTATATTGCGTCATCAGGCATTGGTGAATTTCAACCACCCGGTGCACTGCTAGCATTAATTGCGTTTATGGTATTAGCCAGTATAGAAATGCTATTACCCATTGCCGGTGCTTTCCAACACTTATCTTCCTGTGTTGCGGCCGCCACACGTATTAATGATTTAGTGCAACAAAAGCCTGATATTACGTTTAATGAGCAAAGCACTTTAGACATTAAAAAAGGCAATATTGAACTAAAAGCGATTCAATTTTATTATCCTGATAGCGAACAACAAGTTGTTTTGAAAGGCATCAACTTATCAATAAAATCAGGTGAAAAAGTCGCTATATTAGGACAAACAGGTTGTGGCAAGTCAACACTATTATCGTTACTGACACGTGAATGGCAAGCCACTTCAGGAAAAATTTCAGTTGATCATCAAGAGATTGAACAATATAGTCAAATGGCATTAACTTCAGGAATATCGGTTGTTAGCCAACGTATTTATTTATTTAGTGGCACCTTAAGAAGTAACTTAATATTAGCAAAGAATGAACATCCCAAAAATGCTCAAGTAAAAACGAACTTGCAAGAAAACAATGATGCCTTATTAATTTCTGTCTTAAATAAAGTGGGTTTAAGCACACTCACCCAAAGTGAAAATCCTTTAGATGTGTGGATTGGCGAAGGTGGTAGGCAGCTTTCAGGTGGAGAGCAAAGACGCATTGGCGTTGCTCGTGTATTGTTACGTGATGCACCTATTCTATTATTAGATGAACCAACGGAAGGCTTAGATAAACGTACTGAACGTGAAATTCTGTCATTATTATTTGAATTTTCTCAACATAAAACCCTATTAATGATCAGTCACCGATTAACGGCAATGGAGAAAATGGATAACATCTATTTAATGGAACAAGGAAAAATACGTACCAGTGGATCACATCAAGCGTTATTAAAGCAGGATCCTTATTATGCAAATTTGCATCAAAAATTAAGTTATTAAGGGCTCTCTCAAACGTCAATAAATAACTAAAACGATAAAAAAAAAGAGAGCATCCAAATGGTTGCTCTCTTTTAAAAATAAACAGAACTCAATAAAAATTAATCCGCTTTATCCTTAGCTTCTTTTTCATAAGCTTCGACTTGCTCTAACCACAAACCGTTAATAATCCCCAAGGAACAAGCCAATAATATTCCTAAAATCCAAGCAAAATACCACATAATTTAATTCCTTATTTAATAAGCTGAATGTTTGTTTTTAGCCATAAATTCTTTACCAATACGCCCAAACATTTTGAAATAAGCCCAACTGGTATACAACAAAATACACGGAATAAAGATAACCGCCGCAATGGTCATAATATTAAGCGTAAATTCACTTGAAGCCGCATCCCAAACGGTAAAGCTATGACTTGGATTCAAGCTTGATGGCATGATGAATGGAAACATACTAATGCCACAAGTTAATAACACCCCAAACTGTGCAAGACTGCTCGATAAGAACGCTAAAGCACTGCGATTAAACTTACTAGCAATCATCGCCAATATAGGCAAAAACAAACCAGCAGCAGGTGCCAGCATCGTCAATGGGTAACGAGCATAATTAGCGAGCCAGGCGCCTTCCTGCATTACCGCCGTTTTTAATAATGGATTAGAGGGACCATTGGTATCTAATGCTGAAGTGATCACATAACCATCAATACCATTTGCCAACCATAAACCCGCTAAAGCAAATAAAAACACCGTCATTGGTGCTACAACCATTGTTACTAAACGAGCCCGAGCACGTACCTCTCCTTCTGTTTTCATTTGTAACCAAGTTGAACCTTGCAATACAAATAAGCATAAACTGAAGATGCCAACTAACAGTGCAAATGGATTCAATAATGCTAAGAAACTGCCTTGATAATTGGCGCGCAAAAAATCATCAAGTATAAAAGGAACACCTTGTAATAAATTACCAAATGCCACACCAAAGATAATAGGCGGGATAGTACTACCAGTAAAAATACCCCAATCCCAGCTATTTCTCCAACGCGGATCGGCAATTTTACTGCGGTAATCAAAACCAACAGGACGAAAGAACAATGCAAATAAGGTCAACATCATCGCTATATAAAAGCCAGAAAAAGCAGTTGCATATACCGCAGGCCAAGCTGCAAAAATAGCGCCAGCAGCTAATACTAGCCAAACCTGATTACCTTCCCAATGTGGCGCAATAGTATTAATCATCATACGGCGCTGATCATCATTTTTACCAATAAAAGGTAATAATGTCCCGACTCCCATATCAAAACCATCAGTAATAACAAAGCCAATCAATAAAACACTGATCAATAGCCACCAAATTAATTTTAACGTTTCGTAATCAAACATTATTTACTCTCCTGTGTCAGCGCAAGTTTATTCTCAGGTTGTTCAAAATAGTATTTACCCGTTTTTAAACTACTTGGCCCTAAACGTGCGAAGCGGAACATTAAGAATAATTCAATCACCAATAACACGGTATAGAAGGATGCAATCGCAACAATACTAAACAAGACTTGATTGATTGATAAGCTGGAAACCCCCATATGTGTTGGCAAAATTTCAGCAATCGCCCAAGGCTGGCGTCCAAATTCTGCAACAAACCACCCGGCTTCAATAGCAATCCATGGCAATGGCAGGCTATATAAGCACACTTTTAAGAACAGCTTATTTTGACCAATTTTATTACTTGCAGACTGATAAAACGAAAATAAGAAAATAAATAACATCGCAACACCACAACCAACCATTAATCGGAATGACCAAAACATCGGAGCAACCTTTGGAATACTATCGTCGACGGCCATCTGGATTTGTGCTTCAGTGGCATCAATCACGTTAGGTGCAAACCTTTTTAGCAACAAACCATAACCAAGATCGATCTTAATCTCTTCGAATTTTTGAATATTTTCGGGGGACTCATCACCCGCACGTATTTTTTCAAGTAATCCGTAAGCCACCATACCATTACGAATACGTACTTCATGCTCCCCCATTAACTCTTTCAATCCTTTTACTTCTTTATCGATTGAACGAGTCGCAATAATACCTAAGGCATAAGGGATTTTTACAGCATAATCAGTACGTTGCTCTTCTTGATTCGGGAGACCTATTAAATTAAAAGCAGCCGGTGCGGGATGAGTCTCCCATTCAGATTCGATAGCCGCCAATTTCACTTTTTGTACATCACCGACTTCATAACCACTTTCATCACCAAGCAGAATCGTACATAAAATACCTGCCGTACCAAAGGCGGCTGCAATAGCAAAAGAGCGTTTAGCAAATGCCACATCACGCCCTTTTAATAGGTAATATGAGCTAATCGCTAAAACAAACATTGCCCCAGCGACATAACCTGAAGCGACGGTATGCACAAATTTTACCTGTGCAACAGGGTTAAGCACTAAATCCGCAAAACTAGTCATTTCCATACGCATGGTTTCATAATTAAATTCCGCACCCACCGGGTTTTGCATCCAAGCATTAGCGACTAAAATCCACAATGCCGACATGCTCGAACCGAAAGCAACTAAGAAGGTTGTCGCTAAATGCTGGAGCTTACTCAGACGATCCCAACCAAAGAAGAACAAACCTACAAAAGTTGATTCTAAAAAGAACGCCATCATGCCTTCAATGGCTAAAGGTGCACCAAATACATCACCCACATAATGCGAATAATAAGCCCAGTTTGTACCAAACTGAAATTCCATAGTCAGGCCTGTGGCAACACCTAACGCGAAGTTAATACCAAATAACTTTCCCCAGAATTTAGTCATATCTTTGTATATTTCTTTTTTGGTCATCACGTACAATGACTCCATGATCAATAGGAGCCATGCTAATCCTAACGTCAATGGTACAAATAAAAAGTGATACATAGCTGTCATGGCAAACTGAAACCTCGACAGGTCAACGATATCATCCATATTTTTATCCTTATCTTTATAATTAATAAAACGGTGAATTTAAATTTTTTCTAAAAGGTTCTCATCCTCCAAAAGAGCGCTTTCAGCGCGACTACAGTAGAAAAATGGCAATAGGGATCATAAAAACGAGTCATTATCTGATATCCAAAAAAATGCTGATATTTAATGACTAAAATTGAAGATATGATGTGTTGAAATCAATTTTCTGTTATTTATTAAAAAAACTGGAAACGTTAAAAATGTAATGAAAGATTTAACAACCACTCAATAAAAATAACATCCCTTTAACATCAATAACTTACATATATTTATAGAACTATTTATACTACTCAAATTGATTTACATCAATATTTTTTTAAGGAGAAATATTTTAATTTACGTATCGTTCTCTGGTTTTACATTAATTTAAATAACAATAAGTCAAAAAATCAATCAGTTAAAAATAACATTAGGAAAGTAAATACAACAAAATAAATACTCACAATTAGGTGTTGAAAAAGTATTAAAGAGAAGTATTAGAGAAAGGTATTAAAGGAAAATGTTAAAGGGAATCAGTACTATTAAAATACAGGCACTGAGGTCGAATGAACTAATTTCAAAAGTTAATGAAGCAACACCGATGTTTTAGCATTGTCTCATTAGCCTTTATGTGGAAAATATAAGCATTTAATGAAAATGTTTTGTATGGTATTAGGTCTGAGGTTTATCGAACCCAAAATGAAGATAGGTTCTATTGGTAGCAATTCTGCCTCTAGGAGTACGCTGTAAGAAACCTTGCTGAATAAGATAAGGCTCCAATACATCTTCGATGGTTTCTTTTTCTTCGCCTATTGCAGCCGCTAAATTATCTAAACCAACCGGCCCACCTAAGAAAGTATCCAAAATGGCCATCAACAGTTTTCTATCCATATAATCAAAACCTTGATTATCTACTTCCAACATATCCAATGCTTGTTTGGCAATATTTGCATCAATAATAGGCGCTTTTTTTACCTGGGCGTAATCTCGCACTCGTCTTAATAAACGGTTAGCAATTCGCGGCGTGCCACGAGAGCGCTTAGCAATTTCAATCGCGCCAGACTCATCCAAATCGAGATTAAAGTGCTTGGCACTGCGTAATACAATTTTAGTCAGAGGTTTTAATTCATAATACTCAAGGCGTTGTACAATGCCAAAACGATCCCGTAATGGCGAGGTTAATGAGCCAGCACGAGTCGTCGCGCCAATCAAAGTAAAAGGAGGCAAATCTAATTTAATAGAGCGGGCTGCTGGCCCTTCTCCTATCATGATGTCTAATTGATAATCTTCCATTGCAGGATAGAGAATTTCTTCCACGATAGGGCTTAAACGATGTATTTCATCAATAAATAACACATCGTTTTCTTCTAAATTAGTTAATAAAGCAGCCAGGTCACCCGCTTTTTCCAAAATAGGTCCTGAGGTGGTTTTTATATTCACCTCTAATTCATTAGCGACAATATGCGACAGCGTCGTTTTACCTAGCCCTGGAGGGCCAAAAATCAATAAATGGTCTAAGGCTTCATTTCGCTGTCTGGCAGCTTCAATAAAGATTTCCATTTGTTTATTAACCTGAGGTTGTCCCTCATAATCGACTAATAATTTAGGTCTAATAGCGCGATCCGCAAAGTTATCATCTATTTTTGGATTTGCAGATATAAGGCGATCTTCTTCAATCATTGGGTTACCTAATGAGATATAACGTATGACTAAAAATCGGTTTACAATAAACCGAGATTAGTTAAAGCATATTTTTAAGCGAGCTTCGGATTAAAGCTTCACAATCCATGCCTGCTTGATAAACTTGTTTAATGGTTTTTTCTGCACTGGCAGGTTTATACCCTAAAGCGATTAATGCACTGATCGCTTCTTCCTTGGCATTATGACTAATAGCAGCATTTCCATTACCATTTTCGAAAGACATTTTTTCTGACTCGGGTGTTAATAAATCTGCTCCCACCCAATTTTTTAATCTGTCTTTCATTTCAACAACTAAACGTTCTGCGGTTTTTTTACCGACACCGGGCAATTTCACTAAGCTCGTGACA
>TARA_R110001583_G_scaffold10441_2_pt1 | contig 23362 bp, 17 predicted proteins | sample TARA_R110001583 | Tara Oceans TARA_R110001583 (sample SAMEA4398432) | marine metagenome | biome: Polar Biome; feature: [MES] marine water layer (ENVO:01000295) within the mesopelagic zone...; material: water (ENVO:00002006), including particulate matter (ENVO:01000060) such as...... | reverse complement strand
CTTTAAAATTCTTTATATGGCTGAGCTTTGTGAGTAATCAAGAAAACTTATGCTTTAAATCTTTGGCCATTTCAGCAAACTACAATCAGCTAAGCTAAGTAATTTTGTTTGCAATGCTTCTGATTTAAATTCACAGCCAGTATCTGGTACAGCAATAAAATTAAATGTTTGTTGAGCATAGGTAAATTGAATTTGATAAGCATGTAAATAACCACGATCATAGCGATAAGCATCTTCAGCAGCATAAATAGGATCACCAATAATGGCACTTCCTACACTTTTAAGTGCAACACGAATTTGATGTGTTTTTCCGGTTTTAGGTTTAACAACAAACAGGCGTTTACCCTCACCTAATGAATAACTAAAAAATTGAGTAATGGCTAAATTGTCTTGCCCTCTGGTCAACTTCCACATTGAGCGACGCGACTTCTCCATACCGCCTTTAATTAAACCTTGTGTTTTTTTAGGTTTTTTATCTGCAATCGCTAAATAATACTTTTGAATCTGCTGAGTTTTAAACAACTCCGATAAACCATTCGCCACCTGTGATGATTTTGCCAATAACAAAAGGCCTGAAGTCATTTTGTCTAAGCGGTGCACACTGTATAGTTTTTGTTTCAAAAATTTTTCCGCTGCAACCACTACACCAAACTCACCATCTTCACTGTGGAAATTAATACCAGCGTGTTTATTAATAACAACAAAGTGTTCATTCTCAGCCACTAATGAAAAATATTCATTTTCAGCTTCTATTTTTTCAAGCATCGTTTATTCCAATTATTGCTAGGGATGGTTAATCATAACCTCACAAAAATAAAGTGTGAGTATTATTGATCAGATTGTGTGTTTTGCGCTGCACTATAAGCTAAGTTACTTAATAGTTGCGGTAATATTTGTAATATTTCAACAGGCTCAGGCAATTGTTCGAAAAGATCTAAGAGTTGTTGCTCAATATTTTCAGACGCTGCTAATTTACTCAATAATAAGATGGTAGTTTGCAACAGATTCTGTGTATTAGATTGTTCATCAATCGCAGCCCACTGAGTATTAAAAAGCTCAATAGCGGCTAGAAAACCAGCTGAAAATTGAGTAGCCTCATTGCTTAATATTTTTTGTTCGGTTAACCACTGATTGCAGTTTAAATCATTTAGTGGCATAGCATGCTGATATAAATGTTGAATTTCAGATACTAACATTAATACTTTTTTTGCATATTCAGTTGCTTGCAGTTCATTATCAAAACTAATATCAGCACCATCTAAGCATAGATAAGATAACCATTGTTCTAGGCCAACTTGTTCAGGCAAGGCTTGAACACTACAAATAAAACCAAGTTGATAATAAGGCTCTTGTAAATGATCACACTGTTCAAGCTTCTCATTAAACGCTATAAAATCTATAAAAGCAGAATTCCGATAATCGGACATATAAAATCTCTATATTACTTATTGATGTGCATTAATAATCACTAATAAGTTAAGGCTAAACAGGCTAATACTCAAACGACACATACAAAAAAGCCTACCCAAAGGTAGGCTAAATTAAATGATCACTCATAAAACTAATATAAAACGTTTGATAAGTCGTATAAATCCTGACGGAATGGACGTTTCATTTCAGTTAAACATTCGATGATATCATGGTCAACCATCTCACCACATTGAATACCAACACAACGGGCACTTTTTCCTGCTAGAAGTATATCAACAGCGTATGAACCCATTCGACTTGCTAAAATACGGTCAAATGCCATAGGAGAACCACCACGTTGAATATGGCCTAATATAGTTGCACGAGTTTCACGTTTAGTTCTTTCTTGAATGCGTTTTGCTAATGCATTAACATCAGTAATATGCTCTGTGATTGCAACAATAGCATGTTTTTTACCTTTATCTTCACCTAAGATAATCTGTTCAATGAGCTTTTCTTCATCAAACTCTTTCTCTGGTACGATAACATATTCACTACCGCCTGCAATGGCAGCCCATAATGTTAAATCGCCGCAATAGCGCCCCATCATTTCAATAATAGAGATACGGTTATGAGATGAAGATGTATCTCGTAAACGGTCTACAGCATCTACAATTGTATTTAAACAAGTCATAAAACCGATAGTGAAATCAGTTCCCGCTATATCATTATCAATAGTGCCAGGAAGCCCAATACATGGGAACCCCATTTCACTTAATTTCAATGCCCCCATGTATGAACCATCACCGCCGATAACGATCAAAGCTTCAATACCATGTTTTTCTAATTGTTTAATCGCTTCTTTACGAACACTTTCTTCTTTAAATTCAGGGAAACGAGCTGATCCTAGAAATGTACCACCACGATTAATAACATCAGAGACTGAATGACGATTTAATTGTTCAATTTTACCCGCATGTAATCCCGCAAAACCATCGCGGATACCAAACACTTCGACATCGTGTGAAAGACAAGTTCGAACCACTGCTCGTACTGCACAATTCATACCTGGCGCATCGCCACCGCTTGTTAAAACACCAATTTTTTTAATCACAATTTACCTCAACCAATTACACTAATTGACAAATATCATAAAACAGAATTATTACAGATTATGATTATCGCCTATAAAATTAAAACTTTATTATCTTAACTCAATTTATATGCAGTTTTCTATACTATGTAGAGAGTAAACAAGTAAAACTAAATATATGAGCCTACTAAGATAGCTATTATTTAATCATTGGTTTTTCATGTAAACAACCGATGATGCACCGTCTTACAAGCATACAATAACAGAGTCAGCTACAGTAACAATATTATTGATATTAATAGTAAAAAGATGTTTATTTATTATTTTATTAACTTGTTTGAGCTATCTTTTTTTATATTGTCACAATTTTGCAATAACTAATCGCTAAGGTATTCAATAAATAAAAGGAGAAAAAGATGAAAAATAAAAACAAAACAATCAGAAACAAACATATTTGGTTTTCAGTTTGGAATGCAAAATCAACACAACTTAGTCCTAAGTGTGATGCAGAGTATCGCCCTATTCGCCAATCTACCCGCTAACATTTCCTTTAAGCATCTTTTAATAAAGTATTTATCCATTCATTTAAAATACAAAAAAGCAGGTAAATTTTCCTGCTTTTAAATAACGATTTAACTATTGATTAACCTAGTTGGTCTGATGCAACAGCATAAGATGGATCTTCAATGACATTCATTTCCACTAACACACCTGCTTTATGCAATAACTTACGGCAATCTTTACTTAGATGACGAATATGTAATTTTTTACCTTCTTTTACATAACGTTCATTTAAAACACTAATTGCTTCAATAGCAGAATGATCAACAACACGAGAATCAGCAAAATCAACGATCACATGCCGAGGGTCAGCTTTAATATCAAATAACTCTAAGAAATTACTAACAGAACCAAAGAATAATGGACCATTTATACGGTATGATTTTTCACTACCATCTTCATTTGCATCGCAATTAGCATGGATATGACGAGCATGCTCCCATGCAAATACTAATGCAGAGACAATTACACCAACAAATACAGCAATTGCAAGGTCAGTTACCACAGTAACTCCACTTACTAATACAATAACAAAGGCATCTTTAACAGGTACATTACGCATCATTTTGAATGAAGCCCATTCAAATGTACCTAATACCACGATAAACATTACACCCACTAATGCCGCTAACGGTACTATTTCAATTAAACCCGAAGCAAACAAAATAAAGGCAAGTAAGGCTAATGCAGCTGTAACGCCCGATAAACGCCCACGACCACCAGAGTTGATATTAATCATTGATTGGCCAATCATGGCACAACCGCCCATTCCGCCAAACATCCCATTAACCATGTTAGATGCACCTTGTGCAACACATTCTTTATTTGGTCGACCACGAGTTCCTGTCATTTCATCAACAACTGTTAGTGTTAATAACGACTCAATCAGCCCAACTGCTGCTAGGATCAGTGAATAAGGTAAAATGATTTGTAATGTTTCAAAAGTGAATGGCACAGCAGGCATTGCAAAAGTAGGTAAAGACCCTGCAATGGTTGCATTCTCATCACCTGTCATACTCTGTAGAAAATCAACTACCGTGCGCGTATCTAATGCAGGTACAAAATAAACCAATAAAGTAACCACTACAATCGCCACTAAAGTAGAAGGTACAGCACTAGTAAATTTTGGTAGAAAATGAATGATAGCCATGGTTAATACAATGAGCCCTAGCATAATGTACATCGCTTCCCCTTGAAGCCATGTTAAGTTGCCTGCTGCATCTTTAACTTTGAACTGCCCTAGTTGCGCTAAGAAGATAATTATTGCTAAACCGTTCACAAAACCTATCATTACCGAGTGCGGAACCATACGGATAAATTTTCCAAGATGAAATGCACCAAATAGAACCTGTAATAAGCCAGCTAATAACACAGCTGCAAAAAGGTATTGAACGCCATGCTCACTCACTAATGCAACCATTACCACAGCCATTGCACCGGTTGCACCTGAAATCATGCCAGGGCGACCGCCAAATAGTGCGGTGATTAAACCCACCATAAATGCAGCGTATAAACCAATCATTGGTTCTACTCCTGCGACGAAGGCAAAAGCCACCGCTTCAGGAACCAATGCAAGTGCAACAGTTAAACCTGAAAGCACATCATTTTTAACACTGCTTTTAGTAAATTGGGGGAATTCGAACACCGATTAGTTCCTTGTAAGGGTAAATATAGGGCGCGTATTATAGCGTCCATTTGAGCTAACAGCAAAAGAATCGAATTTTTAAGTCTAAAATAGAAATTTTTGTAAATAATCTCCCCTCCAAAAATGCTTTACCCACTTAACAATCACCTCGCACAAAATGAGGTTCGGTAAAATAGAGGCTGTTACACATATAGGATAAAGATAATCAATGACAATCAGATTACAAAATGAAGGCTAAACCATAACCGAAATTAGCGAGATAACAGTGGAATAACTATTAAAGGTAATAGTAGGGATTGATATTGTGTTCAAACTCAACTCTTTCACAGCATAACTGCTATAAGAGTTGAATCTATTTCATTATTTAAATTTGTACAGCAGAGCAAACATCAATTAGAAAATTCAGTTTCTACTTCCCATGCTTGTTGGTGATACTGATACAGAACATTACTGCCAAGGTAATTAATTTTTATGTTACCTTTATCGATGTAAAAGTCTTTATTAAAAACAAAAGCCCCCTTTAATAAAGGCAATGTTAACCATTTTGTTGGCACCGCGACTGTTTTATATGCAGATAAACGCTGCGAGGGTGTTTGCCCACTTTTACTTGCTATTGTCCATCCCCATTCACCAAAAGAAGGGACATTTTGATGATATTGCTCTGTTTTGTAACCTGCTTTTTGTAGTGTTTTTCCAATCGAAATAAATGCCGATTTAGCATGAAAAGGTGAAGTTGATTGCACTACAATCACGCCATCACCACTAAGCAGATGCTGTAAACGGTAATAAAAATTCACACTATATAACTTATTTAAGTCCGGGTGACTTGGATCAGGTAAATCAATAATAATCGTATCATAGCTTTGTTTAGCAGCTAATAATCGGTCAATAGCAATAAATGCATCATCATTAATGACCTTAACACCGGGTTGATTAAAACTATCCTGTGTTAAAAGCTTAATTTTTGCGCTTAAATAAGCGGGTAAATGTTTATCTGGGTTTTTAAATAAACCGATTAAATCAGGATCTAAATCAATTAATGTGATTGTTGAAGGTTGCCATTTTTGTACTTCTCTTAATGCTAAGCCATCACCACCACCAATAATTAATACTTTATCGTGACGAGCTGAAGCTTGCATTGCCGGATGCACCAGAAACTCATGGTAAATATGTTCATCTAAACTTGAAAATTGTAAACGACCATTAATATAAAAGTTATAGATGGGCTGATAGCCTCCCCCTAATAAACGCTCTGTAAACACCAAGTTTTGATAAGGAGTTTGAGTTTGGTAAACGACTTTATCAAGGTATAACATATTCTGCATTTGCTTTTGCCAATGCCCACCAAATGCAAAAATAAGGGCTATCAATGCTGCTAATATTAAATGAGCAATGATCAGTTTTACTTTATAACGTAGGTATTTTTTAAAACGGATTAAAAATATAAAACCAGCAATTAGATTAAGTGATGCAGTTAATGCGGCAGCTTGGCTGATTTCTATTTTTAACATAAACAGCACCCATATAGCGGCCCCGATCCCAGCACCTATATAGTCCGCTCCATAAATTGTACCTGCGTTATGTGCTAAGTGATGGCCATAAACTGTCTCACGTATACGCGCAATTAAAGGGATTTCCATACCGATAAAAAAACCCAGAATAAATGCAAACAGATAAGGCAGTTGAGTGCTTACCCAATTTAAAGTTGATAAAAAATCGCCATTAACAAGGACATCATTAGGAATTTGATAGGTATCTGCAATTATCTGGGGTAATGTTTGGCTAAAACCAATGACAGACGCAATAAATAAGGTTGCACTACAACCAATAAAAGCGACTAATAACTCTAACACTACAAAACCTTGAAATGCATCTTTTACTTTTTTAGCAGCAAAGGCCCCTAACCCCATGGAGACAATCATGATGCCAATGATCGCATAAATAACGGTTTCTACGCTGCCCAAAATTCGTGCAGAATAATGAGAAAGAAGATATTCATAAATCAAACCGCAACAAGCTAACGTCGCCATAATTAAAATTAACAAAACATCATCAATAACGAGCGTTATTTTTTTACTGTGTAAAGCATTCGAAGACATAATTTATATTCGCATAAGAAAAAGGCCATCAAATGATGGCCTAAAAATCTGAGTTTTTGCTTATTAAGACATTAATGCCATTAATAACAAAGCAATTGAAAATGAAATAGTCAATTCAATCGTTGCTACACCAATATTTTGTTGATCCTCTACTTCTTGACGACGATCAATTCCCCATAGAACTAATAATTTAGCCACCGTAGTTAATAATGTTAATAACACCATTAATATAACGCTAATGACTATCCACTGTGCGATACCAAGCCACAACTGTTCAATATTAAATTCAATAAAATAACTTGCAGCCGTTACCGACATTGCCGTTGATATCAAATAGCCACTATAACGGATAGATAAAGCAAGATGCTCATTTGCTAAAGCTGTTTGAAAAGTAATACCGTTATATTTTGCATATTTCCATTCAAAAATGCGTGTAATAATGACTAACATCACCTGTGAAATAATCCAAGCAACCGCTAAAGCAATGAAAGTATCGACACTAATACCATCGACCCAAATAATGGCAGCACGCACTACAATAGCAGTTGCTATAGCTGAAGCTGCATCAACAATGCCTACGGCATTATTGCGGTTAATAATCAGTTCTTGTTTATCAAAAGCGGGCAACGCATATTTATCATGAATATAACGACCTGCTTTTATCAGTACCAATGCGGCTAAACCATAAGTAAGCATACCAATTAACTCGACTTGATATGACCCAGCAACTTCACCCGTAATTGCGCCACTTAATGCAATGCCCATTGCAGCAACACCACCCGCCATACTAATACCATAAGCAAAGTTATCTTTGGTTGCTAATTCATCACCCGTGTCTAATTTACCAAACATCCCCATGGTAAAACGAATACAAACTAAAAATAAAATAGCAACCGTCATATCAATTGCTAAATAACCTATCAAGGCTCCATTGTTTTCTAATGTTGTTATTAATTCATTCATATCAATATCCTATTTACCACGACTAACACCACGTGAAGTGGTTGATTTACTATTTCTAAAGCTACTACTGGATGAAGATTTTTGCTTAGAAAAACTCGATTTACCTGCAAAACTAGGTGCTCGTTGCGCTTGTTTACTTGCAGTAGACATACTGCTTGCACCTGTTTTAGGCTTAGCATAGGGGCTAGTGAAACTACCTTTGCTAGCAAACTGCTTTTTGGTGCGCTGTGCTAAATTATTTTGAGATTTTTGTTGTTGCGGAGAAGTATAACGTTGCCGTCCCACATCATTATAGTAACTATAATCACGACGTGAAGACCAGTTAGCGTATCCTATCTGGCGAGGTGATATAGCAGAAAACAGAGTGTATGCAGCATACCACTGCCAAAACGAGCCTCCACTGCTGTTACTTTGCCATTGTCCATAACCTGGGTTACCCACTAACTGGCTACCCGCTCCATTATCTTCAGCGTTATTCGCTTGCAGACTTTGTGATTGGCTAATCGCATTAACTCGAGCAAATTTCAGATCAGACATGTCAGCAATGACATTAATAGGATCTGATAATGCATCGTTAAATAATGTCGGATCAGATGCTTCAATTAAGGTTTCACTTTCAGATAATTGCGCTTCGATATCACCTAAAACTTCAGGTTTTGACTTTAAAGTAGATAAACGATTAGTTAATGCATAATACATTGGCCCATCGCGAGTAGCATCCTTAGATAACTCAGTTAATAAAGGACTTAAATCTGATTTTTGCTGTGTTAATAACTTTGCGTACTGCTTTAAAATAATCGCATTTCGAATTCGCCCAGAGTCTAAATCATTCCCCAAGTTCTCAATTAAATAATCAGCCGTTTTAATGTTCGCTTGTAAACGATCTGTGCGTTCATCGCCACAGGAAAATAACAGAAAGCTAAAACAACAGATAATTAAAATACGCATAAGCTTTATTATCCTTTATCGCTTATATCTGAGCTGTTTGATAAACGAGCCGATAATACCTTGATAACACGCTGTAGATCTTCAGCAGTATCAACACCTGCGGGTGGAACTTCACAAGCAATATCAACATGAATTTTAAAACCATGCCAAAGGACACGTAACTGCTCTAATTTTTCTATCATTTCTAAAGGTGAAACAGATAATTGAGCGTATTGTTTTAAAAAGTTTACACGATATGCGTAAATGCCAATATGACGCTGTAAATGTTCTAAGTTCACATTGTTGGCCTGTTGGTTTTGTATTGTAAAGTTATCACGGTCCCAAGGGGTAGTTGCACGACTAAAATATAATGCTAGTTTATTTTTATCTGTTACCACCTTTACCGCATTGATGTTAAATGCATCGGCTTGGTCGAGAATAGGTGCACTTAACGTTGCAACACTTGCTTGTTCATTTTCAAACAAATTTTTAGCAACTTGTTGAATCACTTCGGGTGGAATAAGCGGTTCGTCTCCTTGAACATTAACGATAATTTCATGATCAGAAAATTGATAAATATCACAAACTTCCGCTAATCTATCCGTGCCTGACTCATGATTTTTAGACGTTAAACAAACATTAATATTCTTTACATTGTTCAGCGCATCAACAATTCGCTGATCATCGGTTGCAACAATCACTTGCTTAGCACCACTTTGTAATGCTTGTTCAGCAACTCGTTCAATCATGGTTTTACCTAAGATGTCAGCCAAAGGTTTTGCTGGCAACCGTGTAGATTGATATCGGGCTGGAATGACAACAATAAAAGACATAACTATTCCTCTTCCATACTCATTTTACGTGCTTCAACGTGTAATAAAGCCGGTATACCATCTCTTACAGGATAAGCTAAGTGATCAAACTTACAGATCAGCTCATTATTTTTTTTGTTATAAGCTAATTTTCCTTTGCATACTGGGCAAGCAATAATATCCAGAAGTTTAATATCTAACATTTTGATTCCTTAATCTGTTTTAATTGTGCTAAAAAATGCTCAATAAATGTAGTGGGCAATTGACCATCAATAGGTAAATACCACCAATTTGGTTGGGCAAATGCAGTACATTTTACTGCATCTTTTTCGGTCATTAATAATGGCATGTTTACGTCAAATTGTTTAAAGTCATTTTCTGTATAAGCATGATGATCTGCAAATGCGACCGTTTTTTGTAGTGTGAAATTTTGTTTTATCAAGGTATCAAAAAAGCGAGGAGGGTAACCAATAGCTGCACAGGCATTGACTGATTTTTCAGATAATATCCCCTCTTTACCATCTACTCTTTTACATTCAGAAGGGGTTAAATACATGGTAAATTCATCAGCATGGATTTCACCATTGTTGATAATATAATCAACCGATTGCAAGCGGCTCAATGGCTCTCTTAGAGGACCCATAGGCATTATGTGCTGATTGCCGTAACGGCGCTTACCATCAACCACCACAATTTCAAGATCACGTTGTAATGCATAATGCTGTAACCCATCATCAGTAACAATCACATCCACGCTACAGTTTTCCGCTAAATAGGATGCCGCATTTACTCTAATTGGATCCACTACTACAGGGATCTGTAAACGCTTATAAATTAAAACAGGCTCATCACCTGCTTCTTTGCCCGTACTCTCTTTATCAACGAGCAACGGATAAGCATCGGCTGTGCCACCATAACCACGACTGATCACGCCAGGTTTATAACCTTGTTGTATCAATATTTCACATAAACTAATCACAAAAGGTGTTTTACCATTACCGCCCACCGAAATATTGCCAACGACAATAACCGGCAACGGACTTTGATAACTTTTTAGCCAGCTTTTTTTATAACCGTAACAACGTAAAATACTAATAAAGCGCATGAGTAGAGCAAGTGGAAATAAAAACCATGCCCACCAGCGAGTGGATTGATACCAAAATGGCATATTACAAGTCTCCCGATGCTTGCATCTGGTTTAGGCTATGATAAATAGCCCCTTGTGCTAATAACTCATTATGCGTACCACGCTCAACTACTTGGCCTTGGTCAATGACTAATATTTGGTCTGCATGTTCAATCGTTGATAAACGATGTGCAATCACAATCGAGGTTCTATTCTTTTGTAATTCATCTAATGCGGCTTGGATATGACGTTCTGATTCAGTATCAAGAGCAGAAGTAGCTTCATCTAGAATTAAGATTGGTGCATCACGTAATAAGGCTCGAGCAATCGCTAAACGCTGACGCTGACCACCCGATAACATAGCGCCATTTTCACCAATAATGGTGTTTAAACCTTCAGGGAAACCTTCAATAAACTCCATAGCATGTGCAGTGGTCGCAGCATCAATAATATCTTGTTCAGAGAACTTACCTTCACTGGCATAAGCAATGTTATTGGCAATAGTATCGTTAAATAAGTGAACATTTTGCGATACGATAGCCACTTGGTTACGTAATGAACTTAAACGAAAATCTTCAATATTTTTGCCATCTAATCTAATTTCTCCTGAATCAATATCGTAAAAACGCGTAAGCAAGTTAGCAATAGTTGATTTACCACTTCCAGATCGCCCAACTAAAGCAACAGATTTCCCTTCTTTTACTTCGAAACTGACTTGGTTCAACGCAGGTTTTTCAGCGGTAGGATAAGTAAATACGATGTTGTCGATACTAATATTACCTTTAACACGATCAACTTCATATTCACCATCATCTTTAGCTTTTGTCATATCTAACATACTAAATAAACTATAACTTGCAGAAATACCTTTTTGAATTTCATTATTAACTTGAGTTACGTTTTTAATCGGTTTCATCAATGCCATCATAGAGCTAATGATCACCACAAAAGTACCCGATGATAATGTATCCATAATTTGTGGAAAAGTTGCCAAATAAAGCACAAAAGCTAACGCAAAAGAAGCTATAGTTTGTATCACTGGCACACTGATAGCATTAGCACTAGCCATCTTCATATTCTGTGTACGAACAGTATTACTAACTTTATCAAACTTTTCGTTTTCAATTTTTTGACCGCCAAACATCAACACTTCTTTATGCCCTTTAAGCATTTGCTCTGAGGAAGTTGTCACTAAACCCATTGCATTCTGAAGGTTTTTACTTATTTTTCTAAAACGTTTACTCACAATGCTAATCGCAATACCAACAATTGGAGCGACAATAAAAAACACTAATGATAGCTGCCAGCTTTGATAAAACATCAAAGATACTAACCCGATAACAGTGGCACCTTCACGGAAAATTTTAACCAATGCATTACTAGCGGCATTTGATACCTGGCTTGCGTCATAGGTGATTTTTGATAACAAGTCTCCGGTATTGGTTTTATCGAAAAATGAAATAGGAAGTAATATCAATTGTGCAAACAACTGGCGTTGTAATTTCATAACAACGTGTGTTCCTACCCACGCCATACAATAAGAACTCAAAAAGGCAGCAACACCACGTAAAGCAATGACAATAACAACAAAATAGGGCATCACCTCTAATACAGTTGGATCTTTGCCTGTAAAGCCGTCATCAATTAATGGCTGTAATGACCAAATAAGTGCCATATCCACGCCCGCATAACCAATCATGCCGATAATACCGCCAAATAACGCGAGTTTAAATTCTTTAACGTAACTAATTAATCGTTTTAATACCAACCAACCGTTGTCTTTATTCTGTTTCATTAATACACCAAATAAGAGATTTAGAATGCAAGATGCCGATGATACCAATAAGCAGCCAGATCTTCTCTAAAAGTTTTTACGACAATATGCTGATTTTCCACATTAAATCGAATAAAGCCAGTGTTTAAGGTGGATAATTGTTTAACTCCTTGCTGTTGATAGCGTTCAACAACTTGTAAAGTAGGGAAATTCCATCGATTATTATAACCCGCAGAAAACACTACCCACGTTGGATTGACTTGTTCAATAAACGCAGTGCTAGATGATGTTTTACTGCCATGATGTGGTGCAATTAAAATATCAGCCTGTAAATTTTGTGCACTGTTGCCGGGTCCTATATGCAGGCTTCTGTTTATTATTTTTTGTTCGACGACTTTAGTGATATCCCCCGTTAAAAGTAGACTACTTTTACCATCACTGACGCTGATAACACAGGAATTATTATTGTTATTATTGCCTACTTTCGATGGAGAAAGTGTTCTCAACGTTAATTTACCTAGTTGATAAGACTGTCCCGTTAAACATTGTCTGTAAACGACATTAGTTTCTTTGTGTTGAGAAAACCCTATTTGTAAATCATTCATTTGTTGAGCTTCTCCAGCATAAGCCCTTTTTATATCTAGATTATTTTGGATTGTTCTCATGCCACCTGCATGGTCATTATCGCTATGGCTAATAATCAAATAATCAAGATGTGTTATGCCGCGCGCTTGCAAATAAGGCAATATAGTAAATGTAGCAACGGCGTAGTTTTCACCATAACTTGAGCCAGTATCATATAATAAATATTCTCCATCACTTTCCACTAACACTGCCAAGCCTTGTCCAACATCAAAAACTTCCACTTTCCATGATGCTTTATCGTCTTTTATTATTTCTGCTGTACGAATACCGATAAAGCTAATAAAACTTATATAGATCAGGCCCAGTAAAGTCGAAAGAGCAACTGCTCTACTTTTTTTAACAATAAGGCAACGCGTTAAGCAAAACAAAAATGACCATAATAAACTTAAAACTAACGCGCTTAATATTAAAGAAATAGTTAAATCAGAAAAGATTAAATAGCCCGCAGCTAGTGGCTCGAAATAATGTAGAAAGGCGACCAATAAATTATTACTCATTGTTAATAGTAATAATGCTAAGGGTTTTAATATTAGTAACAATAAAGTGCCTAATAAAGTGAGTGGGATAATAAACCAAGAGAACAGCGGGATTGCAATTAAATTAATGCCTAAGGCAAAGACACTAATCGCAGAGAAATTCATTAATTGAATGGGTAACATAAACAGGGTTAATACAAGTTGTAATAATAATAACCATTTAATAAAAACCAATGCACGCTGTAAGGAAGACTTCCAATTAGATATGCCCTGCTTGTTTAGATTATCTGTGCGCTGAATTAACCATACAAAAATAAGAATGGCAGACATTGCAGTAAATGAAAGCCATAAGCTACTACTCAATATTGCTAGAGGATCAAACAATAAAATGCCCCACAAACAGAACAATAACAAATCAAAAACACTGATTCTACGTTTACTAGACAACATCAATACGCTGATCAATAACATCAATAAAGCACGCTGCGTAGGTAAAGAAAAACCTGAAATATAGCCGTAACTGAAGCAAACGCACAAACCTAGTACATTAACTAAACGCCAACTAAACCACCCTAACAATCTAACAGGTAAGACACTTTTAAAAAAAGCATTAAAAATGACCGTCGAGAATACAAATAACAATCCAATATGAAGCCCAGAAATTGCAAATAAATGAGCGATGCCTAGTTGCTTAATGAGTTGTTTATCGTGGTCAGTCATTAAGCTTTTATCAGCAAAAACAAGTGCAAGAATACTGCCCTGCTGTGCCATTTCATTAGTAACGTTTAGTACTTTTTGATATAACACAGCTCGTAAAGATAAACTAGAATCGATTATTTGTAAGTGCTGTTTAATAGTGGCGATATAAGCAATATGCTGTGAATAGCGCCACTTTTGACGGTCAAATCCTGCAGGATTCCCTTTTCCCTGTAGCGCTTTTAATTTCACCTTAAATTGATGTACTTGACCCGATTGAACTTGTAATGTTGGTTTAAACCAACGCATTTCTATTAATGGACAGAAATTACAGCGTAGTTTGTTGATGGAAATTATATTTGCAATAAAATAACCATTATTTTTTGTATTGATTAATGATTTAACCTGTACAGTTATGGTATTGTCTTGATTGCTAAGCGCACGAGGGATAAAACTCACCTGTTGTTGATCCATCTTATTTATTAGAACTTTATTTTGAAAATCGTAACTAAAGTTAATGGATTCTATGGTCCCTCCTAATAAAGTAATATAACTAAACAAACTAAAATAGAGTGCAGAGAACGGTAAAATGGCTAAATATCGCCACTTTGGCCAACATAAAAAAACAATAATACTCAGCACGCAACTGAGCATGCCACTAAAATTTAACAGTTGTGGCCAATAAATAGTGGTAACAAAAACAGCGATTGAGAGCCCTATTGTTATTCGCATTTTTTCCCGTTTAAACAGATAAAGTTTAATTATATGCCAAAAAAATTTATTAAACGTTTTTCCCCTAATCCAGAAACATTAAAAGCACATCCGCATTTAAAACGTTTTGGGATTAAACTACAAAATCCTAACCTATGGCATTTAAATAGACGTAGTGCCTCGGGTGCAGTAGCGGTTGGAATATTTTGTGCTTGGATGCCAATCCCTTTTCAAATGTTAATGGCAACATTTGTGGCGATGTTTTTTTCAGTTAACCTACCGATATCAGTGGCATTAGTGTGGATTTCAAACCCTATTACTATGCCTCCATTGTTTTATGGCGCTTACCGATTAGGTGCTTTTATTCTGAACCAGCCTCTCATGGATTTTCATTTTAGACTTTCATATCATTGGATTGTTAATGCACTAGAAACCATTGCACCGGCTTTATTTTTAGGCTGCTTCATACTGGGTGGTATTTTTTCATTTATAGGCTACTGGAGTTTTACATTTTTTTGGCGTTACAGCTCAACTCAGAAATGGAAAAAACGTAAACACACTCACAAAAAAAAAACTGATATTAAGTAATTAAATTGTCTAAAATAGCAAAACTCAACTTGTTGTTTTTGTATTACAACTTATTTTAACAATCTCTTTTGATAATATGGATATTTTATGAAAATACATCAGCACATTATTTCAGCTTTAGTATTGAGTACTTTTTCATTACCAACATTAGCAGAAAGTTTGCTTAACCAATCTACTTATGGCAATGATTACGTAACTGTTACTGGTTATTTAGGATCTCGTGTAAATAAAGAATTTGACAATGATGCTACCAATAAAAAAGTAAATGTGAGCTCTGAGTTAACACAAGCAATAGCCCTTGGTTGGTCTTATGCCAAAAATTCTGAAGGTGAATTAATATTTTCAAGTAGCAAAGAAAATTTCTCATCGGCAGATGATTTTGACCTGGATGTTTATGTGCAATATTTACATTTTGGAGGAAGAATCTTTTTCAAGAACAGTACTCCATTTTCATCTAGCATTGGTTTGGGTATTGGTGGGACTTACTTTAATCCATCAGGCAATGAATACGATGATAAATTAGCTTTTTCCGGTAGTATTTCGGGTGGCATTCGCTACCAGCTTAGCAAACAATTTGCACTACGCAGTGACCTACGAGTTTACGGTACACTACTCGATACAGATGATGAATTATTTTGCGCAAATGGTGCATGCAATCTTAACCTTTCAGACAGTCTCTATGTAGAGGCTGAATTATTAGCAGGTGTGGAATACAAGTTCTAGCGCTATTTCCCAAATTTTCAATCAATCAACAAAAACCCTTCTAATTAATTAGAAGGGTTTCGACAATCAATTTATCAAAAGACATTTATTGCGCTAATGCTTTAGTCACTTTTTCGTATAAATCGACAGCTAAATCAGGTAATGCTAATAACCGATTTAATTGTGCTTTAATCAACTTAATACGCACTTTATCTAAGCTTTTAAATTGAATCAGCGGTGTAATTAAACGCGAGGCAACTTGCGGATTTTTACTGTTAAGTTTAATAAGTTGATCCGTTAAAAATGCATAACCACTACCATCAACATTATGGAAACGATAACTATTAGTCTGCGCAAAAGCGCCTACTAATGAACGCAAACGGTTAGGGTTACTAAAGTCAAAACTACGATGACTAAATAAAGCTTCTATATTTTGTAAGACATTATCCGAAGGCATACTCGCTTGTAGTACAAACCATTTGTCCATCACCAAACCATTTTCAAACCATTTATTATCAAAGGCTTGCATCACAGTCGTGCGGCAAGGTAATAACCCACTGTTGGCCGCATTTAAAGCACCAAGATAATCAGTCATGTTATTACATGATGCGATTTGGGTTAATACATATTGATTAGCCAATTTTTTATCAACACGAGCAATAAATGCTAATGCACTATTTTTAAGCTTACGTTTAGCAATATCGTTGATCTCAGGTTGATATGCTTTAAGTTGATTATGGCGTAAATAGGTATCAACAAATAACTCATGTAGCTGTGTTGCGATCTCTTTTAACATAAATTCACGTGCATTATGAATGGCATCAATATCCACTTGCTCAAATAGTTCACGTGCGCCATTTTCACTGGTGAATGCAAACATATCGGCTACCAAAGAAGGATCTAATGATTCACTCACTAATACCGATTTAAAGCCATCAATGAAAATATTAGGTAACGAAAGCGCAGAACCACTTTGTAATGCGTTAACATTCTTCACTAAATATTTATTAAATAAAGTCTGACCTGAATCCCAGCGAGAAAATTCATCGCTAGCAAAACTCATGATATCCAACAACTGCTCATCACTATAAGCATATTGATACTTAACAGGCGCAGAGAAACCACGGAATAAACATGGTACGGGTTGCCCTTTAATATTTTTAAACACAAATGTTTGTTCTTTTTGCGTCAAACTTAATACACGATTCTTTTTACCTTCTAATAATTCAAGTGAATTACCATTATTATCTAATAGCTCGATATCGATAGGAATATGCAACGGTAATTTTTTACGTTGATCCGCTGTCGGTAAGGTTTTTTGCTTAAAAGTAATTTGGTAAGTTTGATCCGCTTTGTTGTAATGATCCGTTACAAATACTAGTGGTGTTCCCGATTGAGAATACCAACGCTTAAACAAGGTTAAATCGATATCACTCGCATCTTGCATGGCCGCGACAAAATCATCACAAGTGACAGCTTGTCCATCATGACGCTGTACATAAAGCTGCATACCTTGCTGGAACTTTTCTTCGCCTAATAAAGTATGCAACATGCGAATAACTTCCGAGCCTTTTTCATACACGGTTAAGGTATAAAAATTATTCATTTCCATCACACTTTCAGGACGAATAGGGTGTGACATTGGTCCTGCATCTTCAGCAAATTGATGATCACGCATGGTCATTACATTTGCAATACGATTCACACTGCGACTACCTAAGTCAGAACTAAATTCTTGGTCGCGGAATACAGTTAAACCTTCTTTTAAACTTAATTGGAACCAATCTCGACAAGTGATTCGATTACCTGTCCAGTTATGGAAATATTCATGGCCAATCACCGCTTCAACACCAAGGTAATCTTGGTCGGTTGCACTTTGTGGATTCGCTAATACAAATTTAGAATTAAAGACATTCAAGCCTTTGTTTTCCATTGCCCCCATATTAAAGAAGTCAACAGCAACAATCATGTAGATATCTAAATCGTATTCTAAATTAAAACGCTCTTCATCCCATTGCATCGACTTTTTAAGTGATAACATAGCATGCTGAGTTTTGTCTAAATTACCTTTATCAACAAATATCGCTAATTTAACATCTCGTCCACTTTTAGTGACAAAGTTATCTTCAACACGATCAAAATCACCCGCAACTAAAGCGAATAAATAAGCCGGTTTAGGGAAAGGGTCAACCCAACTCACAAAGTGTCGACCACCTTCTAAATCACCATGATCAACTTGATTACCGTTAGATAATAAATAAGGGTATAAAGTTTTGTCTGCAATCACTTTTGTATTAAATTTAGCGAGCACATCAGGGCGATCCAGATAATAAGTTATACGGCGGAAGCCTTCTGCTTCACACTGTGTACAAAAAGCCGCTCCTGACTTATATAACCCTTCGAAAGCATGGTTTTCAACAGGGTCAATTTCAGTGTTAATTTCTAATTTAAATGACGCAGGTAAATGGTTAATGACAATACCATCCTCAACTAATTCGAAATCTGGGTAATCTAGATCATCGATTAAAATAGAGACTAAATGTAATGCTTCACCAAATAAAAATAATGGTGTTATTTGTGTGCTAACACGTTGTATCTGACTAACTGCTTTTACTTTTGTTTGCTTATCAAACAAATCAAACTCGAGGTCAATACTAGAAATCGTATAATCTGATGGTCGATAATCACTAAGGTGTTTTTCTTGCGGATTTTTTTCAATGATATCTTCTACGAGAGAGTCAACTTGGCTCATTATTTTTATACTCTTAAATCAGGGGAATTAATGTGGTTAATATACAAGAAGGCTTAACAATTGCTAAACCTATTTACATAAAACCTCGGCACTTCTTGATATTTATTTTTGTTTTGTGCATTAATACTTTTATTTACAACGTTATTACACTTATTTATAAAACAGCATCTTTTTTATAACATTATAAACTAAAACTATTACTCTAAATATCAGACTAATGGGATATTTTTTAGTTCCATATGCATATTAATTATGCCCTCTTCAATATCTCGTTCAATTTTAAAACCTAATTTTTTAGCTAAAGTTGCCATGCCTACATTAGTAAGCATGGTCATTGCCGAGAGGTATTTAGTCCCTTTGTTTTGTTGGTAGTTGATTAACTTTCTAAGCAAAATACTGCCTAAGCCTAAACCTTGCAAATTTGAGCTCACGATCATGCCAAATTCAGCATCGATATTATCAGGGTCAGTAGAAGCACGAATAACGGCCAATATTTCTTGTTCATCACCTTGCTCTAGACGAATCGCTATAAAGGCCATTTCTCGTTCATAGTCTATTTGGGTTAACATGGCCATCTCTTCATGAGTCATTGAACCACGTTGCGAAAAATAACGTTTATAACGGTCTTCTTTTGTTAACCCGCTATCAAAAATATGATGCCTTGTTTCATCTTCTGCCATGATCGGTCGTAATAAGACGACTTGTCCATTTTTTAATGTCACACGCTCTTCTAAATGCTTAGGGTAAGGGCTGATCGCAAAACGGCAGGGTAAATTTAACTCACTTGGTTTCAAGGTCACTTGGCTATCCACAATCGTGACCACTGTACCTGAGACTAGAACCGGGTTTAAATCTAAGTCATTTATTTGAGGGTTATCTAATAACATTTGTGAAAGTTGGGTCAGCATCAAACACACGGCTTGCATGTCAAACTCTTGAGCATGTTGTTTTATTTTAATTTTTTTATCTTTGATCCCCTGAATAACAAGATACCTTGCTAAAGCCATGTTTAATGGAGGTAAAGCAACAACCGCATTTTCTAAGGTAGATTGTAAATCACGTGCATCACTATCTTGAGAGATCGCAATCACAGGGCCAAAAATAGCATCTTGTTTAATCATCACACGTAACTCTAAAGCCAAACCCGACGCAACCATCTTCTGCAGCGTAAACCCTGTTAGCTCGGCATCAGGTAAAGCCGCTTTTACCCGTACTGTAATTGAGGTAAACGCTGAATCTAGTTCACGTGCATTATTAATGTTGAGCATCACCCCATGCACTTGAGACTTAAATTGAATATTCGGTGAGTTTATTTTAACCGCTAATGGGTAACCAATGATCTTAGCTTTTTCGATAGCTTCAGCAATATCAAGCGCAATATGAGTGTCAATGGTATTCAGATGATAAGCATCCAATAAAGGTTTAGTACAATAGGTACTCAGTTTAACTAAGTTATCTTGTTCACTATTACCGCGTTCCAGTAGGCTCTGTTTAATATATTCAGCTGCTGCGTTAGCATCATAAATTAAATGCTCTGGTAAACTGGTTGGCGTTTCCATTAATAATTTTTTATTACGACGATATTGGACCAAATGCATAAAAGCCGTGATCGCGCCGTTAGGTGTTCTAAAAGTAGGGATTTTGGCATTAGCAAATATTTGCCTTGCAGGCCTAGCCGCAGTCTCACCCGTCCAATTCGTTAAGATATTAATTTGTTTACGTTTAGGATGCTTATTAATAGCATCAACAATCGCTTGCGCCGTTTCTTCACTGTCAGACAACGCAGAAGGAGAATGCATGATCAAAATTGCATCCACTTTATCGCTATCCATCAAATGCGTTAATGCAGTGGCATAACGTTTAGGGTCTGCATCACCAATCATATCAATCGGGTTATTATGCGACCAGTTACTCGGTAAACAAGCATTTAACTTGTCCATTAAAGGGGCGTCTAACTCGGCTAAACGCCCACCTTCTTCGACCAAATTATCAACGGCTAAAATACCTAATCCACCGCCATTACTAATTATAGCAAGGCGCTCTCCATGCAAATAATTCGAATACGCGAGGGTTTCTACAGCGGCAAATAACTCATGTAAATCATGTACTCTTAACATACCCGCTCGTTTGAAGGCAGCATCATAGACACTATCATGTCCAAAAACCCCGCGGCTATGTAAAGCCGCAGCTTTTGCCCCTAATAAGGAACTACCAGATTTAATCACCAACACCGTTTTATGTTGTGAAATAGCGCGTGCTGCAGATAAAAATTCACGGGCATTATCAATGTTATCTATATACAACAGAATTGATTGCGTTTTAGCATCACGTGCTAAATAATCCAAAAGTTCTGCAAAAGAGATATCTTGTGCATCACCTAATGAAACAAAAGTGGAAAACCCGATACCTTTACTGGTTGCCCAATCTAATACCGTAGTACAAACTGCAGCAGACTGAGAAATAAAAGCAATATTACCCGGCAACGCATTACAGTGTGCCAAGCTTGCATTCACTAAATTATGGGGATTAATAATGCCTAAACTGCTCATACCTAAAAGACGAATTTTGTTAGCGGCTGCAATTGCATAAATACTGTTAGAAACCTCTGGGTCACTTTCCGTCGTTATAATAACCGCCGCCGGACACCCTTTTACAGCCAATGCTTTTAGAATATCGGGAATACGGAATTCATTGGTACAAATAACCGCTAAATCTGGCACGATTGGTAAGTCACTCACTTTTTTATAAGCGAGTACACCATGCACAGAAGTATATTTAGGTGTGACCGGCATAATCGGGCCATTAAAACCAGCAGCTAATAAATTATTCATCACTAAATAACCCGCTCGTTTTACATTAACAGATGCACCTATTACGGTGATAGATTGAGGGTTAAAGAAATGTTTAAGTAGCTGTAAACTCATAAAAAAATCGCCTAATATAAACAATAAAGAGCATCAAGTTTACCCTTTCAAACAAATCCTGCTTTAATATTTAAACAAAATATGAGGCACATCATTTAATATTATTTACGAATTTATTTGCACCATGTTGGTGCTCAGCATACACTCCCAGTTTTGCCCATATCGGAGTAAGTTGTGCCCTTTATTATTGAAACTAAAAAGATCATCAAACTCAGCCTACCACTGTTTATTGCACAATTTGCACAAACAGCAATGGGCTTTGTAGATACAGTAATGGCGGGCGGTGTCAGCTCAACGGATATGGCAGCAGTAGCAATTGCATCAAGTATTTGGTTACCCTGCATTCTTTTTGGTGTTGGTGTATTAATGGCTGTAATACCACTAACGGCGCAAGCACATGGTGCTAACGATCTAGAGCAAATCCCTAAAACAGGCCAACAGGGTTTATATCTGGCTTTATTGTTGTCTATCCCAATCGGTGTGATCTTATTTAATGCCGGTATGTTAATGACATTGATGGATATAGAAGACTTACTCGCATTGATCACAATAAAATATCTGTATGCGATGATCTTCGCTATTCCAGCGTTCTTATTATTCCAAGCATTACGAAACTATATTGAAGGTCTATCACTGACTAAACCCGCAATGGTGATTGGGTTTTTAGGATTATTAGTGAACATCCCATTGAACTGGATGTTTGTATACGGCGAATTGGGCGCACCTGCAATGGGTGGCGCTGGTTGTGGTGTTGCAACAGCGATTGTTTATTGGTTGATGGCTATCGCATTAGTTGGATATGTGTATTACACCAGAAAACTAAAACACTACCCACTATTTACCAATTTCACACGACCAGATATAAAACATCTATTATCGATTAGTAAACTAGGACTACCTGTAGCTGTTGCGATGTTTTTTGAAGTCACTATTTTTGCCGCTATTGCCATATTAGTTGCTCCGCTAGGCGCGAATGTAGTCGCTTCACATCAAATTGCGATTAACTTTTCTTCTATGATCTTTATGTTACCAATGAGTATCGCTAATGCCGTCAGTATCCGAGTCGGTTTTAACCTCGGTCAAAAAAGCAACAATGGTGCAAAACAAGCCAGTTATGCGGGGTTTGCTATTGGTTTAGGTTTATCAATTTGTACTGCAATTGCAACTGTTTTACTTAAAGAGCCAATCGCCATGTTGTATTCTGATAACCAGGAAGTAATTGATCTTGCTATTGTATTAATTCTTTTCTCCGCTATCTACCAATGTGTTGATGCCATACAAGTGGTTGCAGCCGGTGCTTTACGTGGTTATAAAGAGATGAATGCTATCTTTACCCGTACCTTTATTTCTTATTGGATAGTAGGTTTACCCCTAGGTTATATTTTAGGTATGACAGACTTATTAACCAAACCTTTAGGCGCTAAAGGATTCTGGATTGGCATTACAGTTGGTTTAACC
>TARA_R110001583_G_scaffold71217_2_pt1 | contig 23396 bp, 17 predicted proteins | sample TARA_R110001583 | Tara Oceans TARA_R110001583 (sample SAMEA4398432) | marine metagenome | biome: Polar Biome; feature: [MES] marine water layer (ENVO:01000295) within the mesopelagic zone...; material: water (ENVO:00002006), including particulate matter (ENVO:01000060) such as...... | reverse complement strand
GGTTATCGGCGAAAGTCGAAAAGTGGATAACCCTACTTTAATTTGTGTGCTGTATTTCCAGCGGAATAAAGATACGTTTTTTTATTGATATGATATAAATTGCATACAAAAGCACCTCCAGAATTTAGAGGTGCTTGTTTCTTATTTCAAAAAAATTAGATATTGAAAATGAATTTATAGGAATACAAATTCCGAAGGGCTTCTTCTTCAATCATCGTTTCAAAGCAAGTGTAATTCTTGGTTACGTATTTGCGAATACTATCGCCAAATTTTCGTTCAACATCTATTTTAGAATTCTCTAAAAGTCGGTTTTGAGCTTCTTCACTCAGGTCTGTAAAATTGAGATATACCATAGCTTTAGATTTTAGTATTCGTTTGGTAACATCAGCGTATTATTTACAAAAAATAAACGCAATTCATCAAGGGGAAAATCGGTTACTTTATATCCATGTTTTTCGAGAATATTATCGTTGCCATCGGTATAAATAATTTCAGCTTCATAACCTGTAAAATCCTGTTTTTCTTTGGACAATCTTCTAAAGTCTATGGTTACAAATTCACTTCTATTCATCAGACTTTTTGCAATTACGGATGTGTCCGTAATCAGCCAAAAACATTCTGCGACCTCGGACAAATATTTTAGTCCGTCCGTAAATCGGGTTCGTAATAATGGAATAGAATAGAACATTTCCGTACCGTGAAAATGTTGTAATCCTTCTTTAATTTCGTTAACTTGTACTTTCATTGTGAATATATTTAATGTGTGAATAATGAAAAAAAGAGGGCGCATCTTTAGACGGTTACGCCCTCTTTAATTTTTGAATCCTACTTTTCGTTTTTACTTCCAAGTAATAGGATTTCATTTGCTTCAACCTCTGTTACATAGCGTTCATTGCCATCATCGGTTGTATAGGTTCGGGTTTTAATTTTCCCTGTAACACCTAGTTCTTTACCCTTGCTTACAAATTTTTCTATAATTTCAGCAGTCTTTCCCCAAGCAACTACAGTATGCCAATTGGTGTCCGTTTGTTTTTCGCCTTTGGCATCTTTGTAATACTCGTTTGTAGCCAATGAAAAACGTGCTACTTTTTTACCGCTTTCAAGGTTTGTAATGGTTGGCTCTTGTCCAACGTTTCCGATTAACTGTACGTGATTTTTTAAAGTACCCATATTAAAATATTTAAGAATTAATTAAAATCTATCTGAACCATTCAGACAGTTTGCATTTATATTTTTTGAAGTGATTTACTTATTATATCTTGAGCGTTTTCCTTTTTTGTTTTTTTTGGTGCTGCTTCCTTTTTGATGTTTTTGTAAGATTTCATAAGATTTATTTTAGATTTACTTCCCATAGTGCCGTCGCTGTTACCTTTTTTTGTTGCTGATACATTTTCAATATTTGGAATTGATAAGGACTTATAAAAAGTGAAGCGTAGCGAGAACGGTTTATGCAGTCCGTTCAACTTCAAAATGTTGGTATTTTGCTTTCGAAAAAAGGGTATAACGGCGAGGGTGCGGATGTAAGTCTAAAGGCTTTTGTGAAATACAAAAACATAGGAAGCGGTACCAAATGAATAATGGAATTCCGATTTGGCGGACGCTATTCACAGTTTTAGCTCTGAAATGAAGTGTCCCGTTCCAGGGCAGCGGATCGGGTTAACGGAATGGAAAGCTAAAATTGGGGATTGTGTCCAAGACCTGTGCAGGGAAGCTCTTTTCCCGAAATGTAGTTTTTCGCGAAATGCAGGGGAATGTGCTTACCGGATTATGAAAACTGATTATTCTCGTTTAGTAGTATGTTAAGCGGACTTGACTTTAAAGGTGTAGATTGGGAATGAAGTGTTTCCCGCTTTTTTTAAGGGATTAATGAAATGGAAATCGGAAACTTTGAAGTTGTGTCCAAGATATTTAAAGTGAAGCGTATTTACCGAAATGAAGCTTTTTCTGCGGAATGCAGGGGAATGAGCTGAATGGACTACGGAGAAAGTCAATCCTTTTTAACGTTATATGGAATATCTTATTCTTCAGATAATACATCACGGAACTTATCTACCATTAATTCTCTCGGAAATTTATATTCCGAAAATCGATTGCTTACAGGGGAAAGTTTGTGATGGAAATAGCCATTAGCTTGTTCACGCCCATTTTTTAAATTAGGGTTATTAATTTTCTTTTGAAAATTCATACCGCGGTGATGCTCTTCTATTATTTTTCTAAAATTGGAATCTTTTTCCTTTAGATGTGGTAGCCAATAAATTAAAGTATCCATATCTATAAAAGTCAAATCTCTAATAAAATTACGATTGTATTTATCCCCAAGTTTTTCCTTGACCAGCTCCAAATACCATTTATTCAAGATATAGTTCATCCCTAAAATCTCAAAAATTCTATCGCTAACTAATAGTATAGGGAAAATTGTTATATTCTTTTTATGGTTGACATACTCATCGTAAGGGAACTTATCCTCCAAAATTTGTTCGATAGATTTTACTAACTGCCCGATTCCTACTGCACGATTATCATCCTTAAGAAACTTTTTTTTTAATAACTTTTTAATTTCCGCTATATCGGATGAACTTTTAATGCCTGCGGCTACAAGAATGTCCTTATTTTCGAAGAGATAAACCCTGTTGTTATGACGTACGTAATAATCGGGTTCATTGTCTTTTGTATTTTCAATCTGTTTCTTGACCAGATATTTCCAGTGAAAGATGTCGTCAAGAACAATTTTCATTAGAAATTCCTCAGAAAATTCAGTGTTGTAAAAACTAAAGAACCTACCGTCCTTTGGTTTTAAATTATGGTGCTTGTTATATGCATCTTTAAGTATGAAACGAACACTCTTAAAAAACTTATCTACTACAAAGAAAAAGTCGATGATAGAAAAAGTCTGATGATCAATTTCATAGATAGGATAATTTTTAAGGTTTGTAAAATCTGTCGACTCTTCTATTTCAGCTGAAGCCAAAGTTTTGAGAAAACGTAATTTATCTTTTTCTTCTAATCGGAGTTTGTAGCTATTATTGAGTTTTAAATTTAGAAGAGTTGCAAAGAGCAGTTTGACTTGTTTTTTCAAATCTTCGGTATCGTCTTCACCAAATATTTCACAGAGAGCATTCCGTAAATATTTATATTCTGCTTTTGATCCCAAAAACTGAAGAAGGTGTTCAAACTTTATCAAAGTAACATATACCAATTTTCCAAATTCCAAGTCGGTGTTAGAATAGATGCCAATGTCCGCAGAAGAAAATGCCATCGTAATGAGCATTTCTGCCATCCTATCAATATTCTCTTGTGCATCGCCGAAGTATTGCTTGGTATTGACCTCTTTATTAATTACCAAGAATGCCTTTAAAATATTTAGCTCATCAGCCGTTTTGTCGTCGTTAGGATTGTCGTCCAACAAACACTTGCGATTGGCCAAGATAGTTTCAGAAAGCCTTAAACTGGCCTCTCTTGAAATGACTTCAGGTTTTTCAAGAATCTCATTTTCCTTACCATATTTAGTGACTCTTTGAATTATATCCCAACTAACGTCGGGATCAGAAATAAAATTATCAAAATTAGGTTGTGGAACGGTGGTCGTAAAACCTATGATTCCAAGTAAGGTTGAAGAAGATACCTGGCTTAAATAATATAATATAGGTTTTGGTTCCTCCTCGGGAAAAACATTTTCGAATTCAAGTCTTTGAACAGTTCTTATCATATGCGCCCCATAAAATTAATTATTTAATACTCGTGAAAATAGTATTTGAAATCAAAATGCGCTATTTGGTATCAACTTAAATATTAATGCAAAAATACCAAAATGTTTTACCTATGTTGTACCTGTCCTTTTTTTCGGTTCGATTTCAAACAAAAAAAAGCCGAAGATTTCTCTTCGGCTTTTGTACAGGTGGGGAGACTCGAACTCCCACACCTTGCGGCACCAGATCCTAAGTCTGGCGTGTCTACCAATTCCACCACACCTGCATTTTAGAATCTTTTTCGACTTTTACTTGTCTAAGTCCTAAGTCTAGCGTGTCTACCAATTCCACCACGCCTGCATACTTTCCAAAACCACAGATATCGTGATTATCGGGGTGCAAATATAATGCAAAAATTCAATTCTCTAAATTTTAGCTATTTAAAAATTACTCTTTTTGTACTTTTATCAAAAGTTACATAAAATATAGCATGCAAAACGTAAATAAATATCTTTCGGAAAACAAAGACCGATTTTTAAATGAGCTCATTGAACTACTTAAGATTCCGTCTGTTAGTGCCGATCCTGCCTTTTCACAAGATGTTGTGGATACGGCCGAAACGGTTAAGATAAGATTAGAAGAAGCAGGTTGCGATGTAGTGGAAATTCATGAAACTGCAGGATACCCTATTGTTTATGGCGAAAAAATCATTAATCCAGATTTACCGACCGTATTAGTTTATGGCCATTATGATGTACAACCAGCAGACCCAATAGACTTATGGGATTCTCCTCCTTTTGAACCTGTTATCAAAAAAACAGACGCACACCCAGAAGGTGCTATTTATGCTCGAGGCGCCTGTGATGATAAAGGCCAAATGTACATGCATGTAAAAGCAATGGAGTTGATGGTGAAAACCAATCAATTACCTTGTAATGTTAAGTTCATGATTGAAGGCGAAGAAGAAGTTGGTAGTAACAATTTGGGTATTTATGTGGCTGCGAATAAAGAGAAGTTAGCTAATGATGTTATTTTAATTTCTGATACCGGTATGATTGCCAACGACGTACCTTCTATTACTACAGGACTCAGGGGATTAAGTTATGTAGAAGTTGAAGTTACCGGACCAAACAGAGATTTACATTCGGGCCTATATGGCGGTGCAGTTGCCAACCCTATCAATATTCTGACAAAAATGATTGCCAGTCTGCATGATGAAAATAATCATGTAACCATACCTGGTTTTTACGATAAGGTAGAAGAACTGTCAAAAGAAGAACGAGCTGAAATGGCAAAAGCACCATTCAGTTTAGAGAATTATCAAAAGGCACTTGATATTGAATCTGTTTATGGTGAAAAAGGATATTCTACTAATGAGCGTACCTCCATTAGACCAACATTAGATGTCAATGGTATTTGGGGCGGTTATATTGGTGAAGGTGCCAAAACTGTCATTGCAAGCAAAGCCTTTGCAAAAATATCAATGCGTTTGGTACCCAATCAAGATTGGAAAGAAATCACAGAATTATTTAAAACTCATTTCGAAGCTATAGCTCCAAAAGGTGTCAACGTAAAAGTAAAACCGCATCATGGCGGACAAGGATATGTTACACCAATTGATACCATTGCGTATCAAGCTGCTTCAAAAGCATATGAAACTACTTTTGGCAAAAAGCCAATTCCACAACGAAGTGGTGGTAGTATTCCTATTGTTTCTTTGTTTGAAAAAGAATTAGGTAGTAAAACTATTCTAATGGGCTTTGGCTTGGATAGTGATGCCATTCACTCCCCTAACGAGCATTTCGGAGTTTGGAATTATTTTAAGGGTATAGAAACCATCCCGTATTTCTACCAGTATTTTACGGATATGAACAAATAAAATAAACATCTTTGCGAGTAAAACGAAGCAATCTGTAAGTTTAGAATACCAAACTTACAGATTGCTTCGTCGCTAAATAGCTACTCGCAAAGACGTTTTATATTTTCTTCACGTACTTTGTAATAATAACAGTAAGCGTAGGTCCTACTTTACCTTCAATAAATTCTGCATTCTCGCGATCTAAAGAAATTCTACGAACCGCAGTACCTTGCTTGGCAACTTGGCTAGACCCTTTTATTTTAAGGTCTTTGATCAGCACAACACTATCTCCATTCTCTAGAATAACACCATTCACATCTCTATGAATAATTTTATCGGCTTCTGCCATTCCTTCCCCTGTGGCTTTTGCCCAATCTAAAGCTTCTGGCTCCAAATATATCATATCCAAAAGGTCTTTAGGCCATCCCTCAGACTTTAAACGCGATAACATACGCCATGCAATGACCTTGACAGAATCATACTCACTCCACATGCTATCATTAAGACAGCGCCAGTGATTGGCATCCATTTGCTCTGGGTCTTCAATTTGGGTGCGACAAGTTTCACACGCCAAAATACTAGAGTCAACTCCACTTATAGATACTGGCTCCACTTCAAATACTGCTAAATTATTGGTACCCGTACACAGTTCGCAAGTTGAACCGCTACGTGCTTCCAAATCAGATAATACACTCATTATTGGTTGTTTTAAAAACAAACTTACATCTTTTTCATGGGGTGGTTGGGCCTTTCCCAAAAGAATTGGGGTCGGGCTATTCGTTACAAGTACGCTTCGCAAAAGGCGAATGCGGGCTTTTCACTTCTACCCCTAAGGCAAAAATAGATATTTAGCCTCTACATTTGTAGAATTAAAATATTTGTTCTATGTTTGTAGAATACATTCTAAACTTGTAGAAAATGCAGTTGTCAAAATCAGAAGAAGAATTAATGAATATCCTCTGGAAACAGAAGAAAGCTTTTATGAAAGATTTGCTTGACGCTTATCCAAACCCTAAACCTGCCACCACTACGGTAGCAACTCTTCTTAAACGTATGACTGATAAAGGCTTTATTGATTACAAAAAATTTGGACGAAGTAGAGAATACTTTCCGCTTGTGAAAAAGAAAGACTACTTCTCAAAACACGTAAACGGACTCATTAAAAACTTTTTCAACGATAGTGCAAGTCAGTTCGCTTCGTTTTTCACCCAAGAAACCAATTTGAGTAAAACCGAATTAGAAGATTTAAAGAAATTGATAGATAGTGAAATATTAAAGAAATAATTATGCTAGTATATATTCTAAAATCCACGGTCTGCCTCGCTATTCTGTACGTGTTTTACAACGTATTTTTAGAAAAGGAAAGTATACATAGATTAAAACGGTTCTATTTGCTTGGCGCATTACTATTCTCACTAATAGTCCCTGCCTTGGTATTTACAGAATATGTTGAACCTGAGCCTGTAAATCAAATATCCAACGCAACAGAACAAGCTGTTCAACAATCAGAAGATATCATCAATGTACCACCAGCATTAGAAACGGATGTTTTAGATGTAGCTCCTTTACTGTGGAGCATCTATTTTGTTGGACTTTTCTTTTTTGGTTTAAAATTCTTGAGAAACCTATTACAGATAGTTTCTAGAATACGTAAAAACCCAAAGCATAAATTAGCTAGAATAACACAAGTACTCTTACAAGAAAAAATTACACCTCATACCTTTATGAGTTATATTTTTCTCAATAAATCTAAATTTGAAAGCAATCAGATTCCCAAAGAAGTCCTGTTACATGAAGAAACCCATGCCAAACAAAAACACAGTTTAGATGTTCTTTTTGTAGAACTCTTACAAGTTATACTTTGGGTAAACCCATTGATTTATCTGTCTAAAAAAGCCATAAAATTAAATCACGAGTTTTTGGCAGATCAATCCGTATTAGAAAACAACATCGACCAGACATCTTATAAGAATACGTTACTATCGTACTTATCACCCGATAGTGAAAAGAAGTATCAGCCGCTGTCAAATGCCATCAATTATTCATCAATCAAAAAACGTTTTACAATCATGAAAAAACAAACATCAACAAAAGGGATTGTTTTGAGAAGCACACTACTTCTCCCCTTACTCACAGTTTTACTTGTAGGTTTTAGTGAAACCAAAACTATCGTCGAAAAAGAAAATACTACAAGTAGTGTACATATTGCTGATTCGGAGATAAATCTAGAAATTGAAAAGTACAATGCATTAGCTAAAAAATACAATGCCATTCCAATTACAGAAAGGGTCATCCCTTTTAATGATTTAAACTTATTGGAAAGCTTGTACAGAAATATGAGTGCTACTCAAAAAGAGACCGCGCAACCTTTTCCCGAATGTTTGCCAAAAGAAAATCAAGAAAGCGCAACAAAAGCACAAATACTTGAATATAATGAACTGGCAAAAAAATACAATGAGATGATAGGGATAAATGGCAACATTAGAATACTAAAATCAGATGTAGACCAATTAACTTATATCTATGGCATAATGTCTAAAAAGCAAAAAGCATCAGCGCAACCATTCCCAGATTTCCCTGAGCCACCGCCTGCACCAAAAGCTCCAAAGGCACCTAGTACTTCTGATTATGCAGATAAAGAAATAAAAAGAATAATATAGACCCAAGACCCTAATGACTCAAACACCTTAACAAGGATTGAACCTTCTGGAGTAAACCCTCCAAAAGCACGAATGGCCCCTAAAGTAAAAAAAGGAGAGAAAAGTAACATTCCACCACCACCTTCTGCCCCACCAACACCAACACCACCTTCACCTTTAGACTACGTTATTGACGTAGCAAAAAAAGGAGCTACTTTTATGTATGAAGATGATAAGGTTTCTTCAGACAAAGCCATTGATTTATTAAAGAAAAACAAAGAGTTAAATATTGAATCGCGCAACAAAAACGGCAAGCAAATTGTTCGAATTACAAAAGACCCTGTAACAATCGAATAGAAATAACGTCAAACATATGTTAAAGCCCTCTTTTCGAGGGCTTTTTGCGTACCAAAAATTAAATAGTTACGTTCTCACGTTATACACCATCATCAACTTGCCTGCCGTAAGGTGGGTCAAAAAACAAATCAATCATCATGATACAAAAATTTTTTATTCTTTGCTCTGGGGCAGATGCCGAACTCTTAGAAACCTGTTCTAAAGGAGAACAAAACAAGTATGCCGGTATAGGAGCCACAGTATTCTTTACGGCCGTTATGGCATTTATCGCTAGTAGTTATGCGCTTTTTACGGTATTCGATAATGTGTATACCGCAGTATTCTTCGGTCTCATTTGGGGTTTATTGATTTTCAACTTAGATAGATTCATTGTTAGTACCATAAAAAAGCGAAACAAGTTTAGTCAAGAATTCTTTCAAGCTACTCCACGAATACTATTAGCCGTTATTATAGCAATAGTAATTTCTAAACCTCTAGAGATGAAAATCTTTGAAAAGGAAATCAATCAAGTATTATTAGAACAAAAAAATGAATTGACTTTAGCCAATAAAGAACAATTAGCGCTACAATACACTCCACAAGCTGAAAAATTAAATCAAGATATTGCTGCCCTAAAATCAGAAATAGCAACTAAAGAAGCCGAAACAAATGCCTTGTATGATGTCTACATTAATGAAGCCGAAGGCACTGCAGGCACCAAATTATTAGGAAAAGGTCCGGTGTATGCAGAAAAACGTGAAAAGCATGATGCCGCTTTGACTGAATTAAACGAACTAAAAGCAGCAAATGCTGAAAAAATAACTGGTATTGAAACTCAAATTACTGCATTAAATATTGAATATGCAGAAGTAGTAAAAAACTCCCAACCCATTATTGATGGTTTTGACGGGTTAATGGCAAGAATTACGGCTTTAGATGAACTGCCTTGGTTACCATCATTCTTTATTTTCCTATTGTTTTTGGCAATCGAGACTTCTCCAATAATTGTCAAATTATTAGCCCCAAAGGGTGAGTATGATATAAAATTAGAAGAAGAGGAAAGTATTCTTTCATCATGGGTTGCGCAAAAAGTGGCACAGCGTAAATTGATTGTTTCTACAGATGGCGATATCAACCAAAAAATTTATGAAGATTTGAAAGGTGAAGAAGAGTTATATGGGTACAAAAAGAAAAAAGCAGAAGAATTGTTACGCTTACAAGCAGATAGCTTCCATAACATTCAGGTAAAAGGTCTTAAATAAAAAAGGACCGATATTTCTATTGGTCCTTTACAGATTTGGGGGAACTACTTAAACAATTATTATATGGCCATAGCTTCTAAATCTAACTCTGTATTGGTAATATTATAATTACAGATTTCATAAATTTCATCTTTACTGGTTGTTTCAAAATAACCTAAACATCTTGTCATATTTTTAACCGATTTCATATGTAGAATAATTTGGTGAAATTCTTAATTTATCATTTTCTACACTCCAAAGGTATCTACTTCATTAATGCTTAATTATGACTTATCGTTAAAACCAACTTTAGTGTAGTTAGAATGAAGATATATATCGATGAGTAAAAACACCATAAAATAATTAAGGAGATTTTAGCAAGAAACTCAATAGCTATATAGATAATCTTAATTCGAAATAAGTTAAAATTATAGTACAGTAGTCTTAACTTTGCATCATTATGGCAACATTTAAAGAAACCAAGAAAAAGAAGAGAAGGTTTTATAACCTGGTTATCATAATAGTACTACTAATTATAATTGCTACAGGTTTTATGGCGCAGCTTGGATCTTAGTTTATCAAAGCTCAGAATTGAATATGACTATTCAATCTTAAAATGTTTACCATATGACCATGAAAAATCTAAAAATTAAAAAATATTTAAAACTCTTCGGGAAGATTATTCTCAGTGTTTTAATACTATTTTTTATTTTAGTTTTGGTAATTAGAACCCCTTGGGCTCAAAATCTCATTGTTTCTAAAGTAACCAAGTACATTTCAGATAAGACGAATACAAAGGTTGCCGTTGGTAATTTATTCTTAACTTTTTCTGGAGATTTAAAAGCAGAAGAAATTTACTTAGAAGATATAAAGGGTGACACTTTATTTTACTCCAAGTCACTTCAAGCAGACATTCCTATTTACCCCGTTCTATTTAAGAATCAGTTATCGATAGATGGGGTTATTTCCAATGGTGTTGTAGCAAACATCAGCAGAACCAATAAGGTAGCCGAATTTAACTTCTCTTTTCTAATAGATGCATTAACCGCTCCGACCGATAGTAATGCTACAACTACTGAACCAATGAAGATTTCATTGGGTGACTTAAATTTATCTGATTGGGAGTTGAATTATAATGATGCTTACTTAGGAACGGACATAAAACTTATTTTAGGGAAACTAGCTGTTAATGTTAATGAATTTGACTTGGAAAAGATGAAATTCTCGATAGACGAATTCTCCTTAAATGACACACAATTCAGCTATTTACAGTCACATCCATTTCCTGTGAGTGAAGACACTACTAGTACGTTGTTGCCTTATATTGAAGTCGATGAATTTAGCATAAATAATCTTTTAGTCAATTACAATGGTAAACCAGATGGCCTCAATACCGATTTAAAATTAGGAACAATTAATCTGACTAATATTTTGGCTAATGTTGCCGATAATCAATACGAAACAGATGATCTAATATTTAATGACTCTCACATTAAACTAAATCTGACCACTGAGGAAACTATAGTACAGAATACCAACGCAGATACGAGCTTTAAATGGCCCGAATTTATTTTAGCGGCCAAGAACATAGAGATTCAGAAAAACTCGTTTACCTATACGCTAAACAACACCCAACAAAAAGAAAATCTATTTGACTCAAATGCATTTCAAATACAACAGTTAAAACTACGCGCATCTGACTTTGAATATCATCCAGAAAAGTTTAACCTAGATGTGTCCGAATTTTTATTTTCTGAGCCAAGCGGTATTCATCTAAATCAATTAGCTTTTAAAGCTGGGTTGACCAACACGTATGCTTTGTTGTCAGATGTTATACTTCAAATAAACCAAAGCTCGGCAGAGGCAAATTTAAAAGTTCAATTTCAATCATTGAACAAAGCATTCAAAAATCCGAAGAACAGTACCTTATCCGCCTCAATTTCAAACCTAATTATAGACGTTGGCGATGTACTAAAATTTGCACCCGAACTTACCCAAAATAAATACTTAGATTCTTTATCAAAACATAACATAACAGGCTTTTTTAAAGCTGAAGGAAACTTAAAGAAAGTTGATAATCTTAATACCAAATTACAATGGGGACCTAACACTAAATTAGCCACAAAAGGATCAATAAACAATCTGACCAATGTAGATTCACTTCAATACAGCTTGAACAATATTAACTTATCAAGCACTAAAAATGATATAAATCAATTAATATCGTCAAAAGAAATCGGAATTTCGGTTCCAGAAACCTTAGTAGCCACAGGCAGCCTATCTGGAGGAACAACTTGGGTAAAGTCCGATTTAGATATCAAAATACCCGAAGGTTATGCTCATGTTAAAGCCAAGGTTGATTTTGGGAAAATGATGCGTTTCAATGGTGCAGTTTCGGTCGATAGTTTACAATTAAATAAACTTCTTCAAAACGAACAATTGGGCAAATTATCCCTCAGCCTAAAAGGCTCAGGTTCCGGTACAACTTTAGGCACTATAAACGCAGATGTTGAAGGAATCATTTCACAATTTCAATACGCCGGTTATACCTATAAGACCATTGATATTTCTGGTAATATGAAAGATGGTAATGGAAAAGTTACAGCCAATATCAATGACCCTAATTTAAACATGAAGGCCATATCTACTCTTGTTTTAGAATCAGAAAATAATGACATTACATTTAGTTCAAATATTATTGGAGCAGATTTGCAAAAGTTGGGACTTACAAAGAATAACATTAAAGTTGCAGCGAATATAGATGGAAATTATACCGGAACACCTTCAAACTTTACTATTAAGACTGATATAAACGATGGTATTGCAATAGCGGATAACGAACAATATCAAATTTCAACAGTAACATTAAGAGCGCATATTGAAGATTCTATTACCGATGTTTCTATACGCAGCAACTTTCTAAATGGGGAACTTTCATCGAATGCATCACCCAATCGTATTGCAGATGCCCTTAAAAAACAAATAGAACATTACTTCACAAATGACACTCTGGCTTATGAGCCAAAAGATAGCATCGAGGCAAAACTGGCACTCGCGATAGTACCAACCCCAGTTTTATCGAAAGTATTTTTCAATGGAGTAAAAGACTTAGATTCCTTGAATATCGACGCCAGCTTCAATTCAAGAACACAACGAATCTCAGCCGAAGTAAAAGTGCCACATATAACTTACGCTGGAAGCTCTGTAGATAGTTTAAATGCCTTTTTAAAAGGAGATTCTCTTGACCTTAAATTCTCAGCAGGTATAGCCGAATTAATTTATGACCCGATTCACTTAAAACAAACCTACCTAGAGGGAAGTCTTAAAAACAAACAACTCGTTTTAGATTTTAACTCTAAAAATGACACAGTTCAAGTAATGCATATATCATCTTCATTAGTATTTCAAAAAGATACACTGAAGCTGCATATATATCCTGAGAATTTGACACTCAACAATAAACAATGGGAAATACCCGAAGATAACAACATAGTAATTGCAGAGTCGTATACCGGTTTTCAAAATATTATACTAAGCAGAAATTCTCAAAAATTGGAAATTTCTACTAAGGTTCCTAGAATGGAAGTGGACCATATAGGTATCTTATTCGAAAATTTTCAATTGCAGACCTTTCTAAGTTTTTTCAATCCTGATGAAGCTTTAGCAAAAGGCAAGGTAGAAGGCGATTTTGTGATTCTTAATCCGTATGCAGCAACTGGTTTGACGGCCAATATTGATATCAAAGATTTTCACATATTATCTAACCCGTTAGGTACGTTAACGCTAGATGCTTCTTCAAAATCACTGACTGAATATGACTTCGATTTAGCATTAAAAGATGGCGCTGCCAATTTGACCTTAACAGGCGATTATACAGCAAAAGAAACTTCCGCAGACCTAAACATGGAGCTTGACATTCAAAAATTGGAAGCTAGCATAATACAGGGGTTTGCCAAGGAACAACTTACTGATGCCAAAGGATATATTGACGGTAGTTTACTCTTAAGAGGAACACTTTCAGAACCGAAATATTCTGGAAGACTAAACTTTAATGATTTTGGATTAAGCTTATCTTCTTACAAGACTGCTTTAGTAATTAATGATCAAGCAATAGATATAAATCAAAATGAAATAACTTTTAATAGCTTTAAAATTGATGATGTCAACCAAGGCACACTAAATTTAGATGGACGAATTACAACAAAAAACATATTAAACCCTGGTTTTGACCTTACCGTTAAGACCGATAAATTTAGAGTGTTAGATTCTAAAAAAGGCGATGATGAACTAGTGTATGGTATCGCCAGTATTAGTGCCGATTTACAAGTTGGAGGTAATTTAGAACTGCCCGTCATAAATGGTAAACTCAGAGTTAGAGATATTACTGACCTTACTTATTTAGTACCACAAGACCAATTAGACATACAAGAGCGTGATGGTGTTGTCATTTTTGTAAATAGAGAAAATCCTGATGCTATATTGACACGTAAAGACAGTGAGGTATCAAATTCGTTCTTCGCTGGCATGGATATCAACACCACCTTAGAAATTGGCAATGAAGCTAAATTTACTATTGTATTAGATGAAAAGACACAAGATAAATTACAGGCTTCGGGTGATGCAACCCTAAACCTAAACATCGACCCAAACCAAGATATTCGTTTATCTGGCAGGTTAGAACTTAATTCGGGTTTTTATCGAACCAGTTTATATAATTTGGTGAGTCGCGAATTTACATTACAAAAAGGAAGTAGTATAGTTTGGAGTGGTGACCCTTATGATGCTAAAATGGATGTGACCGCTATTTATGAGATTGAAACTTCGGCTGCTTCTTTAATGTCTTCTATTAGTTATGGTCAAGATAGCAGTGTATCTGGCGCTTACCAACAATCTGCACCCTTTTTGGTCTATTTGAATATAGATGGACAACTTATGCAGCCAGAACTGTCTTTCGCATTGGATATGCCCGAAAATGCTCGAGGTAATTTTGGTGGAGCTGTTTATGGCCGCATTCAACAACTGAACCAACAGGAATCTGAATTGAATAAGCAGGTATTTTCATTATTGGCGCTCAATCGATTCTACCCTACTACAGGTAGTGATGGTAGTTCTGGTGGGGCAATATCTATTGCACGAAATAATGTAAACAAAGTTCTTTCTAGTGAACTAACTTCCATTTCGAACAAACTGTTAGGTAAAACCGGTTTTCAACTAGGCTTTGATTTAGATAGCTTTGACGATTATGAGAGTGGCACAGCACAAAGCCGTACACAGCTTAATATAAACGCCAGTAAAAAGCTTTTTGATGATAGATTGATAGTTACCGCAGGCAGTGCTGTAGATGTAGAAGGTAGTGCTTCGTCGAGCGATACGGCAACACCTTTAATCGGTAATGTAACTTTAGAGTATTTGTTAACCGAAGAAGGTACCTATAGATTAAAAGGGTTTAGAAGACAGGAATATCAAAACGTTATCGATGGTCAATTGATCGTTACTGGGGTAGCCTTTATTTTTGACCGTGAGTTTAATAAGTTCAGTCAATTATTTAATCCGTTGAAAAAAGAGAATCCCGTAAAAAATCCATCAAAAGAAGTTGAACAGAAAAAAGAAAAAGTAAAAAATAATTGATTTCACACTATTGAAAAACAACAACTATACATATAAAACATTATTCAGTTTGGTTTTCTTGTTTATCTATTCATGCGGTATAGAGAAGTATATACCCGAAGGTGAACAATTATACACTGGTGCTGAACTTGAACTAGAAACAGTAAGTGCTTTAAAAGACGGTAAAGAGGTTAAAACAGAATTATTCAATCTTATAGAACCAAACCCAAACGCTACTTTTTTAGGGATGAAACCCGCTCTATTTTTTCATTACAAAGCACAACGTGAAAAACCTGGCTTTTTATATAAATTCTTGAATAAATCATTTGGTGAAGCGCCTGTTTATTTTTCAGATGTAAATACAGAACGGGTAGAAGAATTGATATTAAATAGACTGGATAATAATGGTTTCTTCTATAGTCGCTCAGATTCAGAAACGACCGTTGACGGCAAATTTGCTTCCGTGAATTATTCGGCAAGTTTACCAGAACCTTATGTATTGGAGAATTACAATCTAGAATCAGATTCCCTACCTATTTATAAGGAAATAGAAAAAATGTTGTCGGAAACTGCTTTAGTCAAAGGAGACCGTTTCGACCTCGATTTATTAAAAACGGAAAGAGCTCGATTAAACAACGGTCTTAAACAACGAGGATTTTATAATAGCCAAGAAGACCTTTTGATATTTGAAGCGGATACCAATCAATATAAAAACAAAAAGTTTGACCTTTTTCTAAGGCTTAAAAAAGATGTGCCCGCTCGTGCTTCTATTCCTTATACAATTGATTCTATCACGGTTTACCCAAATTACTCCATTGAAGGAGATACATTGCCTTTGACAAAAATTAATGTCACCCAAATTGACAGTATCGACTTTGTTCAAAATGAATTGTATTTTAAACCAGAATTACTAGAATCCTATCTGCTATTCAATAAAGGTGACTTGTATGATGCTAGCATATCAAAACAAACTAGCAACCGGTTATCCGCATTAGGGAGTTACAAATATGTAAATATTCAATATACCGAGCTAGACACCACTGCCACAGATGGTGATGGTGGTTCTTTGGCTGCCAATATCTATTTAGCACCATTAACAAAGCGCTCTATACGGGCAGAATTACAAGCCGTAACCAAATCTAACGGATTTACAGGCCCAGGAATTCTATTGACCCATAGCAATAGAAATGTTTTTAATGGTGGAGAAACTTTTAGTGTTTCAGCTAATTTTTCTTATGAATCTCAGCTTTCTAGCGGAAGTAATTCGAGTTTAAGTAGTATCGCAGGTGGTATAAACGCAGACCTTATTATTCCTAGGTCTATTCCATTTTCACCAAGTAGATTTAAATATGCTGTACCTAAAACTAAGATTTCTTTGGGCTTAGATTTTCTCCAGCGAAGCCAATTGTTCACATTAAGTTCTGCAAATGCATCTTTTGGGTATACATGGAAAGAAAACCAATATGTATATCATCAGTTAGACCCCATTAGTATTAATTATTCTCGACTAACGAATGTAACAGATGAGTTTCAAACGATACTTGATGACAACCCCTTCTTAAGTTTAAGCTTTGAGCAACGATTTATTGCTGGTCTTTTATATAGTTTCACCTACGATGAAGTCTCAAACATTAATAAAGAATATCCTCTTTATTTTGCCACAAATTTCGATTTAGCTGGTAACATGTTAAATCTTGTAAGTGGTAGTTCAAAAACCATTTTCGGCTCAGAATATGCTCAATATGCCAAAGTTGATGCTGATTTAAGGTTTTATATGCGATGGAAAAAAGAACGCACTTTGGTTTCGCGGATCTATGCCGGTTGGGGAGTGCCTTATGGCAATAGCCAAACCCTACCATTTGTAAAACAGTTTTACTCCGGTGGCCCTTATAGTGTAAGAGCTTTTAATATACGCTCTTTAGGACCTGGAAATTTTAACGCCGAAACTGAAAATTCAACAACAGATTATTTTGACCAATCTGGTAATTTAAAATTAGAAGCCAATGTTGAATATCGGTTTCCTTTATTCTCTTATTTAAAAGGTGCCTTTTTTATTGATGCCGGTAATGTATGGCTAACTGGCGATTATTCAGATATTGAAGATGACCAACTAACAAGCAGCTTTTCTCAAACCCTTTTTACCGATGGTAAGTTTGAAAAAGATTGGTTAAAGGAAGTTGCGGCTGGGGTAGGTTTTGGACTTCGATTAGATATTCAAAATTTTGTTATTCGGCTTGATTTAGCTTCACCGTTACGAGTTCCTTACCTACCTGAAAACAATCGATGGAATGCACCCTTCTTTGGAAATGTTGATAATAACATGACATTGAATTTTGCCATAGGATATCCATTCTAATAATTTAATTCCCCCAAATACGTAGCCATAAAGATGCCATAAGACGTTTAGCATCCCGTTTAAATTTTGGCATTTCTTCAACGCTTATATCTTCCCCATTGGGTACAAGCTTGTAACTGAATGCAAATTGAGTATCAGTTTCATCCATACTAATTAATCCGAATCTTAGGTCATTAAAATAGAGCTGGCCATTCTTTTCTGAAATGATATACCAACCTTCGGTTATTTGTATGAGTCGTTTTATCTTATCATTTGATTTTAAACTTCCCAATAGTTCGTGATTTTTTGGGTATGATTTAAACGCAATGGGCTTGGAGTCTAAAAAAGAATAATCACCCATTAAATAGGCTTCCTCTGTTTCAATATTGGCCATCCAAAGAATAGTATTAAAGGGTGCAGGTCTTGTATTCATTTGAATGTAATCTAGACCATGAATATCAAGCGCATTTTCAAACTTCTGAAAAGCAATCCCTTTTAGTAGTAGTGTCAACAATAAGTATGAACTACTTATGATTAGTCCGAGTCTAACATATCTTCTTCGTTTTAGGGATGTTCTATTTTGAAACATTGCCAATATCAAGATGATGATAAAAGGTACGGTGTATAAAGGGTCAATAACAAAAACACTTTGAAAGGCCAACCGGGTTTTCAATGGCCAAAAGAGTTGTGTTCCCCATGTAGTAAATGCATCTAAAACTGGATGAGTGAAAAGGCCCCAAAACATAAGCCAAGACCAATCTTTCCAAGAAGCATCTTCTTTGCGATTCAACCTCCAAACTAGCCAACCAAGAATTGGTGCAAATAACACCGAAAAGAAAATCGAATGACTGAATCCTCTATGCCACTCGGTTGCAGTAACCGTATCCATAAAATAGCGCGTAAGCACATCTAAATCAGGAATGGTACCTGCAATTGCACCATAAAACATCGCCTTATTCCCAACTTTTTTACCTAGTACAGTTTCACCAACTGCTGCACCAAGGACAATTTGAGTTAATGAATCCATTTATAAATTTAAAATCATGTGCATTAATTAATCAAAAGGTTTTGCTCCCAAGAAATTAAATTTCCGTCTGCATTCATTCCTTCAATAAAAAAAGAAATATCTTTTTGTAATGTGTTTAATATTTTAAATGTAGCAACTCCATTATCATTGATTTTTAAATCGGGAACCCAATGTATAGTTCCAAAATTTTCAAACTCGTCAGAAAGGTAAGAACTGTATTTAGGCGTATAAAACTTTTTAACCGGTTCAAAACCCTCCCGTAATTCATACTTCAAAATGTTTTCATCGCTTTTATCAAATTGAGCATCGAGATCTCTAGGTCTTCTTCTTGTATATATTCGAATAACACCACCAGATCCTCTTATTCCTTCGCGCGCACCTGTTTTATCAATTAAAAACCCTTCAACTTCATTAGTTGGCATTCTATACAACAAATCGAAACTCGTCAATCGTACATTATCCAAATAAATTACAGGAACTGGCATGGACCTTTTTGAATCAAAAGACTGTACCGTTCGTACCCTAATAATTACACGATCCGTACTGCCCCAAGTGAGCTCTTCACGAACATAGTAACCCCTAGAACGAATTATATCGCTAATTAGCGGAAAGCTAAATTCAATATCTTCAGTTACTTCTGTCACCTTGCCTTTTAAATACTTAGGAATAAATACATTATTTTCAATAACAGTTTTTATCTTATCATCAACTACGGTAACCTCATTTAAACTAATCGTATTATCCAAATAAATTAAGTCAGGCCCTTTCATTTCAACACTTGTATTCTCATTTACAACTTCAGCTTTTTCCTTCCATATATTTTTAATTCTATCTGGAATTTCACCAAACCTTACATTCAAATTAATATTCGGTTTCGTCAATTTTTCATTTTTACTTATAAGTGCGAAATTCAATTGCTCCCCTTTAACCGGAAAATACTTTTGCACAAGAAATCGATTATTCAAGATATCTAAGTAGATACTCTTATTATCAGGAAAACTCAACAGTAATTTATCCTCTGAAGAAATTCCCGTACTGTTTATAGTTCCTTCCAAATCAACCCCATTCTCAAATTCATAAAATTGATTCGGCGGACTTTTAAGGATGTCGCTCCAATCATATTTTGACCATCCTTGGGTCAATAACAACAAATCTAAATCATTCTTCTTTTTAGCCGTAATTTCCTTAAAATAATAACTTGGATTCTCAATGATACCTTTTACGTAGGGTTTTAAATAAAATGTACTGTAAATAGAATGCTGGTGATTATAAGATATGGTACTACTTGGTAAAACAGACACACTTAAGTTTTGTTTTCCGTTATTCAAACCCAACACTTTAATTTGAATTTTTAAGGAATCCCCTTTCGTCGATAACTTATTTACTTCTACTTTTCCTTCCAAAAGATTTAAGTGGTTGAACACAAGCCTCTCTGCTATCGGTTTTCCATTCGGGTCAAAAAGGGTTAAAATATTCATTCCAGCAATAAGCACATCCTTATTCAATATTTTTGATACAAACAATTCGTTTTTTGGAAATATAATTGGAATTCTATTCGCATTACCATCTCGATGAATCAACAGATTAAATGGTTTGTCTTGAATATATTCTTTCGTAGCACTATTAGTAATTAAACTAATGATTAATCTTTCATCATCAACATTTTTAACGCTCAACGAAATACCCATTGGCTCAGCCTTTTGAATAGTTGACGTTTGTACGCTACCGTTACTAAACTTAATTTTTGCAATATATTCCATCCCCTTCCTTGGGTTGAAATTAAATTTCCCTAATCCAAATATTGATGTTGAAAATCTGGCGACTTGAACATTATTTGTGTCAAAAATAGAACCTTCTAAAATATCTACCCCAAAACCATAATCATCTACAATTTTAACACCCATTACATTAGGCGCATTTTCTATAAGATTACCCCCTTCTGGCATAAATTGAACATGATATTTATCGACTAAAGCAGGCTTCGTTATTGGTTCCTCATTTAGAATTACAATTTTCTGAATAAAGGAATCATCTTCCTCGAAGTTTTTCATCCAATTTGTACTAGTTCTTACATAATAATCGCCACTTGGGAAGGTAGAATCTATTTCAATATTTCCATTAAAAAAACCATCTTTAGCCCTGAATAAATAGTCACGTATGCGTTTACCATTCGCGTCATATATACCTAAATGTGCCGTTGAACTTTGTCGAAAAGGTTTACTATTATGTCTGTCATAAATATATCCTTTTAACCATATTTCTTCATTTACTATGTAAGTACTCTTATTTAAATGAACAAAAACAGACTCTCTAGGTAATTCGAAATATTTCAAAAATTTCTCTTTAACTAGTTTATTACCTATATCGTTTTGTGCCAATAATAAATTGGATAATAGGACAAATAATACAAAGTGAATTCTATACATCTTTGACAGTAGCTTATTTTGATGTACCTAAAATACAAGTAAAAATATTAATCAATAATCCCCATTTTTTTCAAGAGAAATGAAGCATTCATATTCTGACAGATACCATCTTTAAAGGTATAATCGAAATGTAGTTCGTCATCAATAATTTCAGCGTCAAAATAATGATTCTTAACTGCCGAATACTCATTGGCCACTTCACATAAACTTAAATCATGTGTTGCAATAATACCGGTAGACTTACTTTTAACCAATCTTTCTAAGAATTTTCGAGAACCTAATGCTTTATCAGTGCTATTGGTACCCTTTAAAATCTCATCTAATACAATGAAATAACGATCGGTCTGAATTTCATCTACAATGTAACGTAGTCTTTTTAGCTCAGAAAAGAAATACGATTCATCGTCAGTCAAAGAATCGGTCGTACGCATACTGGTAATCAATTTTATGGGTGAATACGTAACCGCCTCAGCACAAACTGGCAGCCCAACATTGGCCATCATAATCTGTAAAGAAACAGTTCTTAAAAAAGTACTCTTGCCAGCCATATTGGCCCCTGTAATTATAAAAAATTGACCACCTTCAATAGTAATATCATTTAAAATACTTTTTGCAGGGTCTAATAACGGGTGTCCTGCATTTTTTGCTTTTAACACCACATCATCATTGCTAATCTTAGGATACGTAAAAGAAGGGTGATTAAATGCGAAATTTCCTAAACTACTATAAGCATCAAAAAAAGCAATGGTTTCAAACCAAGTTTCAACAGCACTGCCATGATTACTAATCCATTTTTCAATTGCTAAACAATCAGTTAACGAACGTAAAAAAAATCCGTTGGCAAAAATTAGATACAGCAAGTTATTGTTGCGATCAAGATTACTTAGTAGCGATGCGAATTTTTTAAGAACTTTTGAATTTTTTTCTCCCTTACTTAAGATATTAGCCTGTTTCTTCTTTAATAACACGGAAGTAAAATCTGTTGCCTCAATCATTTCTAATAATTGATTGTACTGGTCAAAAGTAGATTTCATTTTGGTAGCACTCTGCCCTAAACTAGTTACTTTTTTAGTAAATACCCCAACTATAATTATCCCTAAAACCAACCAAGTAATTAAAAACGATTCAGGTATTTGATCTAAGAAATAGGCAATGAAAATACCGATTGAAAATACCGAGAAAACCATTGGTATATAGTTCATGGCCTTTGGCACAAATGGCTTGTAATGTTTCAACCATTTAGCAATAGTATGGGTAGAAGTTTCTGTTTTAGTTAAAGCAGCCATTGCTGAAAATTCTTGGCGCCAATCAACCTTTTCACCCATTTCTGTAATGGCCTCTTGCTTATCCGCTATATTATTAATAGTATTTTCTTTATAGATATTAGCCAGCAGTAAACTACCCTCAGTCAATTTAGTTCGATTAGTCACCTGATAAAAGGAACCTTCACCAAACAGGTCTATATCTTGACTAAAAAAATGGGTGTCCTCGGCAAATTCTTTACCATTATGTAATAATGAATAATCCCTTTTCAAAACTTTCAACTCAAGTAAATTGAGTTTTTTTAATTCTTCTTTCTTAGATTTTAAATACTTAAGATTCGAATATTTGGTGACCAAAAATAAAAAAAGAGGAATGCCAACACATAAAACACCAATTACATATTTGGCATTGACCGAAGCAAAATAAACCGCAACAATAGTTCCTAAAAATATGATTAAGCGTAAAGTGCTAAACAAAAACAGTTTTTTATTTAATGCTTCAACATCTTCATCAAAACCCTTAACTTTCTGGGTGTAAAATTCCTCTAAATTCTTCATGAATACCAATCTATTTTTGGAACTGTAAAGATAACCTTAGAAAATGGTTTCGCCTTACTTTTCACATAGCATCGAGTTCTGCCTTTAATTTTTTCGTGAATTTAGAAACCACAAGATCATAGGAATGATCAATCAATTCGGTAAGTAATTTTGGTGAAAGCTGGGCCAAATATACTGTATTCCAATGCTTTTTACTCATGTGCCAACCCTCGATTATGCCGTCATGAGTTTCGCGAAGTTCAATAGCCCTATCTGCGTCACATTTTAAATTTAACCGCAGCGGCACATGATCCAACCCACAAAGCGCGAACATTTTACCCATGACTTTAAAGACCAACGTAACCTCATCAAAAGGAAACGTTTCGGTAACCCCTTTTTTAGCTAAACAGTAGTCCCTAAATTCTTCGATGTTCATTGTTAA
>TARA_R110001583_G_scaffold27043_3_pt1 | contig 23427 bp, 17 predicted proteins | sample TARA_R110001583 | Tara Oceans TARA_R110001583 (sample SAMEA4398432) | marine metagenome | biome: Polar Biome; feature: [MES] marine water layer (ENVO:01000295) within the mesopelagic zone...; material: water (ENVO:00002006), including particulate matter (ENVO:01000060) such as...... | reverse complement strand
TTCGATCTCTATGATTCGTTGTTGTCTGAAGAAGCTGTACTGGCCTTTGAATACGGTTATTCAACTACGACCCCTGGCGGTCTGGTCGTTTGGGAAGCTCAGTTTGGTGATTTCGCCAACGGCGCCCAGGTGGTATTTGACCAGTTTATTTCCAGCGGCGAACACAAGTGGGGCCGCCTGTGTGGTCTGACCATGCTGTTGCCACATGGATATGAAGGACAAGGCCCTGAGCACTCGTCAGCGCGGCTGGAACGTTACCTGCAATTGTGTGCCGAGCATAACGTCCAGATCTGTGTACCTTCCACGCCAGCACAGGTTTACCACATGCTGCGTCGCCAGGTAATTCGTCCGGTGCGTAAACCGCTGGTGGTGATGTCTCCGAAGAGTCTGCTGCGCCATAAACTGGCAACCAGTACGTTGGAAGAACTGGCCGAAGGTCGTTTCCAAACGGTGATCAATGAGATTGACGAACTGGAAACACAGGCTGTACGTCGTGTGCTGCTGTGTTCAGGCAAGGTCTACTACGATTTGCTGGAACGTCGTCGTGCTGAAGAAATCAACGATATCGCGATCGTCCGTATTGAACAGCTGTATCCGTTCCCTCATGACGATCTGGAAGAAGTTCTGGCTCCGTATACCAATATGGAAGAGATCTTCTGGGTCCAGGAAGAACCTAAAAACATGGGTGCCTGGTACAACAGCCAGCATTACATGCAACGTGCCATTAACAACCTGAAGCCGGGAATGACACTGAACTACGCGGGACGTGCTGCATCTGCTTCACCAGCCGCTGGCTATATGGCGCTGCACCTTGCGCAGCTTGAACAATACATTAGTGAAGCTCTGGATCTTCAGGGCTAATCGCAGGAATCCTTAAGGAAAAAATAATGAGCATCGAAATCAAGGCACCCACTTTTCCTGAATCAGTTGCCGATGGCACGGTAGCAACCTGGCACAAACAGCCAGGCGAGGCTGTTGAGCGTGATGAGCTGCTGGTTGATATCGAGACCGATAAAGTGGTTCTGGAAGTCGTCGCTCCAGCGAATGGCACACTCAAGGAAGTCTTCAAGGGTGAAGGCGAAGTGGTACTGAGCGATGAAGTTCTGGCCATTTTTGTTGAAGGTGATGTTGCAGCAACGGCTCCTGCGGCAGCCGCGCCAGCGGAGACTGCACCTGCAGCCGCGACTGGTGATCTGATCATGAGCCCGGCGGCTCGCAAGATTGCAGAAGAAAACGGCGTGGCTGGTGCGGATATCAAGGCGACGGGCAAAGATGGCCGTGTCACCAAGGAAGACGTTGTTAATCATCTGAAAACCGGTACTGCCAAGCCAGCGGCAGCCGCACCGGTTGCTGCAGCACCTGTTGCAGCACCTGTTGCGGGTGAGCGTATTGAGAAACGCGTTCCAATGACCCGTTTGCGTGCGACTATCGCCAAGCGTCTGGTTGAAGCGCAGCAAAATGCAGCCATGTTGACGACGTACAACGAAGTCAACATGAAGCCGGTGATGGAACTGCGCAAGATGTATAAAGACCAGTTCGAGAAAGTACACGGCCAGAAGCTTGGCTTTATGTCTTTCTTCGTCAAGGCTGCTACAGAAGCGCTGAAACGCTTCCCTGCTGTTAATGCGTCTCTTGATGGCAATGATATGGTTTATCACGGCTATCAGGATATCGGCGTAGCCGTATCAACAGAACGGGGCCTGGTTGTGCCTGTACTGCGTGATACTGACAGCATGGGTCTGGCAGAAATTGAGGGCACTATCGGTGACTTCGCCAAGCGTGGCCGTGACGGCAAACTGGGTATGGATGACATGCAGGGTGGTACCTTCACCATCACCAACGGTGGTGTGTTTGGTTCCCTGATGTCCACTCCGATCCTGAACCCGCCGCAAACTGCGATTATGGGTATGCACAAGATTCAGGATCGCCCGATGGCGGTTAATGGCCAGGTTGAAATCCTGCCAATGATGTATCTGGCGCTGTCTTATGACCACCGCATGATTGATGGCAAGGAAGCGGTTCAGTTCCTGGTAACCATCAAGAACCTGCTGGAAGACCCTGCACGTATGCTGCTGGACGTATAATCGACAAATTAAGGATTTGTAATGAGCAAGAAATTTGATGTAGTCGTAGTTGGTGGTGGTCCTGGCGGTTATGTGGCTGCCATTCGTTGCGCCCAGCTGGGTCTGAAGACGGCTTGTATTGACAAGTGGTTGAGTAAAGACGGTAAAGGCGTATTTGGTGGTACCTGTCTGAACGTGGGTTGTATCCCATCGAAAGCGTTGCTGGACACGTCACATAAATATGAAGAAGCCAAACACGATTTTGATCTGCATGGTATCAGCACCGGTGAAGTGTCTATCGACATTGCCACCATGCTGGCGCGCAAGGATCAGATCGTTAAAAACCTGACCATGGGTGTTGCCGGTTTGTTCAAGGCCAATGGTGTGACAGGTCTGGAAGGCACGGGCAAAGTGCTGGCTGGCAAAAAAGTGGAATTCACTCCTCATGGTGGTGAAGCCGAACTGATTGAAGCCGAACATATCATCATCGCCACCGGTTCTGTTCCTGTGAACATTCCGCCAACGCCACTGACCGACGATATTATTGTTGATTCAACCGGTGCGCTGGAATTCAAGAACGTTCCTGCTCGTCTGGGTGTGATCGGTGCCGGTGTTATTGGCCTGGAACTGGGTTCAGTATGGGGCCGTCTGGGTGCCAAGGTGACCGTTCTGGAAGCACAGGACAAGTTCTTGCACGTGGCTGACCAGGCTGTCGCCAAGGAAGCGCAGAAACTGTTCACCAAGCAGGGTATGGACATTCGTCTGGGTGCCCGTGTGACCGGTTCTGAGATAAAAGACGGTGCTGTTGCCGTCACCTTCCAGGAAGGTGGCGAAGAAAAGACCGAAACTTTCGACAAGCTGATTGTTGCGGTTGGTCGCAAGCCATACACCGACGGTCTGCTGTCTGGTGACAGTGGTGTGAATCTGGATGAGCGCGGCTTTATTCACGTTGATGAAGCCTGTAAAACCGATGCTCCAGGAATCTGGGCCGTCGGTGACGTGGTGCGTGGCCCAATGCTGGCGCACAAGGCCTCTGAAGAAGGTGTTATGGTGGCCGAGCGTATCCATGGCCACAAAGCTCAGGTGAACTACGACGTGATTCCTTCCGTTATCTATACCAGCCCAGAAATTGCCTGGGTTGGCAAGACGGAAGAACAGGTCAAGGCCGAAGGCGAACCGTACAACGTGGGCATGTTCCCGTTCGCTGCCAATGGTCGGGCCATGGCAGGGAATCAGACGGAAGGTTTCGTCAAAATGATCGCTCACGCTGAAACAGACCGTATTCTGGGTGCCAGCGTGATTGGCCCCAATGCCGGTGATCTGTGTCAGCAAGTGGTTGTGGCGATGGAATTCGGTTCCAGTGCTGAAGATATCGGCATGATGGTGTTTGCGCACCCAACCGTGTCTGAAGCGGTTCATGAGGCCGCTTTGGCTGTGAACAATGCTGCGATTCATAAAGCGAATCGTCGCCCGAAGAAGTAATCCCGATGTAAAACATTGGCCCGGTTATCCGGGCCTTTGCTTATATTGCTGAACACTCGGCACTCCGTGCGCCACACAATGGCTGTTCAGTTAACACAGGCTGTCGGGCAACCCCCGACAAAGTAAAAGAAACAGGACGAAAGCGATGAACCTTCACGAATATCAGGGTAAACAGCTTTTTGCTCAGTACGGTCTGCCAGTTTCAAAAGGTGTGGCAGCCAAAACAGCAGAAGAAGCAGCAGCTGCAGCTGACGAAATCGGTGGCGACCGTTGGGTAGTCAAAGCACAGGTCCACGCTGGTGGTCGCGGTAAGGCTGGTGGTGTGAAACTGGTTTCTTCCAAAGAAGAAATCAAAGCGTTTGCTGACCAGTGGCTGGGTAAAAACCTGGTGACTTACCAGACAGACGAAAATGGTCAGCCGGTTAGCTGCATTCTGGTTGAAACCTGTACCGATATTGCTCAGGAGCTGTATCTGGGAGCGGTTGTTGACCGTTCAACCCGCCGCATTGTTTTCATGGCATCGACCGAAGGTGGTGTGGAAATCGAGAAGGTTGCAGAAGAAACGCCAGAAAAGATCCTGAAAGCAACGATTGATCCTCTCGTTGGTGCACAGCCATACCAGGGCCGTGAGCTGGCGTTCAAACTGGGCCTGCAAGGCGACCAGATCAAGCAGTTCACCAAGATCTTCCTGGGTCTGGCGCAGCTGTTTGCTGACAAAGATCTGGCACTGCTGGAAGTGAACCCGCTGGTTATCACTTCTGAAGGCAATCTGCACTGTCTGGATGCCAAGCTGAACATCGACAGCAACGCGGTATACCGTCACAAGGATCTGCAGGAAATGCACGATCCGTCCCAGGAAGATGAGCGCGAAGCGCACGCTGCCAAGTGGGAACTGAACTACGTCGCCCTGGATGGTGACATCGGTTGTATGGTTAACGGCGCTGGCCTGGCCATGGGTACCATGGACATCGTCAAACTGCACGGCGGCAACCCTGCCAACTTCCTGGACGTGGGCGGCGGTGCTACCAAGGAACGTGTTGTTGAAGCGTTCAAGATCATCTTGTCTGATGATTCCGTTAAAGCGGTATTCATCAACATCTTCGGCGGTATTGTGCGTTGTGACATGATTGCTGAAGGCGTTATCGGTGCAGTCAAGGAAGTCGGCGTGAAAGTACCTGTCGTTGTGCGTCTGCAAGGTAACAATGCAGAGCTGGGTACCAAGGTTCTGTCTGAAAGTGGCCTGAACATTATTGCTGACACCGATCTGACTGGCGCAGCACAGAAAGTTGTTGCCGCAGCAGCTGGCAAATAAGGGGTAATCATGAGCGTTTTAATCAACAAAGATACTAAAGTTATTTGTCAGGGTTTTACGGGTGCTCAAGGTACCTTTCACTCTGAACAGGCAATTGCATACGGCACCAAGATGGTCGGTGGTGTTACTCCAGGCAAGGGTGGTCAGACTCACCTGGGCCTGCCGGTATTCAACACGGTTGCTGAAGCGGTTGAAACGACGGGTGCAGAAGCCTCTGTTATCTACGTTCCAGCACCTTTCTGTAAGGATTCGATCCTGGAAGCCGCTAACGCTGGCATCAAGCTGATCGTATGTATCACCGAAGGCATTCCTACCCTGGACATGCTGGATGCCAAAGTTAAGTGTGACGAGCTGGGCGTTCGCCTGATCGGCCCTAACTGCCCAGGTGTGATCACTCCTGGAGAGTGCAAGATCGGCATCATGCCAGGTCACATCCACCTGCCAGGTAAAGTCGGCATCGTTTCTCGTTCAGGGACCCTGACGTACGAAGCGGTCAAGCAGACGACAGACTACGGTTTCGGCCAGTCTACCTGTGTTGGTATTGGTGGTGACCCAATTCCGGGTACCAACTTCATCGACGTACTGGAATTGTTCCAGAACGATCCACAGACTGAAGCCATCGTGATGATTGGTGAGATCGGTGGTACTGCTGAAGAAGAAGCCGCAGCCTACATCAAGGCTAACGTTACCAAGCCGGTAGTGTCCTACATCGCGGGTGTTACTGCTCCTGCAGGCAAGCGTATGGGTCACGCTGGTGCGATCATCTCTGGCGGTAAAGGTACTGCAGATGAGAAGTTCGCAGCGTTGCAAGACGCTGGTGTAACCACCGTTCGCAGCCTGGCTGATATCGGTAAAGCACTGAAGGAAAAGACTGGCTGGTAAGTTGTTACCTCCGGTTTCCTGAAAAACCCGCTTCGGCGGGTTTTTTTTGGCCTGCTGTTCGCAGCAGCTAGTGTGCAAAGATACTCTTGAAAGAATCTAACGGTCGTAAGATATAGACCAAGGTGTGATCCCCCTTGGTCGAATAGCTGGATGAATACGTCATGGCCTATCGTATCCCGACAGTCAAGTGGGGAAGGCTTATGACATACCAACAACAATATAAAAAATCCATCAATGACCCTGAAGGTTTTTGGGCGGAACAGGCTGGCAGAATTCAGTGGTTCAAGGTGCCAGACGTTACCCTGAGTAAAGACGAGCATGGCGTCGACCGCTGGTTCGCTGATGGTGAACTGAATACGGCCTATCTGGCACTCGACCATCACGTGTTGCAAGGGCGTGGAGATCAGCTGGCACTGATCTACGATTCTCCTGTCACCAATACCAAACGTTCTTATACCTATAAAGAACTGACAGCAGCGGTTGCCCGGTTTGCTGGTGTCCTGAAGGCTCAGGGCGTTGAGAAAGGCGACCGGGTTGTTATCTATATGCCGATGGTGCCGGAAGCCGCGATTGCCATGCTGGCGTGTGCACGTTTGGGAGCCATTCACTCGGTCGTGTTTGGTGGTTTTGCTGCCAGTGAGCTGGCTATGCGTATCGACGATGCGGCACCCAAGGTTCTGGTGTCAGCGTCGTGCGGTATTGAGGTCAACAAAATCATTGAGTACAAGCCTATTCTCGATGCGGCTATCGACATTGCGGCTCACAAGCCGTCACGTTGCATTGTGCTACAGCGTGATTTGTGTCGCTGTGAATTGAATGATCGCTACGATCTCGATTGGGAGATCGGGATGGCAGCCGCCGAGCCTGCAGATTGCACGCCGGTACTGGCGACAGATCCTTTGTATGTGCTGTATACCTCTGGCACAACCGGTAAACCCAAAGGGGTGGTTCGCGACAACGGTGGCCACGCCGTGGCGATGAAATACAGCATGGACGTGGTATATGACATGCAAATTGGTGATGTCTTCTGGGCTGCCTCGGATGTTGGCTGGGTGGTTGGGCATTCGTATATCGTCTATGCCCCGTTGCTGGCAGGATGCACCACCGTATTTTACGAAGGCAAGCCGGTACGTACGCCGGATGCCGGAGCTTTCTGGCGTGTGTGTGAGGAGTATGGCGTCAAAGGTCTGTTCGCAGCCCCGACAGCGTTTCGTGCTGTGCGGAAGGAAGATCCCGACTGTTTGCTGGCACAGCAATATGACCTCAGTAAACTGAAGACCATTTTTATGGCTGGCGAACGCTTGGATCCGCCGACTTATGACTGGGTGCTGGAACACATTCAGCGACCGATTGTGGATCATTGGTGGCAAACCGAAACCGGCTGGGCCATTGCCGGGAATCATATGGGGCTGGAACCGGCCAAAGTAAAAGCTGGCTCTGTTACCCGTCCTTCGCCTGGCTACAACGTGCAAATCCTGGATTCTCACGGCAAAGCGGTTGCCGCCAATGAACAGGGCAGTATTGCAATCAAGTTGCCATTGCCACCCGGATGTTTGCCCACCATCTGGGGCAACCATGATCGTTTTGTGGCAGGTTATCTGCGCACCTTTGACGGTTATTATATTACCGGCGACGGCGGTTATCTGGACGATGATAACTATCTGTTTGTTCTCGGTCGTACCGACGACATTATTAACGTTGCCGGTCACCGTCTTTCTACCGGCGAAATGGAGGAAGTGGTGGCGGGGCATTCGGCTGTCGCCGAGTGTGCCGTCATTGGTCAGGCCAGCGATCTGAAAGGTGAGGAGCCTCTGGGTCTTATCCTGCTTAAAGATGGCATCGATATTGACGAAGAGGAATTGCAGCGAGAGCTGGTCAAACGCGTACGTGACCAGATTGGTGCGGTTGCCAGCTTCAAGCATGCGGTGGTGGTGCAGCGCCTGCCAAAAACCCGTTCAGGCAAGATTCTGCGCAAGATTCTGCGTAATATTGCCAATAACGAAGAATATACTGCGCCATCGACGATTGATGATCCTTCGTGCCTGGCTGAAATTGAAACCACTCTGAAAGAAAAGGGCGTCAGAAAATAAAAGCCGGGAACTTAATCCGGGAAGTGAGTCATACCATTGTGGCCGGGCTGGCACTCAGTCCGGTCACATCCGGTAGTGGCGTTATTCTGTTACCGGATGTGCTCTCTCACTCTCTGTCCTGAATTTTACCGGGCCTTTTCTTTTGGCCCGGTTTTTTTTGCTTGATTTTTACTTGCAGGGCTATTCTGCTTCAGGCAGAACACCATCCTGCGGTTTGATCACTATCACATCGCAAGGCACTTTGTCGACCAGCTGCTCGGCGGTGTTGCCAATCAATACACCGGCAATGCCACTGCGGCCGACTGAGCCAACTACCAGTACGTCAGCGGCCACAGCAGTTGCTGTCTCGGCAACGACGGTATCGGTTTCCCCTTCGGCAATATGAACGTGATCCTCGTGAATGTTGTATTTCTTGGCCAATTGCTCGCAGGCATCCTGATGCTGTTCAGTGATATAGGCCTGAATATCGTCCGGCGCAGTGACTTCAGGAACCATGGCAAAGGCAATGGCAACCTGAGGAAAGGCATTAACCATATGCAGATCGGTATCAAAATGATCGGCCAGATGTTCTGCAAACGAGAGAATGTTGTCGTTAATAAGCTGGTGGCCGTCATCAACTGACGTCGCATCAATGGCGGCCAGTATACGATTGTGTTGCCAGGCGGCGGGGGATTTCACCAGCAGTACGGGAGCCGGACAATGGCGCATCAGGTTCCAGTCGGTATGGGTGAACAGGCGATCGATCAGGCTATGAGGGTGAGTCCCCTTGATAACCAGATCGTAATCTGTCGCTCGCATGGATTCGATAACGGCTTCATGCAGATGCTTCTGCCAGTGGACTTCCGTACGCACCGTGATGCCACGTTCCTGTACTTCCGGTACAAAGCTTTCAATCCAGCGCTCCGTTGAATCAATACGTGCGCGGCGAATTTGCTGCTTGGTGGTTTCTTCCAGAGAAGAACTGTCACCACAGTAAGGTTCGTAAACCGACGTCAGCAGACTGACATCGGCCTTGAGTACCCCCGCAAGCCAGAGCGCCTTGTCGAGTGCTATTTGCTCAGGGTGTTCAGCGTCGAGCACGACCAGCAAATGGTTGATATCCAGCATAACGGCTTCTCCCGTGTTATTGATGTACAAGGGGGTAATGATAATACGTTGACCGGTTTGCGGGTTGAATCCAGATCCACTTCCCGTTGGTATTGACCGTCAACATCCCCAGCTTACGCTTCACCTTCTGTTGCCACTATGTCATGGATCAAGTTGGTCGGTTCGGTGGCTGAATCGCTTAGCAGTGCAATAAATGCGCTGGCGGCATTGGTGAGGGTACGGTTTGCCAGATGAATAACACCCAGCGGCCGAATCATTGGAGCGCCAGGCCAGGGCAATACAAACAATTGATCGTCTGTCATGCTGGATGGCAGTACCGACCAGCCAAGGCCAACGCTGACCATCATCTTGATGGTTTCCAGATAGTTGGTCGGCATATGGGTTTCCAGCGTCAGACCGGCATCTCGAAAAGCCGCGTCGACAACCCGGTAAGTGATGGTATCCGGTTCTGGCAAAATAGCGACATTTTCAGCCAGACTGAAGAGGCTTATTTGTTGTTGGCAAGCAAGTGGGTGGCCAGGAGCACAAACACAGACCATGTCATCCTGCCAGAGCGGGATCGCTGTAACCCGATCCGGTTGCCGTTCATCCAGCGTTGTCAGCGCCAATTCGACCCGGCGTTGCTCGACGGCCTGATAAGCATCTTCAGAACCCAGGAAACGAATGTCCAGTCGTACCGCAGGGTATTGGCGGACAAAGGATTTCAGAAAAGGCGGGATTCGATGCAAGCCAATATGGTGGCTGGTAGCGATGCTGAGAGTGCCTTCAACGGAGCCTGCCAGATTATTGATCTGAATCTGGGTGTCATTCATCAGCTCAAGGATTTCACGTGCTTTTGGAAGTAATCGTTGGCCTGATTCGGTCAGACTGATGGAACGGTTGTGGCGTTCAAACAAGGGGCTGTCGAGCTGCTGTTCCAGTTGCTGAATGCGTTTGGAAACGGCAGATTGGGTTAAAAACAGCTGCTCTGCTGCCAGCGAAAACGATTGGTGGCGGGCAACCGCCAAAAAGGCTTTAAGTTGTTGGCTATCCATGCTGGGCCTCGGAGTAAGTCGCTGCTGATGTTATTGGCTTCTGATTCCTGTTAGGAATTCAATATAGAAAAAGAATGAATTTGTGTTGTTTAACAGAGTGAGTACCATAAGGCAATCACCCGCTCATCAAGCGGCGTAGACCGTGAAAGCACACCCGTCAACAGAGCATTCCAATAAGGAGCCACCGATGACCGGAAAAACACTGTACGACAAACTTTGGCAACAGCACGTCGTTAAAGAACGCGATGATGGTACTGCACTGATCTACATCGATCGCCAGTTATTGCACGAAGTAACGTCTCCCCAGGCGTTCGAGGGACTGCGTATTGCCGGGCGCAAGCCATGGCGTCTGGACGCCAACCTGGCGACGCCGGATCACAACGTGCCGACCACCGCCATCGAGCGTGAGTCTGGTGTCGACGGTATTGTTGATCCGGTATCCAAAATCCAGGTGGTAACACTCGATAACAACTGTGATGAGTTCGGCATTACTGAATTCAAGATGAAAGACAAGCGTCAAGGCATTGTTCACGTTGTTGGCCCGGAGCAAGGTGCCACCCTGCCTGGGATGACCGTGGTGTGTGGCGACTCCCATACAGCCACTCACGGTGCTTTCGCGGCTTTGGCTCATGGTATTGGCACTTCGGAAGTTGAGCACGTTCTGGCAACCCAGTGTCTGATTCAGCGCAAGATGAAAAACCTGCTGATTCGTGTCGATGGTGAACTGGGCAAGGGCATTACCGGCAAAGACGTGGTGTTGCACGTGATCGGTATCATTGGTACCGCTGGCGGTAATGGCTGCGCGATGGAATTTGGTGGCTCTGCCATTCGCTCGATGAGCATGGAAGGCCGTATGACCATGTGTAACATGGCCATCGAAGCCGGTGCTCGTGTCGGTATGGTCGCGTTTGACAGCATCACGGCAGCTTATGTCAAGGGTCGCCCTTATGCCCCGAACGCCGATCAGTGGGAGCTGGCACTGGCGGCCTGGCAGGATCTGGTATCCGATGACGATGCCGTATTTGACAAGGTGGTCGAGGTGCGCGCTGAAGATATCAAGCCGCAGGTTACCTGGGGGACTTCCCCTGAAATGGTAACCACGATTGATGCCACGGTTCCTGCTCTGGAAGACGCACGGGACGGTGCCCAACGTGCCGGCTTTGAACGTGCCTATGCCTACATGGGGCTGGAGCCGGGCCAGAAAATCACCGATATCAAGCTGGATCGTGTGTTTATCGGCTCCTGCACCAACAGCCGGATTGAAGACTTGCGTCAGGCGGCGGCAGTGGCACAAGGCCGCAAGGTTGCTGACAGTGTTTTACAGGCGTTAGTGGTGCCGGGTTCCGGTCTGGTCAAGGAGCAGGCTGAGCAAGAAGGTCTCGACAAGATTTTTGTCGAAGCCGGTTTTGAATGGCGCGAGCCGGGCTGTTCCATGTGTCTGGCGATGAATGCTGACAGGTTGGGGCAGGGCGAGCATTGTGCCTCGACCTCCAACCGCAACTTTGAAGGTCGTCAGGGCTATGGCGGTCGCACCCATCTGGTCAGCCCGGCGATGGCCGCCGCTGCCGCGATTGCGGGTCACTTTGTTGACGTTCGTGAATTCTGATCCGGAGTAATACCATGAGAGCATTTACTGTACACACCGGCCTTGTGGCACCGATGGATCGTGCCAACGTCGATACCGATATGATCATCCCGAAACAGTTTCTGAAATCGATCAAACGCAGCGGATTTGGCCCGAATCTGTTTGACGAGCTGCGTTACCTGGATGAAGGTCAGCCCGATGCTGACAACAGCGGGCGTCCGCTGAATCCGGATTTTGTGCTGAATCAACCGCGCTACCAGGGTGCGTCTGTGCTGATTGCCCGCGAGAACTTCGGTTGTGGCTCCAGTCGTGAACACGCCCCCTGGGCACTGGAGGATTTTGGCTTCCGGGTTGTTATCGCGCCGAGTTACGCTGATATATTCTTCAATAACTGCTTCAAGAATGGCTTGTTGCCTATCGTGCTGGCGGAAGAGACGGTAGAGCGCCTGTTCAAGGCCGTTGCCGGGAGCGAAGGGTACGAACTCACCATCGACCTGGAAAAGCAGCTGATTCTGACACCCGATGGCCAGGATATACCCTTTGAAGTAGATGCCTTCCGCAAATACTGTTTGTTGAATGGCTTTGACGATATTGGCCTCACGTTACAGGATGCGGATGATATTCGTAGCTACGAAGAAGCCCGTCGCGTGTCTTCTCCCTGGTTGTTTAACGCAGGCTCCTGAGTCGTTTGTCGGCTTGGATAACCCGATGAATATCACAGTGGCAGCCTATGACTGCTGCCACAGCAAGTAACAGGAAATAATAATGAGCAAGAAAATTCTGGTTTTGCCAGGTGATGGTATTGGCCCTGAAATTGTCGCCGAGGCGGTCAAGGTTTTGGAGCATATCAATAGTCGCTTTAAACTGGGGCTGGAAATAGATCATGGCCTGGTCGGTGGCACGGCTTACGACGAAACCGGCTTTCCGCTGCCGGAAGAAAGCCTGAACAAGGCCATCGCTGCCGATGCCATTCTGCTCGGTGCTGTCGGTGGCCCGCAGTGGGACAAGTTGGAAGATCGCTCCAAACGTCCGGAACAAGGATTGCTGGATATTCGCAAGAATCTGGGCCTGTTTGGCAACCTGCGTCCAGCCATTCTGTACCCGCAGCTGGCCGATGCTTCGACACTGAAGCCGGAAGTGGTTTCCGGTCTGGATATTCTGATTGTCCGCGAGCTGACCGGCGGTATTTATTTCGGCCAGCCACGGGGTATTCGTACTCTGGAAAATGGCGAGCGTGAAGGTTACAACACCTACGTTTATAACGAATCCGAGATTCGTCGTATTGGTCGTGTCGCCTTTGAATCGGCGATGAAGCGCAACAAGAAACTGTGCTCGGTCGACAAGGCCAATGTACTGGAAGTGACCGTGCTATGGCGCGAAATTATGGAAGAGTTGTCGAAAGAATACCCAGAAGTCGAATTGTCCCATATGTACGTCGACAATGCGGCGATGCAGCTGGTGAGGGCACCGAAACAGTTTGACGTTATGGTAACCGGCAATATGTTTGGCGATATCCTGTCGGATGCAGCAGCGATGCTGACCGGTTCTATCGGTATGTTGCCATCGGCCTCACTGGACAAAAACAACAAGGGCATGTATGAACCTTGCCATGGTTCGGCTCCGGATATTGCCGGTCAGGGGCTTGCCAATCCGTTGGCAACTATCCTCTCTGTAGCCATGATGCTACGGTATAGTCTGAATGAAGGCGCGGCAGCAGATGTTATTGAAGCAGCGGTCAGCAAGGTACTGGATCAGGGGTTGCGTACCGGAGATATTTTCTCTGCCGGTATGACCCGTGTCAGTACCAGTGAAATGGGCGAAGCGGTACTGGCTGCGCTGTAAAGCAGTCTTGAAATCCGCGCTATTTTGTACTGACCGGATACTCCGGATGCTCGTTTGGAATGCAAGCCGCGCCTGTCGCGGTTTTGCTGTATCAAGAACAAGGTAATAGAAAATGTTGAAAACAGGATTAGTCGGTTGGCGTGGCATGGTGGGTTCCGTACTGATGCAGCGTATGGAAGAAGAAGGGGATTTTGCCCTGATAACGCCACAATTTTTTACCACATCTCAGGCAGGCAAGGCGGCTCCTGCCCTCGGCGGCAAAGACAACGGTGTCTTGGCTGATGCTTACGATATCAGTGCGCTCGGTCAGCAGGATGTCGTCATTAGCTGTCAGGGCGGTGATTACACCAAGGACGTGTATCCAAAACTGCGTGAGTCCGGCTGGCAGGGCTACTGGATTGATGCGGCGTCCACTTTGCGTATGGCGGACGATGCCATCATTGTACTGGATCCGGTTAATGCTGATGTGATTAACCAGGGCCTGGATACGGGTATCAAAACCTACGTGGGCGGTAACTGTACCGTCAGTTTGATGTTGCTGGCGCTGGGTGGTCTGTTTGAAAAAGGACTGGTTGAGTGGGTTGCGCCGATGACCTATCAGGCTGCATCCGGATCCGGTGCTCAGAATATGCGTGAGTTAATTACGCAAATGGGAGCGATTCATTCCAATGTTCGTGACCAACTTGACAATCCTGCAGCTGCTATTCTGGATATCGATCGCCAAGTATCTGAATTTATCAATAGTGAGGAATATCCAAAAGATCATTTTGGTGTGCCGCTAGCAGGTAGCCTGATTCCCTATATCGACTCGCAGCTGGATTCTGGTCAAAGCCGTGAAGAATGGAAAGCCCAGGTTGAAGCCAACAAAATCATGGGTTCCGGGGATCGGCAGATTCCTATTGATGGCCTTTGTGTTCGTGTTGGTGCGATGCGCTGCCACAGCCAGGCGATGACCATGAAACTGACTCAGGATTTGCCATTGGCAGAGATTGAAGCAATTCTGGCGGCTCATAACGATTGGGTGAAGGTTATTCCGAATGATCGGGAGGCCAGTATGAAGGAATTAACGCCAGCGGCGGTTACCGGGACGCTGAGTATACCTGTCGGTCGAATTCGCAAGCTTAATATGGGGCCAGAGTATATTTCAGCCTTTACCGTTGGAGACCAGTTACTCTGGGGAGCGGCAGAACCTTTACGCAGAATGTTGCGGATTTTGTTAAACCGTTCATAGAAATTGGTCAATAAAAGCGGACGGAAGTCCGCTTTTTCATACGCAACATCTCGAATACGTCATAAACCTTTCATTCATATCAGTTTTATTGCCGCATACCGGTCGCAGCGATTGCGCCAGAACTGGTTATACTTGATACTTACGCTTGCTTGTGCTCTGCCAGTATTAGTGCTTACCAGCAGATCTGCTATCGGAATATTTTGATTAATCTGGGCTATAAAGCCGTAAAGTGACAACCAAGGATGCACCAATGAAGCGCCTATTTGCGAACGCCTTGCTGCTGGTCGGAAGTTTGACCATGTCAACTCAGCTACTGGCATTAGGGCTGGGAGAGTTGACGCTCAAATCGGCGCTTAATCAGCCTCTGGCTGCCGAAATAGCCCTGGTCGATTCAGAAGGCCTTTCTGAATGGGAAATCAAACCGGTACTGGCCAGTACCGACGCCTTTGAACGTTACAGTGTTGAACGTTCCTACTTCCTTACCAAAATCAAATTCAAGGTGGTTGGCGACAAAATCGTATTAGCAACCCGTGAAGCGGTAACCGAACCTTTCCTGAATTTTCTGGTTGAGCTGAACTGGCCGTCAGGCCGTGTAGTACGTGAGTTTACCGTATTGCTCGATCCACCCACCTTTGCAGAAGAAAGCTTTCGACCGCTGGTTTCTGCCCCGGCGGCTACAACCAGCAGTAGCGCAACAGCGCCTGTGCCCGCCGCGACACCAGCAGCTCGCCCAGCTGCTGCTACTCGTGGCAGTACCGGACAATGGCAGAGTCAGTCCGCAGAGCCAGGGACCTATATGGTGCAGCCTAATGACACCTTATGGGCGATTTCACTGGCTACCCGACCGGATACCGGTGTCACGCCACAACAAATGATGATGGCGATCCAGCAACACAATCCAGATGCCTTTATCGGCGGCAATATCAATCGCCTGAAAACGCATCAGGTCTTACGTATCCCTGATCCTGACCAGATTCATGCGATCAGCTTTGAGAGTGCTGTCAGTGAAGTAGCCCGCCAGAACCAGGCGATTGCTGGTACAGCACAGCTGGATGCTACCGGCCGAGCTGCTGTTGCACCTTCTTCACGCGCCTCATCCACCGGCGGTGAGGTGCGGCTGGTCTCTGATCGTGGCGAACAATCCGACTCGGCTGGAGCCAGCGGTGAAGTAGCCGGCCGCGGTAATGGGCGTCAGGAAGTCCTTGAAAACGATTTGGCCATCGCGCTGGAGACCCTCGACAAGAGCCGCCGTGACAACGCCGATCTGGCTGATCGCCTGACCGCCCTGGAAGAACAGATCGCTGCGTTACAGCGCCTGGTCAGCCTGAAAGACGACCAGCTTGCCAATATGCAGGTTAATGCAGCACAACAACCTGCAGACAAGTCTGTGGTGGCACCTGCAAGTCAGCCGGACATGGCTCAGCCTGCGGAAGTGGCAGGGGCTGTTGAGCGTGCCGTGCCAGCGACAGAGACTTCCAAATCGGCCCTGGCAGAAGTGAAGCCGCAACCTGCGCCGGAGCCAAAGCCAGAGATGGCGGAACGTCCAAAACCTCGTGTTGTGCCAGCACCACGTCCCGAGCCTGATCTGCTTGACAGTATTTTGCAGGATCCTATTACGCTTGGTGGTGTATTGGCGGCGATATTATTACTGATTGCGCTGATTTATACCGCAGTGAAAAAACGTCTGGGCGGCGGAAGCAAACAGGAAGAATCACTCGGAACAGCCGCTGCCGCGCAGCTTCAGGACGAAATGGCCGATGCTGCGGCACCGGATACCGATGATTTTGACCAGTTCAGTTTTGGTCATGAGGATGACGATTCCGACACGGGTGTCCAGTTGGGAGCAGACCTGTTCAGTGGCGATGATGCACTGGATATTTCGACCGACAGTTTCGACACTCAGGATGAGTTGCTGACCGAAGTCGACGCCGATATTGCATACGGACGTTTTGATGAGGCGTTAAGTAAACTGACTCCTGCAATTGAAGCCCAGCCAGACCGGTCAGACCTCAGTCTGAAGTTACTGGAAGTACTGTCGGAACTTGACGATGCCAGCGCTTTTGCAGATGAAGAAACACGCTTGCTGGGCTTTGCATCTGATGCCGATGTGAGCGAAGCCGAGCAGTTACGCTTCCGCTTGACCAGTCCTATGACACCAGTAACTGACAGTGATTTCGACAGTATTTCACTTGACGATCTGGATATGGAGTTCAAGAACGATCTGGATGACTCCTTCGACATCACCGACACGGATTCAGATGCAACTGATGCTGGAGACGTTGAAAAGGATGCTGAAAAAGACGTCGATATAATGCCGGTGTTGGGTGCTGATGCGATGGACTTTGAAACAGCCCTGGCCGAAGGCGACGATGGCGATACACAGGAAGACGACGGACTGGATTTCTCTCTGGACAGTCTGGCCGGTGGTGGTCATGCAGAAATTGTCGACGAAGTAACGATTTCTGACGATGACCAGGGGCTGGATTTTGATCTGTCCGCCTTCGATGATGACGAAGAGATTACTGCGGAACCTGTTGGGGAAGCCAGCGAGCCAGAACATGAAAACCTGATGGATTTTGATGTATCTGATGATCTGCTGGAAGAACTTGCAGAAGCCACCCCAGCGGCTGAGGAACCTGCCACCTTGTCCGGCGATAATGTGATGGAATTTGACCTTGATGGTCTCGATATTCCAGAACTGGGTGAAGAAGAGGCTGTTGAGGAGCCCCTGGCGGTTGACGACGGAGAACACTCGCTGGAGTTTGAAGTCCCTGAGCTGAATGTGGCCAGTGAAGATGTGACCCTGCCAGTAGCACCTCATACGATTGATGAAGCTGCTGAGCTGGCGCTGGATGAGTTTGATTTGTCTGATTTTGAGGCGGAGCTTGATACTGCTGAATTGGCTGATCCAGATGTAGAGGAAGCAGTGACAGACGCCGCTGGACAGCAAACTCCGGTTGTCGGGTTGGAAGCGGATGACAGTGAACTGGATCTTGATCTGGCCGAACTGGATAACGAGCTGGAAATGCTTGCCTCGGTGGTGGCTGAAGACGACACCGCAGCGACCAGTACAACAGCCGCAGAGCAACGGACCGATGCAACGCCGGAACTTGCTGACGAGACGTTGATGGAGTTTGACCTCGATAGTCTGGAGGCAGAACTGGATGCGCTGGACTCCATGGCGGATCTGCCCAAGCTGAGCGAAGCAGACTTGACCGGGGTTCGGTTGCTTGTTGGTGGTGAAGACGACCAGGAATTGCCCGAACTGGATGAGCTGGAAGAATTCGGACGGGAATCTGAAGGCGCACTGGAAAGTACAGAGACATTAGCCGAAGCCGATCCGGCACTCGACGATTTTGATCTGGCAACTGTCGAAGACGATGTGACTGGCGCATCAGCGACTACTTCTCTGGAGCAATTGGAACCACTCGAAGACTTGCCCGGGTTGGCCGACCTGGAAGAGGAACTGCCGGAATTCGATTTTGAAGAGCTGCCGGAACTAGAAGAAGTTTCTGAGCTGGAGTTGGCAGAAGCGGTCGCGATTGATGAACTGCCACAACTGGATGAACTTGAAGACCTGGCATTTGAGCTGGATGATGCTGAAGCTCTGCCAGACTTGGCTGAACTCGAAGACTTCACATCAGACGAGTCGAATTTGGCTGACGTATCGGATGCGGATGCCAGCGACATGGACATCCCGTCGTTTACTGCAGATTCGATTGATCTGGATGAGCTGGCAGAGACAGAAGATGAATTTGCCTACTTGTCCGGTACTGATGCCAGCGATACCAAGCTGGATCTGGCTCGTGCCTATGTCGATATGGGTGAGGCAGAAAGTGCCCGCGAGCTGTTGAACGAGATTGTCCAGGAAGGTAGCGATCAACAAAAGCAGGATGCACAAAATCTGCTGGATTCACTGATCTGATCAATGTCTGATACTTATCGTTATGCTGCTATCGTGGAATACAACGGCGCTTGTTTCCACGGTTGGCAGAAGCAAAAACATCACAACGAACCTACCATACAGGCCGCTCTGGAAGCGGCTATCTCCAAAGTAGCTAATCACCCGGTCGAGATAGCCTGTGCCGGGCGCACCGATGCAGGTGTGCATGCGACGCGGCAGGTGATTCATTTTGATACCACCTCAAAACGCAGTGACTATGGCTGGTTGATGGGAATTAATACCAACACGCCAGCCAATGTATCGTTGCAATGGATTGGTCAGGTTGCCCCTGAATTCCATGCCCGCTACAAGGCTCAGGCACGCTGCTATCGCTATCTGATTAATAACGCTCCGTATCGCCAGGCGTTGCAACATGATCAGTTAACCTGGTGGCGCTACCCACTGGATGCTGGCCGAATGCACCAGGCTGCGCAGTCGCTGCTGGGGCAGCATGACTTTTCTTCTTTTCGGGCGAAAGACTGTCAGGCCAAAACACCGGTTAAAACCATGCATCGTATCCAGGTGCGGCAGTGGGGCAGTCTGATTTTGCTGGAGCTGGAAGCAAGTGCATTTCTCTACCATATGGTGAGAAACATTGTTGGCGTCTTGTTGCCCATCGGTGAAGGTCATCAGCCGATTGAGTGGATGGCGGAGGTACTGGAAGCCAAATCCCGGCTGGCGGCTGGCGTTACTGCGCCAGGTGATGGCTTGCATTTTGTCGGGGTGCGATACCCCCAGCAGTTTGATATTCCCAGTCAGCCATTTGGGCCACTGTTGCTGGAACCCGTACTGGCTTTGTCTGACAGCTGACGCGTCACTGCTTCCCAAGTTCCTGCCTGCTAGCCGCCCCGGCATCCGTATTCCCACACCGAGCACGGGAATGAGGGCACACCTGACCCCGGCCATTGCTGGCAAATTCTGCTACCATCGCGGTATTTGTTCAGGAACCTTGCAATGTCGACCACGCCCGTTATCCGCACACGAGTCAAAATTTGTGGGGTTACTCGTGTAGAAGATGCCATCAAAGTGGTAAACAGCGGTGCCGACGCTATCGGCCTGGTGTTTTATCCACCCAGTCCGCGAGCGGTTGATATGCAACAAGCGGCTGACATTGCCGCTGTGATTCCGGCTTTCGTTACCGTTACTGCTCTTTTTGTTAATCCGACCGTTGAACAAGTGCAAAGCGTTCTGGATGCCGTTAGAATTGACCTTATCCAATTCCACGGTGACGAAGACGATGGCTTCTGCCAACAATTCAACCGCCCCTACATCAAGGCAGTCCGTGTCCGGCAAGCGTCGGATATGGTGGAGGCGTGCGTGCGCTTCCCAGGTGCCTTGTCTCTGCTGCTAGACAGCTACAAACCTGGTGTTCCAGGTGGTACTGGCGAAACCTTTGACTGGTCGCTGGTGCCAGACGATTTAAACAAACCCATTATTCTTGCTGGTGGCTTGTCTCCTGTTAACGTGGCAACCGCTATTCGCGATCTGCACCCTTTTGCGGTGGATGTGAGCGGAGGCGTCGAGGCTGACGGGCCAGGAAATAAAGGCATCAAGGATGCCAGCAAGATTCAGGCATTTATGAACGAGGTGTATCGTGTCGACAACGAACAACACAACTCCTGAACAAAACGCACACGCAGATGTATTAAACGCCAACTTGCCCGATGCACGCGGCCATTTTGGTATTTTTGGTGGCCGTTTCGTCTCCGAAACCCTGACGGCGGCACTGGATGAACTGCAATCTACCTACCTGAAACTGCGTGATGACGAAGACTTCCAGAAAGCCTTCGATCACGACCTGGCGCACTATGTGGGGCGTCCGTCGCCGCTGTATTACGCCGAACGTCTGAGTGACCATTGTGGTGGTGCACGGATCTTTCTGAAGCGAGAAGATCTTAATCACACCGGTGCCCACAAGATCAACAACACCATTGGTCAGGCTTTGCTGGCCAAGTTTATGGGCAAAAAGAAGATTATTGCTGAAACTGGCGCGGGCCAGCATGGTGTGGCGTCTGCCACCGTTGCGGCGCGTTTTGGTTTGGAGTGCAAGGTCTTTATGGGCTCGACCGACGTTGAACGGCAGAAGCTGAACGTCTACCGCATGAAGCTGCTGGGTGCCGAAGTGGAGTCGGTAACCTCCGGTACCAAGACTCTGAAAGACGCCATGAACGAAGCCATGCGGCACTGGGTTACTCACGTTGACGATACTTTCTACATTATCGGCACGGCTGCTGGCCCGCACCCATACCCAATGTTGGTGCGTGATTTCCAATCCATCATCGGTCGTGAAACCCAGGTTCAGAGTTTGGAGCAGATTGGTCGTCAGCCAGATGCTCTGGTGGCCTGTGTCGGGGGGGGATCCAATGCCATTGGCATGTTCCATCCGTACATCAAATACCCGGAAGTCGCCATGTATGGTGTTGAAGCCGGTGGTCTGGGTCTGGACGGTGATGACCATGCTGCGCCACTGAGCAAGGGCCGTCCTGGTGTCTTACACGGTAACCGTACCTATCTGATGGAAGATGAAAATGGCCAGATCATGGGCACTCACTCTATCTCTGCCGGTCTGGATTATCCGGGTGTTGGCCCTGAGCATTCCTGGTTGAAAGACGTTGGTCGTGCCCAGTATGTGGCGGCTACCGATGTTGAAGCGATCGATGCATTTCACAAGCTGACACGGCTGGAAGGTATCATGCCGGCACTGGAATCATCCCATGCCGTGGCCTTTGCCATGAAGCTGGCAGCCACCATGCCTTCCGACAAGGTCATTGTGGTGAACTTGTCCGGTCGTGGTGACAAGGACATTCATACCATTGCCACTCTTGATGGCGTGACTGCATAAGGATCGGAGTTCGATATGTCTCGTATTGCTATTTTATTTGCTGCCTTGAAAGAAACGGGCAAAAAAGCGCTGATCCCCTACATCACCGCTGGTGATCCGCAAAAAGAAGCCACGGTGCCGATGATGCATGCGCTGGTGGATGCCGGTTGCGACCTGATTGAGCTGGGGGTGCCTTTTCCGATCCCATGGCGGATGGCCCCACTATTCAGTTGGCCTGTGAGCGGGCACTGGAACACAACACCTCACTGCGCGACGTGCTGGCCATGGTGACTGAATTTCGGGCCACCAACACCACCACGCCGATTGTACTGATGGGCTATCTGAACCCGGTAGAAGCCATGGGCTACGACACCTTTGTGACCGCAGCGGTGACGGCCGGTGTGGATGGGGTACTGCTGGTAGATTTACCGCCAGAAGAAGCCACGGACGTTGATTCCATCTTCAAGAGTGCCGGACTGGATATGGTGTATCTGATCGCACCGACCACTACCGATGCCCGTATTGAAGCCATCGGCAAGGCGGGTAGTGGCTACGTTTATTATGTCTCCCTGAAAGGAGTGACCGGCTCGAAAGCGTTGGATGTGGATGACGTTGAACGTAACCTGCAGCGTATTCGCCAGCACGTATCCATTCCGGTGGGGGTCGGGTTTGGTATTCAGAACGGTGTCACGGCAGCGGCGGTGTCCAAAGTCTGTGATGGTGTGATTGTCGGTAGCGCGATTGTTAATCATATCGCCGACAATGCCACTAACCCTGCTGAAGCCCGACGTCTGGTCACCGAGCTGATGCAGGAAATGCGCATCGCCATGGATCAGCAATAATCCGGTCGTAACAAAGAAGGATATTCAGGATGACTGACTTCAGTAGTTGGAATGTCAAGCGTTGGCTCGAGCATCTGGAGTCGGTGCATCCTGCTGAGATTGACATGGGCCTCGATCGCGTGCGCACAGTCGCAGAGCGGTTGGGGTGCCTGCGACCTGCCGGACTGGTGATCATGGTGGCCGGAACCAATGGCAAAGGCACTACCTCGGCGCTGATAAGTGCCTTGTTGTTGCGCCAAGGGTTATCGGTCGGCTGTTATAACTCACCGCATATTTTGCGTTATAACGAACGCGTATCGGTGAATGGCAGCGATATTTCCGATGCCGACCTGTGCCAGTCGTTCGCGCTGGTCGAACAGGCGCGCGAAGAACAGCCGCTGACCTATTTTGAATTCGGTACCCTGGCTGCGCTGGCCTGGTTCAAACAACAGCATCTGGACGCCTGTGTACTGGAAATTGGCCTCGGTGGACGTCTGGATGCAGTAAACGTCGTGGACGCCGATGTTGCGGTGGTCACCAGTATCGGGCTGGATCACGAAGCCTGGCTGGGGAACGACCTGAATGTCATTGCCTATGAAAAATGCGCTATCGCCCGGCCAGATCGCTATCTGGTCTGTGGTCAACCCAATCCCCCGGAACGTGCTCGGGCCACGGTGAATGCCTGTGAAGGGATGTGGCTGGGGCGCGGAGAAGCTTTTGATGTGACTGAGCGGGTGCAAGGTGACGCAGCTGTGCTGAATATCCGTTTCTTGCCGTACCCGGATGACGATACGTCGATGGAATGGGTGTTGCCTCGTGGCTTTATTCCGGCAGCCAACATTGCGACTGCGCTGCAGGCACTGGCTGCGGTTGGCCATTTGTTGCCCGAACAAGAAGTAGCGGACACCCTCAAGCGTTTGCGGGTTCCGGGCCGCTTACAGGGTTGGCGCTGCCAATGCCCTGACGGCCGTACGTTTAGCGTGACGCTGGATGTGGCTCACAACGAGCAGGCGGCAGCGTACCTGGCAACTCGTGAGCTGGAGGTCGATGGTATTCTGCTGGCGATGCTGACAGACAAGCCGGTAGAAAAGGTTGTCCAGGCTTTACCTGCCGCACGTTTGTGGAAGCTGGCCGGACTGGACTGCCATCGTGGCCTGGATGCCGCCGGGCTGGAGCAGCGTTTTCAGGCTGTGGCGGTTGATGGTGTTGATGGT
>TARA_R110001583_G_scaffold195559_1_pt1 | contig 23477 bp, 20 predicted proteins | sample TARA_R110001583 | Tara Oceans TARA_R110001583 (sample SAMEA4398432) | marine metagenome | biome: Polar Biome; feature: [MES] marine water layer (ENVO:01000295) within the mesopelagic zone...; material: water (ENVO:00002006), including particulate matter (ENVO:01000060) such... | reverse complement strand
GCGCATAGGGCGCATAGGGCGCATAGGGCGCATAGGGCGCATAGGAAGACCTAAAATGTTTAAACGATTTCAAGGAGATAACATCTGAAACCTGCAAGATGACAGCCGCACCAAAGGAGTGGACCACCCTGTTCCACATTGGCCCATCACAGATGAAATTCCCGTCACTGAGCGCACGCACCTGCGCCGTCACGACCGGAGGTGCACCCCCGTACTCTGGGACAGAATGCCCGCCAAGCGACAGCTCAAGACTGGCACCGACCCTAGCCTGAGCCACCATCGCAACAGCCACGGGGTCGTACAAGGCCCCCAACAGGATATTCTCGCCCCCGTCGGACATCAGAGCGCTTAAAACGTCAGCGGCATCGCCATAAGCTCCATCGCCGGGGCTGTCGGACAAATCCGCCAAAACCAGCGCAACAGTGTTCTCATGCGCATAGGACAGCTGTGCAGCCTCCGCTGGGGTCAAAATCGCCTCCCCCACATGATCGCGCCCTCCCATATGGCGCGCGCAATCTGCTCTGCAACATGTGCGACATACTCACCGTGCACTATCTCCCCAAAGAAGAGCGTGACGCCCTGCTCAAAGAGATGCGCGCCGTCTTGCTTGACGCTGCTGACCGCACGGCAACACAATAAGATCGCGCTGCCCTGTCATTCATATGGCAGGGCAGCCATGTTTATAGAGGCTTTTCAATGCAATACGATATGACGTCCTTAGCGGCGTGGACGCGATATAAACTCTTGTCTTCTCTCGTGGTGCCGCGCCCAATCGCATGGGTCTCCACTCTCTCCGCCAGTGGCGTCGTCAATCTGGCCCCCTATTGTTTTTCAATGTGATGGGTCATGACCCTGCGATGGTTGCGCTCGGAATATTGGAACATCCTGAAAAATCGCTCAAAGACACGGTGCGCAACATCACGGAAATCGGGCGCTTTACGGTGAATTTGGTGACCGAAGAGCTTGCTCCGTTGATGAACCAAACCGCAACAGATTTGCCCTATGCCCAGAGCGAAGCAGATATGGCCGCGGTTGCGCTTTGCCCGGCCGCCACCAATGGGGTTCCAGGCATTGCGTCCTCTCCCGTCCGGTTGGAATGCCAGTTGATGCAAATCATATCGACGCGTACGCAACAGAAAATCGTCCTGGGAGAAATCCTGTCGCTTTACGTTCAAGATGAGTTGATGATCGACCCAAGCACGGCCACAATTGAGCTTAGCGCTCACGCTCCCATCGCGCGCATGGGAGGCGCGGGCCTCTATTGTCGCACGATAGATCGCTTCAACATCACCCGTGCTGACAGTCAAACTCAACCCCTCGATTGACTTGACCAAGGGGCAGACAACAAGCCTATCCCAACGGGTGTCAACGTCCACCATAGGCCCCTCGACACGATAAAACAGATCCAACGACGCGTTTGCACCTAAGGCGCACGGATCAGCCCGCCACAGACAGAGGTGCCTTTGAAGGCAACACGCCCCCGCAGTTTCTTGCGGGGGCGGTTTCGTTCCACGGATCGTTTCAGACCTTCAAACCGACCTCAGTCGTCGTCAACACAGACCTGACGTTGGGTGCCCAGACCATCAACACCGAGTTCGACCACATCGCCCGCCTTCAGGTAGCGCGGGGGGGTCATGCCAAGCCCCACACCCGGAGGTGTCCCAGTCGAGATGATGTCGCCCGGATGGAGTGTGAAAAACTGAGACAGGTAAGACACCAAATAGGGCACACGATACACCATCGTCGCGGTCGATCCGTCCTGAACACGTTCGCCATTCACATCGAGCCACATGCCGAGTGCATCAAAATCGCCCACCTCATCCGGCGTGACAAGCCAGGGCCCTGTCGGCCCGAAATTGTCAGAGGACTTGCCTTTGGACCACTGGCCCGAGCGCTCGATCTGATAGGCGCGTTCGGACACGTCATTGATGAGACAAAAGCCCGCCACGTGATCCATGGCCTCCGCTTCTGAGACATATTTGGCCTTTTTGCCAATGACGAACCCAAGCTCAACTTCCCAATCGGTCTTGTCCGACGCGCGCGGGATGATGATCGGATCGTTCGGGCCGCAGATTGCCGAGGTGTATTTGGCAAAAATCACCGGCTCTGGCGGCACCTCCATCCCGGATTCCGCGGCGTGGTCGGCGTAGTTGAGACCAATGCAAATGAATTTGCCCACCTGACCAACGCAGGCCCCAAGACGCGGCTCTCCACTTATCAGAGGTAGCGTCTCGGGGTCGATGGATTTGAGATCGTCAAGGCGTGTTAGGATCTCGCCCGCGATGTCGCTGACATGTGCTGACAGGTCACGCAAATTTCCGTCCTTGTCCACCAATGCGGGCTTCTCGGCGCCCCGCTCTCCGTATCGTGCCAGTTTCATGTCGCTTTATCCTCTCTCTTGATCGTTCAAACAAAGGGCCTGCCTCGTCTCCAAAGCAGGCCAAAGGTTTACATGGACAGCGTCATTTAATGGACAGCGTCCTTTAACGGACAACGAAAACCGAACATTTAGAGTGCCTCACAACCCGGGCCGCGTTTGGCCCCAAGAGGTAGTCTTTCAGATCCGGTCGATGCGCACCAAGGACGATGAGGTCGGCACCGTCCTTTTTCGCCGTTTCGAGGATTTCATGGTAGGCGGTGCCAACCGCCACCAGATGACGCACCTTCGCGTTGACCTCTGGGCCGAGCGCCTCTTCCACCAGCTCACGCAGGGCCTGTTTCACCTTATCGCGCGCATCTTTCGTATGTTGCTCGTCGAAATATCCGCCAACCCAACTCATGCCATAATCGGGCAGGACGGTGATCACATCAAGCTGCGCCCCTTCGGCGGCAGCCAGACGTGCGGCGGTTTGCAGGACTTTCACCTCATCTTTGACGCGGTTCACATCAACGGCGCAGAGAATGGTCTGGATCATGCTGGTTCTCCTTCGAGTTCGCGTTTAGAGGCCGCCCGGCGTCGTTGCAGAACGGTCACGAGGCCCAAAAGAATGAGCGCAGGAATGAACATCAGCTCTTTCGGAAGCTGCTTGGCGGGTGCCTGAACATTGGTGATCTGCACCGGCTCATCCCCATAGAAGTCAAAGCTCGACAGTTTCTTGGCCAAAGGCGTGCCGAACATCGGCTCGTCCATGATCATCTGGTCGCCATCAGCCGTGAGCATCAGCCCAAGCGCCGCAAGACGCGCATCGCCGCCCTCAGCATCCGGCACGGTGAGGGCAAGGTGAATTTCCTTTTCCTCAAGCGTGTCGAAATCCGGTCCCATCACCACGATACGCATTTGCGATCCGGCGGGGGCCTCTTCGAGTGCCTGTGCCAAGGCCATGGGCGCGGTCTCGTGGAATGGCGGTTGGATCATGTCCATGAAGAACCCCGGACGGAACAGGGCAAAGGCCACAAGCAAAAGCGCCACCGTTTCCCAAATCCGCGACTTGGTGATGTAAAACCCCATCGTCGCGGCGGTGAACACCAAAATGCCGATGGTCGCGACAACAAAGACGATAATGCCTTGGACCACCGTCACATTGATCAACAACAGATCGGTGTTGAAGATGAACACAAACGGCAAAGCCACTGTCCGCAGGCTATAGAAGAAGGCGATGAAGCCTGTGCGGATCGCGTCCCCGCCCGACACGGCGGCGGCGGCGAAACTCGCAAGTCCCACAGGGGGCGTCACGTCCGCCATGATCCCGAAGTAGAACACAAACAGGTGCACGGCGATCAGCGGAACGATGAGACCCGATTGTGCGCCAAGTTCGACAACAACGGAGACCATGAGCGAAGACACCACGATATAGTTCGCCGTGGTCGGCAGGCCCATGCCGAGGATCAGCGACAGGATTGCAACGAACACCAACATCAAGATCAGATTGCCGCCCGACAGGAACTCAACGAAATCCGCCATCACCTGACCAATGCCCGTCAAAGACACGGTGCCGACGATGATGCCAGCGGTCGCAGTCGCAAGGCCAATCCCGATCATGTTGCGGGCCCCGTCGATCATGCCTTCGACCAGATCGAACAGCCCCTCTTTCATGCGGGCAACAGCATCGTTTTCACCACGGAACATCGCTTTGAGTGGCTTTTGCGTCAGCAAGATGAAGAACAAAAGGAAGGTCGCCCAAAACGCCGACAGGCCGGGAGATTTGCGTTCAATCATCAGGAAATAGACCAGAACAATGATCGGCAACAAATAATAGAGACCAGCCGTCCACAGTTTGGCCACATCCGGCAGTTCCATCACTTCGGCATTGGGATCGTCGATCTCAAGCTCATCAGTTCTGGCCGCAAGTTTGACGAGGCCAACATAGACCACACCGATCAACACGGCCAATACCCAGCCGCTGCCCTCGGGCACCATTGAGGTGATCATGCGCACGGGAAATTGCGTGGCATAGCACAGTCCGCCAAAGCCCGCGAAAAACAGGAACATCCCCATAACCGTGCGCCACAGTGATACGACCTTGTTGCCGATGGTCGGCATGTTGTCTTTCACCGCTTCGAGGTGAACGATGTAGACCAAGGCGATGTAGGAAATGATCGCGGGCAGAAAGGCGTGTTTGATGACTTCGAAATAGGAAATGCCGACATATTCCACCATGAGAAAGGCCGCAGCCCCCATCACCGGAGGCATGATTTGGCCGTTGACGGAGGAGGCAACTTCGACGGAGCCGGCTTTCTCCGCAGAAAAGCCAACGCGTTTCATCAGCGGGATGGTGAACGTGCCCGTCGTGACCACGTTGGCGATGGATGAGCCGGAAATCAGACCCGTCGCAGCGGAGCCGACCACGGCCGCTTTTGCCGGACCACCGCGCAGGTGGCCAAGGGCGCCAAAGGCCATTTTGATGAAATAGTTCCCGGCACCGGCCTTATCGAGCAGGGCACCGAAGAGGACAAAAAGGAACACGAATTGGGTCGAGACGTTGAGCGCGATACCGAACACGCCTTCGGTCGTGATCCACATATGTGACATCGCTTTGCGCAGCGACGCGCCCGCCCAACGGATCTGATCTGGCACAACATCTGAAGCACCGAAAAAGACATAGCCCAAGAACACAATGGCGAGGATCACCATCACCGGACCAAGCGTGCGATACGCCGCAATGAACAGAAAGGTGAGGCCCGCAAGGGCGAAATAGGAGTCACTCGTGTCCGCAAGGCCACCGTTTCCGACAATCTTCGCGTAGAAGAAATAGCCATACATGGCGAGAAATGCCCCGCCGAGTCCCAACACCCAGTCATACCATGGCACAGAGGTTTTCGACGCCGATTTAAACAGAGGATAGGACATGGCGGAGAGAAAGATCGCAAAGGCAAGGTGAATTTGCCGCGCGTTGTTGATCATGTCGCCGGGCAAAATCTTGAGCCCGATCGGAGAGGCCAGAAGCACCTGGAAAATCGACCACAACAGCGCCACCGCCGCGATCGCCTTGCCTAGTGTTCCCGGAACATTGCGCGCGCCACTGTCGGAAGCCGCAACCAGTTCCTGAAGTTCGTCTTCGTTCAATGCACGTTTTTCAGTGTCTGTCATTCTTTATACCCCACCGTCCCTGTTGTGTTTTTATGGGAAAGGGGCGGCACTGATGCGCCGCCCCTGAAATGTTTGGCTGATTATTCCATCCAGCCTTTTTCTTTGTAGTATTTAATTGCCCCCGGATGCAGCGGAGCGGAGAGACCGTCTTTGATCATCTCTTCCGGCTTCAGGTTGGCAAAGGCCGGGTGCAGACCCTTGAAGTCATCGAAATTCTCGAAGACAGCAGAAACCACGGCATAGACTGCATCCTCGGAGACATCCGCAGAGGTCACGATGGTTGCGCCGACACCAAAGGTTTTCACGTCTTCGTCGTTGCCCCGATACATGCCGCCCGGAATGGTTGCCACGCGATAGTAGGGGTTATCAGCAACCAGTTCGTCGATGGCCGGACCGGCCACTTCCACGAGGACGGAGTCACAGGCAGTGGTGGCTTCTTGAATGGACCCCGACGGGTGACCCACCGTGTAGACCATGGCGTCGATCTGGTTGTCGCACAGCGCCGCCGATTGTTCCGACGGCTTGAGCTCGGTCGCGAGGGCGAAATCATCCGAGGTCCAGCCAAGCTTGTCCATCACCACTTCCATGGTGGCGCGCTGACCAGAACCTGGGTTGCCGATGTTCATGCGCTTGCCTTTGAGATCTTCAAAGGTTTTCACCCCAGCATCGGCGCGTGCCACAACGGTAAAGGGTTCTGGGTGCACGGAGAACACGGAGCGCAGGCCTTCGAACGGCTCACCCTCAAATTGCACGACGCCGTTATAGGCGTTGTATTGAATATCGGATTGGGCAACGCCGAATTCCAGCTCGCCTTCCTTGATCGTGTTCACGTTATACACCGACCCGCCGGTGGATTCGACCGAGCACCGCACGCCGGTTTCCTTGCGGTTTTTATTGACCAGACGACAGATCGCGCCGCCCGTCGGATAATACACGCCCGTCACGCCACCGGTGCCGATGGTGATAAACTCTTCGGCCATCGCAGAGCCCGCGATCATGGCGGAGGCAGCCGCAGCGGCAAGGCCAAGTTTAAAGTGTTTGGTCATAGGTGTCTCCCTTAGTGATTTTCCGGTCATCCCGAGGCACTCACGCCTCACAGATCGACCACTTCTCCAAGCGCCCGATTGCGGCGCTCGATCTCTGATATGCGTTCCACGACATCCGGCCCGGCTTTCTGAGCAAGCATCGCCATAATAACTTCAAGAAGAAAAACCGTGGTCGTGTAAGTGTTAAAAAAGTTCGGAGTTTCCCCTGTTATCATGAAAGACGCGTTTGCGTAGCGCAAGGCAGGACACGCGTAGCTGTCCGTGATCACGGCCACATGGACACCTTGGCGGCGGGCGATCTCGGCGGCATTGACCGACACCCGTGCGGATGGCGTCATGGTGATCACAATCATCGCATCCTTTTGGTCCATATCGCTGAGCACAGAACCGTAAGACGACCCCATTCGCCCGGCGAGTCGCCATTTTCCACCTAAGAAATTTGCCATATAACCCGCATATTCGGCAATCCCCGTCGATCCCAAAGCCCCTACGATCAGCACCCGGCGCGCGTGATGGAGCACATCAATTAGCTTTGCAAGTTCAACCTGATCAAGGCCGCGCACAAGGTCTTCAAGATTGCTTTGGGTCATCTCCAGAGAGCGCATGAGCAACTCAGCGACATCGCCTTTGGGGGCCTCGCTGAGGTCTTTTGCGCGCGTCGCAAAGCTCGACACTTTCAGCGACAATTGTACCCGCACCCCCTCGCGCAGAGTTTCAAATGTTTCAAATCCCAAGGCGCGCGCCAGACGACTAAAGGTCGCCGGAGCGATTCGCGTCTCTTCTGCAATCGACCTGAGCGACCGTGTGACCACATCCAACGGATTTTCGACAAGATAGTCCCCGGCCTCACGCAAGCGCGGGCTCAATTCGGCGTAATGTTCCGCCAACCTTTGCTGATAGCTTGTCGGCACCGCAGTCCCCGTGACCATAAAAGACTTTCAGGGACTGTTTCAATTGTTTCAACTCTTGTCAATGTTTGGCCGATGCGTTTCAGTTTTATGAAAGGGCCCGATCCAACATGGCCTCTTTTCGCCCTCGGAGCACGACAATGACACATGTTTTCTATCGCAATTCCCGCAGTACCCCACCAAAAGCCACACGCGGCGAGGGGGCCTATATTTACGATGACACGGGCAAGCAATATCTCGATGGCTCCGGCGGCGCGGCGGTGTCCTGTCTTGGGCATTCCGACCCAGATGTGATTGCAGCGGTTCAGAGCCAAGTCGCCAGCCTCGACTTTGCCCATACCGGGTTCTTCACCTCTGAACCAGCTGAAGCCTTGGCCGAGCGCCTGATCGCGCATGCGCCCGAGGGGCTTGATAAGGTCTATTTCGTCTCTGGCGGCTCGGAAGCGGTGGAGGCTGCACTCAAAATGGCACGGCAGTATTTTGTTGAGACCGGAGAGCCACAGCGGACCCGCTTTATCTCGCGCCGTCAAAGCTATCACGGCAACACCTTAGGCGCGCTGGCGGCGGGCGGCAATGTGTGGCGCAAGGCGCAATTTGCCCCGCTTTTGGCCGAGACCGTCCATATTGCGCCCTGTTACGCTTATCGCGGCCAAGAAGAGGGCGAAAGCTTAGAGGCCTATGGGCAACGTGTCGCAGATGAGTTGGAGGCCGAGCTTTTGCGGGTGGGACCGGAGACTGTCATCGCCTTTATTGCGGAGCCCGTTGTTGGCGCGACGCTGGGGGCCGTGCCCGCCGTGCCCGGATATTTCAAACGCATTCGCGAGATTTGCGACCGCTATGGCGTGTTGTTGATCCTCGACGAGGTGATGTGCGGTATGGGGCGTACAGGGACGCTTTTTGCCTGTGAGCAAGACGAGATTGCCCCCGATATTCTCACCATCGCCAAGGGGCTTGGTGCCGGGTATCAGCCAATCGGAGCGACGCTTTGTTCGACGCGGATCCATGAGGCCTTTGTGCAAGGGTCGGGATTTTTCCAACATGGACACACCTATATCGGCCATCCGGTGGCCTGTGCTGCGGGCCATGCGGTGGTGACGAAGCTGACCGAGGGCGGTCTGGTGAACCGTGCCGCCATGATGGGCGAAACGCTTGATCGCGCCCTGCGCGATGCGTTCGGCGACCACCCCCATATCGGCGACATTCGTGGGCGGGGCATGTTCCGCGGGCTGGAACTCGTTGAGGACCGCGCCAGCAAAGCCCCCTTTGACCCCGCGCGCGGGATCAACAAGCGCGTGAAAGCCGCCGCGTTCGAAGCAGGGCTCATCTGTTACCCGATGGGCGGCACGGTGGATGGGCAGCGGGGCGATCATGTGCTGTTGGCCCCGCCGTTCATCCTGACCGAGGATCAGATCGGCGAGTTGATCGACAAACTGGGGATTGCAGTCGAGGCGGCACTGGCATGAATGCACTGCGCGACGACCCGCACGTATGCTCACGTGCCGCTGTCAGGCGTCAAAAGACCAATGGAACAAAGGCAATCATCAGGTACACAAAGATCAAAGCCATAAGGTAAGGGAAAACCGCCTTTGTGATCCGTTCGATCGGCAAGTTGGCCGTTGTGGAGGCAACGAACAGGTTGATCGCCACCGGCGGCGTGACCATGCCAATCGCCAATCCGACGACGATGATGATCCCGAAATGGACGGTGTCAATGCCCAGTTGCATCGCCAAAGGCAAAAGCATCGGGGTCAGGATAATGAGGGCTGATGCCGTTTCCAAAAATACCCCGGTGACTAGGATCAATGCCATGATCAACAAGAGAAGCACATAACGGTTGGACGACAGTGACAAAGCATACTCTGCTATGGCTGAGGGCACTTGCCAACTCGACAAGGCCCAGCTCAACACCGACGAGGCCGCAATCACGAACATGATAACCGCGGTGGTCACCCCTGCGCGCATCATGATCTGATAGAGGCCCTTCAAGGTGAGATCGCGGTAAATGAACAGCGAAACGATAATCGCATAGTTGACCGCCACGACCGCCGCCTCAGAGGGGGTGAACACTCCCGAAAAAATACCGCCCAAGATGAGCAAAGGTGCCATGAGGCCCCAGCTGGCGGACAAAAGCGTGCGCCAGATGGTCGAAAGATCAAACGGCGTGCCGCGCGGATAGGCGCGCCGATGCCCCTGAACGAGGGCGATTGCGATCAAACCGACGCCCATGGCAACGCCTGGGATAAAGCCATTCAGAAACAGTTTTGCCACGGATTCCTGCGCGATCACCGCATAGATGATCATGGGAACGGACGGCGGGATCACCACGCCGATGGTGCCCGATGCGGCAATCAAAGAGGCAGCTGCGGCGGGATCATAGCCCTTGCGTTTGAGTTCCGGCACAAGGCTTGCGCCCACGGCGGCTGTCGTTGCGGCACCGGAGCCGGAAATGGCGGCAAAGAACATCCCGGCCAGCACTGAAACGATAGAGAGGCCGCCCTTGATAAAGCCAAACATACTGTCGGCGAAGGCAACGAGACGTTTAGAGATTTCCCCCTGCGCCATGATATCGCCCGCCAAGATGAACATCGGCACAGCGACAAAGGCGAAAGAGTTGATGCCGGAAAACATCTGTTGCGGCACCACCATGAGCGGGACGCCTGACAGGTTCAACGCCGTCATCGAGGCCGCACCGATCACAATCGCAACCGGAATTCCCATGATAAGAAAGACAACGAAAAGACCAGCCAGGACGAGGCTCATTCATTCAACTCCGCCTGGGCTTCGCGCGGTGCTTGCCCGGTCAAAAGCCGGATCAGATCTATCAGCGAAAGCCCCGCCATAATCGCTGAGGCCAAGGGCATGACCGCATAAATATAGGTCATAGACAGGCGCAAAGACGGCGATTTTTGATAGCTTTGCATATTCATGTACCGCCAGCCGATGACGGCCAAGGTCACAAGAAATGTAAATGTCACAACGATCCCCGCGCCAGACACAATCCGGCGCAAGGTCAATGGCAAGCTGTCCCGCAAAAGCGCGACAGCAATGTGCCGCCCCTGTTGAAAGGCCAGCGCAGCCCCGAGAAAAGTGATCCAAATCAACAGAAAACGTGCAACCTCTTCTGTCCATCCCACAGAGGTGAAAAACACCCGTGACACGATTTGAAGCGTGATCACGCCGGTCAGACCAATCATTCCCGCAAAGACGACAGGTTTGAGGACTTCGCCCACCCCCCGATCAATCCACGCCAGCCCTTTCAACATTTTACTTCAGCGCCTCCTGGATGCGCGGCAGGTAGTCGCCAAATTTCTGGCCGTATTTTTCATACACAGGCACAAGTGCCGCAGAGAAAGTAGACAGATCGGCATCTTCGATCACGTTCATGCCCGACGCTTTCAATGCCGCAAGCTGCGAGGCCTCAGCTTCAGCATTCATTTTCCGCTCATAGGCGGAGGCCTCTTTGGCGGCTTGCAAGACGACCTCTTGCGCGTCATCGGAGAGTTTATTCCATGCGGGCATCCCCATGACAAAAACCGCTGGCGCATAGGTGTGGCGCGTCATCGTCATGTTGGTTTGCGTCTCGTTCAATTTGAACGAATAGACCACACCCACCGGGTTTTCCTGGCCATCAATCGTACCCTGCTGCATCGCAGTAAGCGCCTCTGTCCATGCCATCGGCGTGGCATCGGCCCCGAGCGCGCGGAAGGTGTCGATATAGACCGGGTTTTCCATCACACGCACACGCAGACCATCAAGATCGGCAGGGGTGCGCACCGGGTGGCGCGAGTTTGTCAGGTTCCGAAACCCACGTTCGGCGTAAGCCAAGCCTTTGAGGTTCACCTCGGACAGACGATCCAACAACTCTTGACCGATCTCACCATCCAGAACGCCATAGGCGGCTTCGGGGGTTTTGAACAGGAACGGCAACTCAAACACGGCCATGTCTTCGACAAAGTTTGCAACCGGACCATTGGTGATGATGCCCATGTCGACTGTGCCGATTTGCATGCCTTCGAGAAGGGTGCGTTCGTCTCCCAAAGTGGCGTTGGGGAAAATCTCGACCGTGATCGCGCCGTCGGAGCGTTCAGACACCAGCTCTTGGAACTTGGTGGCGGCGATCTGATAGGCGTCCTGTTCGTTGACCACATGCGCCAAACGCAAAGTCGTCGGTTTGATCTCTGCTGCAAGCGGCGCGGTGTGTGCCATCAGAGCCGTGGCCGCAACAGCAACAGTGGTGATAAAGGTCTTCATGTTGGTCCTCCCAAACGTGCAATAAGGGCATTCAAAGACGCTGAGATCAAAAGACATCTCAAAAAGATCATTAAGCGTCATAAAGATACGCAAGGCATCTCCAAAATGCGGATTTATTGCGCATATGGCGTGAAGCCAGTTTGGAATGCAAGCCGGTAGGTTCAACTCTCATGCGATCTGCGATAAGGTTTTGCGCCTCAGAGACGTCAAACACATCAACGGCCTCGCATATAAATATGTGTGGTGAATCCATGCGAAACAATGGAACACGCGCCATTCGAACCCGCTAAAACCATGGTGGAATAGCTCAACTGCACAGGGTGGGTCCAAATTGCCGCCACGCCGCAAGCTGACGTCACAGCCGTAGGTCCGGCGCTTGTGCTGTGTAGAGCTATAGAGCCCCAAAGCATACAAACGCACAGGCAGATATTTGGGCGCAAAGACGCAACATCGTATGACTTACACTCAACTTGTTGAGTTTCTGGGCAGCATTGGAATCAGTCTAAAGAGGTTGCCATCGCGAGCAAGCTATCTCTTGAGACGTTTTCAGGGGCGCATCTATTGGCATGTCCAAAATCAATTGGATCGCCGTAACTACATTTGGAACAGCTTTTCTGCTCGTCGCCTATGTCTTCGGAAAATACTCTTTTTCTGAATTTTCAACCGACCAACTTGAGCATTCCAGTGAGCGTGATCAGCTCTTATCCGCCGCACCGTGCCACCCAGCTGAGCGGTGACCCATAGTTTTGCCTCTGTGGGGCGTGAAAACACCGGAAATCGTCCCTGTTGCTATAGCCGCTTGTGCAAAACGTTTGCCTCTATTGACGAATTCTTTTGCACCTAAGGCAGGTCTATTAAGCGCGCCGCATTCGTATGGCCGTGGGAGCCATCAATGAAATAGCTTTCTCGCACTTAGTAGCGCCGCTCAGTCGAATTCGTCAGCGCCCGCAATAAGAAATCCTATTTCCAAGTGGTGACTAAACAAATCTGAAATTCTCACCCATACGAGTTTTCCTCTCTCGATGAAGCATTCTCTTCGCATAGGATGTGACACGTTGGGTCACAGGCGCTAAGATTAGCAATTATGAAAGCAGAGTTTAGCGAGTTTACTTACGGATTTTCATTGGTTTCGGAACTATCGGGAGTGCTAAGCTGCCGGGCCGTGCCCATTTTCCCAAGCCTTATAGAAGAAGGGCGCGATGGAGGTGGGTATGATGTGCGAATGGAGGCTGGGGCAATACCCTTCTATCTTCAATTCAAACTATCTGAGCACCTCAAGACAAATAGAGCCAAAGAAGCCAGCCATATTAGTGGCAGGATACAAGCCCCCTACCGCAGGTTCCATATCACCAGTACGGCCAGATCAAATCAGCATGCGATGTTAGTGGGACTAGGAGCGGTGCAAGAACACGTATATTATGTCGCACCAAACTTCTACCAACTCGCAGTGCTCAGCGAGCAATGGCGCTCTGGATATGTTGCTGACGCCTCTGTGTTTGTTCGTCCTTCCGATATTGGTAGTATTTTGGACGATGAAAAACATGCTGTTTGTTTCAGTAATAGGACCTTAAGGGACAGACAATGTTATCTGTTCTCAGATCCAAAACCACTCAAGCCATTTGGGGTAGAGGAGTTGAAGGATTTGATCGCAACCGAACTGGATGCGCCCGGGCCCCCACTTAAAGAACTTTTGCCGATTTGGTCCCAAAATCTAGACAAGGCGGCCCTTGATGGGCAACGCATTCATCGAGAACAACTTGCCGCCATAGAAGCTGCGCGTGAAAAACGATGGCTAGCCCGGCATCGTCAAGCAGCAGATGAAGTCGAGCGCCGCGAATTAAGGGCCGATTTTCCGCGAACTTCGGGCTTGGTCGAAGAGCTTCTTGAAGAGCCCATAAGTCTTAGCCGAACACGAGTGGAAAATCCGCCAAGAATCCAGAGACCTATTGATCCTGCTTTCCAAAAGTTGGCCGACCTTGGTAGGCGCGCTTCCTCAGAATTCTACAGTCAGCTGTTTGTTCTTCAAAGAACGATCAATAACTGATGACTAAGAATGCCGGTTTTTGCGATCTCCAAAAGTCGTAAAAATCACCTCGTTTCATAAAAACGTGGAATTTCGACACACAGCACGAACTGCCCTCGGTTACACTTCACCCGTCAGCGCCAAAGCCTTAGTAGCCAAATCCAGAGCATCTTTTGTCGTGGCGAGGCAATATTTGACCTCGCTCCACATTGTGGCTGGAATAAGAAAACGTGTTTCTGAGATTTCGCCAGCATGGTTCGCGAGGAAATGGTTCATTCCATCAAGACTGATTATCGCATTCACGATAATATCGACTTCATCCAGGTTCAGCAGACCCAAATCAGATGACAGGCTGTCAGAAAGAAGCCTCCGCACCCTTCCAATCGAAATAAATTCGCTGTCCGGAGTTGGGCCGTCGAGATTTTGCTTCAGAGCGCGCGCATAGTTCCGAAACTCGGCTGCAAGGATGCGCCGCAATGTTTGGCGTTTGGTCGCCAGTTGTCGCTCATGCGCCTCTCTGTCGTGCTTCGAATTTGCTCTCAAAGTCCAGATGACGCCGAAAAAGCCGATGACCCCAACAATGGATGTCTGAAAGCGATCCAGCAACTCGATGACATCAATGACCGTCAAAACGAAATCCGTTCATGAAAAATACTTGGACCCAAAGCATGCATAACTGGATCGATATGGGCAAGCGTTTCCGTGGGTATTGCCCATGCATGACATCCGCCTGCTCAATCACGCGATTTCAGAAGATCCTCTAAGCTCTCACGATAAATCAAGCGATCCCGGGTATGCCCATCATTTTCTTCGGGGCGTTGTTCGGCCAGCTTACCGGTGGCCATCAACCTATAGATACCCTCGGCGTCAGTTCCCAATGCCTTGGCTGCTTCTCGAACGGGTGTAACCTGCCGTTGTACCTTTGCAAGAATGTCCGTCAGGTCGGACGCAATTACTTTCAGCTCCTCGAAGCCCTTGTGATACCGGCTACGCTTGGTGACCGGGATTGGGTGGCGCAATATCAGTGCGAGCGCTTGCCAAAGCGGCATTTTGCATGCGCGTGCGGCATCACGAATGGCCATTGGTTTGCCCCGCTTTTCCATTTCCGCATAGGGCTCAAATGTATCCCTGAGCTTGTGCCAATATTCAGCGATGACACTAGGGTGGTAAACGGGAACAGCCTGCGGATGTTTGAAATAGATTTCGATTACGCCGTTCTGTGTCAGGGCATCCAATATCGGCTTGGATATCCCCATATTCTTCGCAGTCTGTGCCGGCGTACGAAGCGCTTTGAGTTTTCCGGCGGCATCGTCGCCGATTGCTGCAGGGATATAGCCGATAGGGGCAAAATGCGATGACCCTTCGCAGCGTTTCACATATCCGAGGTCCAAAAGCACATAGCCAAGTTGCGCCTTTTTGAGGCGTTTTTCCTTGGCCAGACTGTCAAAGGTATACTTGTGGCGTTTCGGATTTTTCTGCCCGAGAACCTGTCCGCCCTTCGGAACTGGAAACGTTTCGAAAATGAATTGGCGCACCAAGTCCCGCAGTTCATCGAAATGCGGGTCGGTATCCCGATCTCGCAACCACTCGAAAAAGACACCATAGCGCGCAATGTAGAGCGAAGTGTCGTCGGGCCTGTTTTGCTCCAGTTCATCCATTTTCTCAATCAGTGCCTGCGGTCCGTGGCGCAGATAGCTAAAGCCAATCCGCCCTGCCTTAAGCCACTCTGACGGGCTGGTCTCATGCCGTTTGGATTTTGGCCCCTTGAGCAGCAGCAAGCCGAAAAACTCGCATGTCTGCGCGGCGACGTGAATGGGCAATGTATCGATCCAGTCGGTCCCCTTTTGCCCTGCGATGCGCCTCAATAAATACCGTTCAAGCTCAAGGTCTTTTGGGTCAGGAAATCTTGGGGATGTGAAGTTTGCAGCCAATGCCAGACTGGCAATGTCGAAATGATCGTTCCCCGATGGCGCTTTGGGCAACTCTTGCAAATAGCAGCCGTGTTTGTGGCAAGTGCGAACTGAGGTGAGCTGCCAGATGCCAAGTTGATAGGCAAATGGCGCGACAGAGTCCCGGCGTGCTTCCTTTAAACAAATCGGGCAGATTTGCGGCTTCGTGCGCTGAAATACTGTGAACTTTATGGTTTCTTCACCGAGCAGGAACCAGTCCTGCTCGGAAAGTGATGGCGTGCCCATCTGTAAAGTATCTGCGTCCTGACCGGCCAATACCGCGACATGCCGGACCTCATCGACATCGCCATTGCTAAGTCGAAAGTAATCTATGCCCAGATCGGTGCAGAAGGAAATCAAGCGCGGCGTTCCGTTCCGATGCGCGAGGCGGCTGGCCAAAGAGGTCGCCGTTTCACCGGGGAGGATCGGGACAGACAGAGGAAGGGCGCGGGTGAAACTCATAGGTCGCCCTCCTCGCCAAACAGTTTCCGAGGATCTACCTGTGTAAAGTCCGGGATGAGGAACGGATTGAAGGCATCTCCGCACCCTTTCCACTCCTCGAATGCGGTCGCAAAATGATCACGGGAGAGGCAATCCTCTTCGGCGTAAAGCGCTTTCTCGATCGCCATGAGCGTCAGTCGAATGGCCAGCCCAAATTCGTAAGCGCCGGCATGGATGATCCGCTCACCGAGAGCGTCTTGCTCCGCACCGGGTTCCAAACAAATGCCAGCCGCCGCGCAATAGCTTTCGACCAATTCGACCACATCATCAGCGTCACTGTGAAGCTTCAGCGGTTCGAAACGAATGCCCTTGATGCGCCGCCCCAATTGCGCGTCGAAATTGATGATGTCTTTCAGCCCCTCTGTCCCGGACAGGAAAAAGCCGACGGGCCACGCGTCATCTTGAGAGATCGTTTTGAGCATATTGGCGACATGCGGCAACTCACTCTTCGAATTTCGCGTGTTGAGGTCCTGCGCCTCATCCAGATGCAGAAACAGCACACGGTTTTCTCGCAGATGGAACCGAACCTTGTCCCAAATGTACCAAGCCTGCCTCTCGGCGGTCAGTTCATAGCCAAGCGCGTGCAGAATTCGCAGCCCCACATATTTGAGAGTCGCGGGCGACGGCACACTGACACTGATGATTTTGGCCTGCGGATAGTCGGAAACGGACAGTTCCTTCTGGATCGCCCGGACCAGATGCCGCATCGCGGTGGTCTTTCCGCTGCCAGAGCCAGCGGTAAGCGCCAAACTCAAACCTTCCGTTACTCGCCCGGAACGCAAATCCGCCAAACGCAAAGAGACCAGTCGATGTGCGAGATCAAAAAGCTGATCATAGCGCTCGTGCTGAACGAAACGCGCATTCAATGCACTCAGAGTTTCCGCCGTGTCGGGGCGGCTCGTATGCAGATCAGTCATCGTTAAACCCCCAGCGTTTCTTCGGTGAGAGCGTCCCCGGCGCAGTGCCTGGATCATCCGGCGTGTACGGCTTCGTCGAAATTCTCTTTCCACGCGCCAGGGGATTGGTGGGCAAAGCTGGCGGAGAAATCAGATTTTCCAGAGGCGCGTCGGGATCGACCTCATCCTTTCTGATGGTCAGTCGCATCGAGCGTTCGTTCCGGAGAACATCTTCATCCTTGATGTAGAACGGCGTACAATCATTGCGCAGCATGGCCTTTCGCACCTCGCCATCAATGCGATCATAGGCCCGTCTGATCTGCTCGATATGAACCTCCGCATTTGCCCTGTGGGTTTGCCGAATATTTCGCCGGATTTCCTGCCATTCGGCATAGTTCATTCCAGAAAAGATCTGCTCATTGGCGCGTGCGGGAACGGTTTGCCCGCCGACACTGACGGACACCCAGCCAAGATCATCCAGATCGGCACGCACCGTGACTTTGCGCGTCGGGCTATGCAGATAGGCATCACGGAGTTCGTCGCAGGAATAATCAATGCCAAAAAGTGTAATGCCGCTTTTGTTCAGCGTACGTTCAAAGGGGCGACCAAAAGCGGCCCGAAGTTCATGGCCGTCAGGCGGAGTTGGGATGTTATTCGCCTGATTGTGTCGCTCCCAAGCATCCAAGGGTGTTTCTCCCCCCAATCCAGAATGTGGGGTTCTGTGGTAGATATCGACGATATAACTCACGATGGTCATGATCAGCTCATCATCAGTGAGGCTCGCCAAATATTCGGCAGGATAGTCGCCTCGCTCCTTCGTATTGGAAAACGTCCTGCCGATCAGGTGCGGCATCAGCTCGTGCCCCAAGGTCAGGAAAATGCTTTCGACATTTCCGCGTAAGGCGGGCTGGCCAACAGGTGGATGCTCTAACCCCACGCCGATGCGCTCGCATGCCAGTTTGAATTTGGCGGACGTAAACGCGACACCATGATCGGCAACAATTTGGAATGGACGGCCTCGCATATGCCACGGCGCCGTACAACCGAATGCCTGCGCAACCGCCGTCTTGTCCCGCAACACGTCTTTCAGGCCTCGAATGGCATCTTCAGCGTTCTGTGAGGCTGCGAGCCGCAAAGACAACACGCATTTCGTGGCACAGTCTTTGAACAGGTAGAGATACCGCCGCCCCTTTTCCAAAGTTTCGAGGCGATCAGCCGGGAGCAAATCCAAAAGCCCGGATGTTGCGAAGAGCGAGATGACATCGAGCTTGTTTTCATCCACCTCCACGCGTTCTAGGGGCATCCGCACATCCAAGCCGGATGTGCGGAAGATATGCTTCCGATTCGCCGCATCGATGCCGAGACGCTTCACATCCAGATAGTAGGGGCTCACGCGGTCCAAGAAACGCCTTACCGTTCGTTGGGATGGAACGATCAGTTCAGGATGCCCCTCTGCTTTCCGGCAGGCATTTTCATCATGAAAGAGGCTGATCGTCCTCCTGACCGCCTTTGCCTTATTTGGCTTTTGCGTTGATGCGTACAAATCCACGACACGAGAAATGAGCGCCAGTTCTTCCGTGTTGAAACGGCGATGGCGATTGCCGCATGCATAGTACCGGCTGACGAGACCATCGATATGGTAACCAGCATTTTCATAGTTGCGCACCCATGTCAGCAAAGTGCGGGGCTTTGGGAATTTTGGTATCTCAATTCTCTGGCCTGCGCGTGACTTGGCCTCCTGATAGACCCTGCCAAAATTATCTTCCGCCAAAAATCGAAGTTCAGCCTCGACAGGCGTAATCCACACATCTTTTCGCTTCACCTTTTGCTGCAGATACAATGTGTAAAACGCATCCACACAGGCCTTTCGCCAAAGCGCAGTCATTTGCTCGTCGTCTTGCGCACGAGTTAAGGCTCCGGCCTCCCCATGCTTGACCTCCCGCAGTAGGTTTCCCGGCGAAAAGAAATCGCGTTGCAGGACCATATCCGGCCCGGCCAACAGGTGCGTAAATTCAGCGAAACCAATCCTGTGTGTGAGGTCGGGTTTGTCTAATTCTTCGAAGACATAACCTGCGTCATCATACCGTTTCAGACGCAATGCTCGCTGGAACAAAGTGACCTGATCATTTCCAGTAATATGAAATCTCTCGGTCATGCCGCCGCTCCCATCAAAGAGCGGTTTCGCATCATGAGGTCCCGACCGGCCGCATTGGCTGCCTGAACATCGAGATCCCGGTCGGTAATGAGCATCAAGCTATCGGCAAAGGTTTTAGGCATGTGCGATGCGATACATTCCAGCTCGCGCTCAAAATTCCGCTGCCAGACCCGCTCCAAGGGTTTGATCGCCACCGCAATCCGTTCCCCGGACATGAGCGTGATCAGAAAATCAAAGATATGATGTCCGATCCTGCCGTTTGGCTTGCGATATCGAATTTCCGTGGGTTGCTCCCAGATGTCGAACAGGTCGCCGCTCACCGCCATGAGCATCAGAAAGCGCTTCTCAAGGATGCTCTCATAAAAAATTGTCCGAAGCTTTCCATCTTTAGGCAAGGTGAGAGGCAGAAAGCCGCGGCTAGAGGCGCGAGATGGCTTCATGACATTGCGTGTTGCGCGGCTACGAAGAGGTTCGTGGTAGGCGTGTGAGTGGTACATTCGAATTCGGCACAGCATCTCCATTCCCATGCTGTTTCAGCATGGGACGAGTGCATTCTGCCGCCCTTGTTTAATAAGAATTCTGCTCCGCCGAGAAATCTCCCGGCGGATTGACTTTGCTGTGATTCTGGGGGACACAAGGGCGTCGAAAGTTGAAAATCGATACCAATGAAACGGCCTCCCTGGTTTGGCGATCGGGAGGTCTTTTTCATTTCCCCATGGAAGATTGGGGGTCTAGCGGGTCATTTAATCCCCCCATCATCTTTATAGCGATCCGGGAAAAGCTCCGCAGGCGAACAACCGGCAGCTTCCGCAAGTGCCTTCTGAATTTTGTCAGACTTTCTAAGGCCTTGACTCACGAGAGTGACCGTTGAGGGACGCTCTCCGATGAGCCGGGCGACCTGAGACAATGACGAGCCACGTAGCCTGAGTCTGTGCTTCAGATCTTCGTGCTGTGTATTTACAGGCTTGTTCATGAGGTTTTTCGCCAGTCGTAAAGTTTTTTCGGACATCCGCCTTAAATCTGAATGCGAATCGGCAAGCAAGCAGAAAAATCAACAATTAATAAGCGTTTTCAATACGATACTGAGTTTTGTCTCAAGAGTGAGTTTTGTCTTAAGAATGAGTTTGAGCATCAAGACGGTGTTTCTGCTCAAGACGGGTTTCTGGGACATTTCTTACCCGGCGACTTAATTGATGCAGGTGGCCCAGAAATCAGTATCAAAGTTATGCACTTTCGGCCCATTGCTGCCGTTGAACGCCCAGCTTGGATGCCGCAGTTGCAGCCCACGTTGCAGCCATTCGCAACACACGCGATTTTTTGCACCTCGGTAACGTATAGTTGCTGCCAGAGGTTCCGAACTCCGCGATTGGAAATTGACGTTTGCCGACCAGTGATGTTCCCTGAGGCAGGATGACGGAGCGATCTGATGCCAGACCCTCGCTCAATTTTCTAAGACTTTAATTTCGAAGGGTAATTATTCCCCCATGAGAAGACAGGAACTCCTGACAAAATCAAGCGGACTACTAGCGCGATTTGCCTATGATGTGCGCGTGAAAAACTCGATGGGCCTTTTTGACATAAACACAATAGCAGAAGACCTGTTGGTACCAGTCTTTTCTGTCGTGTTCGATTGTCCGGATCTCCGGAACCAAAATAAAATCCAGATGAATTTTCCGGCGGTTGATCTGGGCTGTTCAAAAAGCAGAGTTTCGCTGCAAATTACTTCCGACGGCTCGAGTGGAAAGGCTCTGAAGACGGTAGAGAAGTTTGAAGAGCACGGCTTGGGAAGTGATTTTGACCGCTTGCTAATCTACGTTCTGACAGAGAAGCAGGCGAGTTATTCGTCTAAAAAGCTAGCGAAAGCTGCAAGGGATTGCTCCATAGATTTTAGCCCTGAGCGGGATATACTGGATCATCAAAACCTATCTCATCTATTGAGCGAACTTCCGGAAGAAAAACTGGAGGCCGTCGCAGACATTCTAGACGGTTTTTTTGCCGCCGAAGATACTGGCCGCAAATTTCGGGCGGAACTGAACGCTTTCTTAGAAGTCAGCGTAAAAAATATCGAAGATGAAAAAAACTCCAAAAAGTATATTCCATCTGTTTTTGTCGAAACCACGAAGACAAAAGAAGAGATGAGATACTTCGCAAACCCCTTGTTTTTTTGCGAGAAAATCGACGATGCCCTGTCTGACTTCGATTTGGTAGAATACAATAGAATTCTTCAGCTTTCGCACATGCAGCCAATCAATTTCGACCTAGCAACTACCATTTCATCTCCTTATCCAAACACGCTCTCGGATCTTTTTGGACGTCTGGCAACTCAGCTTGATGGCATTTCCCAAATGAAGGCGCACTTGCTCCCATACACTCACGAAGGGCAAGCAGAGAAAACGTTCGGCTCGCATGACTATTTGAGTGGTTATTGGGAGGTATTTAGGCACAGTCTGACATATGGCGGCATGGGCTTGATTCGATCCCTCGAAGGCATCCAAAAGATGGCTGAACTTGCACAAGCAAAGATTTTCCTAGTCACAGGTATGGCGGGGCAAGGTAAAACGAATTTTATTTGCGACCTTGTTGAAAACCAATTCAGAAAGTTTGAAGTCCCAACGATATTTATACCCGCGAGAAGGCTGAACGATTATCCGGGGCCAAATCGTCTCCTGTCCTACATCGCAAATAATCGCTACTCTCCTGAGTTTGGTGACCCACATGAGCTCTTTCAACTACTCAATGCGGTCGCCGCCGAATTTGGAAAGCCTTTCATAATTGCTATAGACGGTATCAACGAGGTTGGTGACTTGGATAGGTTTGTGTCTGAGCTGAGAGTCTTCTTGGAGGCCCTATGCCAGTACGATTACATAAAGGTTATTATCTCCTGTCGAAGCGAATTCTTCGATCATAAGTTCTCAGGCCTATTTGAACCTCAGTTCTCAGAGTTTCTGTACCGCGTGCCAGATCTGAGAAGCAAAATGTCCGACGAAAACAAACTTCAACTGCTTTCGTCCTATTTGGACCACTTTAAGATACGTGGCCATTTATCGAATTACGCTAAAAGGGTACTGCAAGACGACCTAATCCTGCTTAGAATTTTCTGCGATATCAACGAAGATCAGGAGCTTGGTTTTGCACCGGATATCTATAAGGGCGAAATCTTTGAAAGATACCTTATGATAAAGGTTAAGGAGTTCCCCCAGGACAAGCAACAAGAGGCTATTTCGACACTCTATCAAGTTTGTGTGAAGATGTTGTCGACGGAGGACTTCGCCCAAATTGCACTTGACGGGTTCAGTACAGAGCAAAGGCAGATCATAGACGCTTTTGTGGGAGAAGACATTATTCTTCGTAGAGAAGTTCCTCCGACAGGACTCTCCTCTTTAGGCTTATCCAACATCTCATTCACCTACGATGAAATGAGAGATTTTCTGTTGGCTCACTTTGTGATCAGCCGATTGTCAAAGGACGATCCGGATGCAGTGACATCTATGTTTGACAAAATCAAAGAGTGGCCAATTTACGAGGGCTTTTTCCGGTACGCGTATATTTTATCTCGTAAAGACCTCGACGGCTATGTGACGGCTCTCTGTGAAGCTAACGATGACTTCTTAACTCACTATATTAACAACCTTCCAGTTCTGTCACCGGACATACAGTCTGAAACCGATGTTTCTCGGGTGCGTGAGTTGCTTGCAAAACCAGCCTCAGACCGTGATCTTCGAAGATTGTTTCGGTTCCTTTTCAGGAAACGCGTACTGACCGATCCTCTAAACATACAGATACTATTAGATCACATAGCTGACCTTAAAGATACGGAGCTAGAGGCATTTGCAAAGGCAGCATTTTCAAGAACAGATTGGTATCGAGATGACGAATGGCGGGATCAAGTGGGAGATTTGTTGAACTCTCTTCTTAGTCTAGATCTCGAGCAACAAATCTTTGTTGGCGAAGCGGCACTTGCAGTGTCTCTATTCTTTGCTCCTTTCGCACGTTGGGACGAAAGGGAGGCAGTTAAAAACCTATTTTCCAAGAGCTTCGATGTGCCAGAGTTCTCTGGTGCGCTTGACCGATGTGCTAAGACCGCTTCAATTCGTGTGAGCGAATGCCTCGCCGAGATAAAAGATGGCGTTGGTTCGTCATGAGGGATCAAGTATTGCTAGTATTACCCACCTCTTGGGAACCGTAACGGCGCCATTGGCACCGCCTGCCAGACGCGGCGAG
>TARA_R110001583_G_scaffold1583_4_pt1 | contig 23500 bp, 16 predicted proteins | sample TARA_R110001583 | Tara Oceans TARA_R110001583 (sample SAMEA4398432) | marine metagenome | biome: Polar Biome; feature: [MES] marine water layer (ENVO:01000295) within the mesopelagic zone...; material: water (ENVO:00002006), including particulate matter (ENVO:01000060) such as...... | reverse complement strand
ATTAGGAAAAATGACATTGAAAATAGACAATGTTCGTTTTGAATATGCTAAATAAAATCTGGCTGTAAAATAGAGTTATAATCTAACAACAGTGGCTGAATTCAGTAATGATTCAGCCACTTTTTTACCTTCTGAAACCTCATCTGCTAGCTTTTCCTAGCTGTTAAAACTTATCTGCCCCCTTATTCTATATACCTTTATTTAGGTTAGTTAGTGCTCTATAATTTCCTATAAAAATAAAATATTTAAGCAATTAATTAATCTCATTTCTGGATAATAGAAGCGATATTATATTAAGTATCAGCAATTTATATATTTAAAATAAACAGTGGCATTAATAACAATTCGACTATCAGGAAAATCAATCTAATACCATTAATCGGATTAAGTAAGTGATCTAAATTTTGCTCAGGAAAAATAGCTTAATTCGTGCATAATTTGACGTAAGTGGTTGCTCCCTTTGCGAAAACCATAACATAACGTAGAGGTAAGTTATTTTAACCAGTAAAATAAATCAGTTATTTATTCAGGTTGGTATAACAGCGTGTAATTTGATTTTAAAATTAAAGGAATAGGTAGAATGTTAAACAAGAAGGTTGCATTACAGCGGGAAAATAAATTGAAAGTAAAACAGAAAAAGGGGCTTACGCCCCTTTCTTAAACACATGCAATCAGTAATTTTAACCAATCATTTTAAAACTAAATTCAACATTAGATTAAAGGTCACTGCATACCAACAAGATCAGTACAGCTGATTTGATCAGACGCAGCATCCACGCTCTGTGGTACAAAACGAATTTCTCCTAAATCAAAAGCCATTTCACCCGCGCTGAAAATCAAAAATGCACTGTTTAATAATGAGTAATCCATACCTTGTTTAGCCAAACAACTTAGTGGGAGCTTAATGGTTGACCATTGAGTCGAAACGGTGGGTAAAATATGATTGATCTTGACTTCACCTAAACATGGCCACTGACAATGCATTGCTAATTTAACTTCCTTTTCAGGAGCTTTATGCATACGAATATCAAACTGCAATGTTGCCTTTGCATTAAGGTAGGCATTTTTATCACTGCTTGATGAGTTTTCCGTTTGCAAATACAGTTGCCCTACATTTTTCCCATCAAACACAACATTTAATGCATCTTGTTGATGTTTATAGTTTATCGGCGTAGTAGTTAGTCCTTCAATGCTTGTTTTACTGCCATTTGAAACATCAACACCAGCCCAATTATTAGCGGCGCCACCAATTCTTGCTACAAACTCTGCAGAGGCGTTACGACCAAACAATTCAAGACTTGTTGTCGCCATACCGTTATCTGGTTCGCTCTGACCACAGCCATAATCACGCGTATCAAGAGGAATATTATCTAAATCCTGTGTCTGCAACACCTTGGAAGATTGTAAACCATAAGCTAACCCGTATCCGTAGGCAAATAATGGTTTGTGCTCACCTTTGATATCTTGCTCAGTCTCTGGTGTTTGATAATCGACAAGGTTTGGTGCCACACGATTAATGGCGGTTGAACATTTTTTCATTGGCCATGAGTAAGATAAACGGCCAACGAAATTTTTGCCCTTTTGATTAAATAACACATCAGTGATACCACCTGCTTCAGTTCCAGGAAGCCAAGCCGCCACAAAGGCATCTGAATGATTAATTTCTTCATTCACATACAAAGGACGGCCAGAATAAAATATGGTGACGACCTTTAAGCCTGCTGATTTAAGTGCTTTAATTTTTTCCAAGTCAGCAAGATAAGCTGGTTTAATGGTTGAGAACTCTAAGGTTTTATTGGCTTTTATATCACCGAACATTTCTGCATAAGGATCTTCACCAATAACAACCACCGCAATGGTATCTTGATCTGCTTCGCTAACTTGTGTGATCACATTTTCACTGCCTACCATGCTTGCTAGCGCCATCGACATCGTGGTTGCGCCAGGGAAATCTTTCTCAATACTGTTTTCATTGCCCTGCCAAGTGAGTGACCACCCACCAGTTTGTTTCTGAATGTTATTCGCGCCACTTCCGGCAATTAATATTTTTTGATTCACTGCTAATGGTAAAATATTATTTTTATTTTTTAATAAAACCAATGATTGGCTAACCGCTTCTCTCGCTAATGCTCGATGTTTTTCAGAGCCCAGCAATGCTTGTTGTCCGGCAAGAGCGCGCTCAGAAGGTTTTGGTTTCTCCCATAAATTAGCGCGCAACTTAACACGTAAGATACGCGTCACAGCATCATCAATACGTGTAACAGGAATGGTGCCATTATTCACTTGATCTATCACGTTATGATAAAAGGCTTGCCAATCACTGCGCGCAGTGACCATAAACACATCGTTTCCAGCATTTACGGCCGCAGGACAATTTGCAGCAGTACAACCGTTAACTTCTCCTTGCCCATTCCAGTCGGTCACTACAATGCCATCAAATCCCATTTTTTGCTTTAGGACATCGGTAACGAGGTACTTACTACCATGGAGCTTTTTATTATATCCGCCACCTTTAATTTGGTCATAATTTGCCTCATCATGCCAAGAATTGAACGAGGTCATGACCACCTGAGCACCAGCGTTTAATCCAGAAAAATACCCCGTTGCATGGATATTACGTAAATAATCTTCTGAATAATGATTTTCGCCACGATCAACGCCATTTTGAGTACCTCCATCACCCACCCAATGTTTAACATTAGAAATGACATGGCTATCACCAGCGAGTCCCTTTGCCCCTCCTTGAATACCATCAACCATACGCCCTGCGTATTGATAAACAATTTCAGGATCTTCTGAGTAACCTTCATAAACACGTCCCCAGCGATAATCACGTGGCGTTGCAACTGTTGGCGCGAATGTCCAATCTAGACCTGTTGCAGCAATTTCCAGTGCCGTCGCTTGACCAATTTTATAAATCAAATCTGGATTATTAGCCGCACCCAAACCAATGTTATGAGGGAAAACAGTCGCTTTAAATACATTGTTATGGCCATGTACGGCATCGGTTGCCCACATAAAGGGAATATTAAATCCCCGCCCTTGATAAGCGTCTTGTAAAGCTAACCAATACTTATCAGATTCCAAGGCCCAATCTTTGGCACTGGCATATTTATTATTATTTGGCCAACCGCCTCCACCATTAAGCAGTGAACCTAACTTATAGTGCTTTGCTTCCTGTGGTGTAACGCCACGCAAATCAGGCTGTATCATCTGTCCGACTTTTTCTTCCAAAGTCATTAATGACAGTATGGAGGATATTTTTGTCTCTATCACAGGATCTTTAGGGATCGCACTATGGATAGCAGGCCACTCAGAAAAATAAGGGACTTTTGAATTCGTGATAGTTTTTGTTGAATTCGTTTCTATCGGGTCGGCTTCATTAGCGATAACATAACCCCATGAAATAACCGCGATCCCGATAACTAAAGGCATGATATTATTTTTAAAAAACATAATTAAAACTCATTTTTTTCACTGAAAAAAAAAGGCCATCACGATAAAGTGATAGCCCTTGTACAACTCATTAATTATCTGATTACCAATCTTTTTACCAATTGACTTCGATTTGTGTACCAATAATAATATCCGAACCTTCATCTACGGTCCATGCGTTATCGATGTAACTCGCAAACAGGCGGATTTCAGGTGTAACAGTTCCAGTTCCCATAATAAAGGTTGGTGCAATAGTGACTTTTTTCTGATTAGAGCTAGTGCCATTCCAATTGTTGTATACGAAACCAACTTCACTTTGCACAAACATCACATCATTAACAGGGAAGTAAGCACGCGCCATCGCTGAAGCCCAGTAATCATAACTACCAAAGTCATTCTCATAATGATCATTATATTGCGCTTGAAGTGATGGGAAAATGCTAATGCCGTTATCAAAATTGTAGCCACCCCAAACTAATAAACGCGCAGAGGTATCTTTTTCATCAACATAACTGATTAGACGTGTTGCTTTACCAGCAGCTGGATGCCAAGCGGCCCAATCGGCATGCTCACCTTGAAACTGTGAACCAGGCGCATAAGCATTATAGTCATTGATGGTACCACCAAGTAGGTTACCAGAACCTAGACCACGACCTGCCTGAGCAATGATTGTACCTTGACCACTACCCGTCCAGAAGAAATCATCCAAGGTATAAATAACGGTAATATCAGCACCGGTTTCAGCAAATTCAGTACCATCTTCATCCCAGTTATCAACCATCGCTTTACCAGAAAGACTGACTTCCCAAGAATTGTATGTGACCGCCATATTAAAGGTATGCATGTAATTATCTAAGTTTTCATTATTAGCAAAACTTGTATCATCAAGATCATAGTCATCATCGTCACGATTACTAGCGATATAAGCGACATCAATTAAGAAATCTCCCGCTTCATATCCTTTGATACCAATACCCGTACCAGACATATCAGTGTAAAAGAAATCGGTCATGAAAATATAGTTGTCTTTACCATATCCTGTGCCTCCTCCCCATAATGTACCAGTTGGCGTGATGCCCTTCATTTCAAGGCTATAACCTAATGATGCATCGTCATCAATACCAGCTGACACACGGATTTCATTACCATTATCAAATGACCATACTGAACCAACGCTAAGAGATGCATCGTCATCAAATTCTAGACCAAGACGTCCTAAGGTTTCTTTTTGACCACCACCGTTAATACTTTTGAAATCATTTTCGGCACTATAAAATAAACCGGCACGGACATAACCACCGAATTCGAACTCTTGTGTAATCTCTGCATTCACGGTGCTCGATATAGATACTCCTGATGTCGCTAAAAGACATGCCAGGGTTAATTTAGATAGTTTCATTTTCACTCCATTCGTCATCAATAATAGTTTTTTTATAAATTAAGATTCAAATTAACACCTGAAACTCAAAGTAAGCGCTTTCTTTTTATGGAAAAATACATTGATAAAAACACCTCTACTGCACATTAAATTTTCCTTAGTAATCTAACAAGATGGTGATTATCAACTTAGAAAGCATTATAAATAATAAATGCGTTGTATAATGTGACCAAACCCTAAAGTAAGCGCTTTCAATCGTTTTACTTCACATTAGCCATAACAATTTAAGTTTTAATGCTTTATATTCATTGTGCAAAATGCATTTACTCATTTATTGAATAAAAGATAAAAAATAAAGATAGTATAATGTGAACTACAACGAATTCTTTATTTTAGTTTGATACACAAAACTTATAATAAAATATTTTTTCCTATAATATTCAAACTGATAAAAACATTAACAATACTGGATTTGCTATTATTTGGTATGAGGATCTACAAATTGGTCACAATTAAAGAAGTATCAGAGCTTGCACAGGTTTCCCAAGCTACGGTATCAAGAGCGATTAATGGTCACTCTTCTGTTCAAAAAAAGAATAAGCTTAAAGTCTTAGCTGCCATTAAAGAACTTGGTTATAAACCAAACGCGGTTGCACAAGCTCTTGCTTCAAATCGTTCTAACAGCATAGGCATGCTAGTGGGCAGCTTAGATGGTCCCTATTATGGCCCTTTAATGCATAATGTTGAAAGTACGATACGTAAACATAACCTACATTTTGTTGTTACCAGTGGCTTAGAATCGCAAGATAGAGAAACCAATTCTATTAATTTTCTTCAATCTAAACGCGTTGATGGACTGGTCATTCATGCAGATCAATTATCTGATGATGAATTAATTCAAGTTGTCAAAGAAACACCTGCAACCATTATCCTCAACCGATACGTACCAGAATTAGCATTACAGTGTATTACCATTAACAATGAATTAGGCGGATATATCGCCACTAAGCATCTCCTTGAAAATGGTCATACAAGAGTCGCTTGTATTACAGGACAAATGAGTAAAATTGATAGTCGCGATCGGTTACAAGGCTACAGGAATGCTATTACAGAATTTGGTTTGAAATATGATCCCGATTTAATCATAGAAGGTCGTTTTGACCACCAAGGTAACGCTGAAGTTATCGACCGTTTGTTTGAAAGAAAAAATGGGATGACAGCTGTTTTTTGTCAAAATGATCATATTGCCCTTAAAGTATATGATGCTTGTAACGAAAGAAATTTAAAGGTTGGGGAAGATATTTCTATTGTTGGTTTTGATAATCATAGTTATTGTCAGTACATTAATCCCAAGTTAACCACCATGAATCTACCTATTGTCGAAATGGGCAATGAAGCTGCAATAGGGTTACTCGCGTTGCTTAAAAAGAAACCACATTCTTTAAAAACAAATTTAACACCCGAATTAATTTGCAGGGATTCGGTTAAAAACCTCAATGAGTAATACTCTACAAACAAACCTTTTTTATTAAAATCAGTTTTCTCGTATAAACAAAAAAAGCCCTAAATTAACTATTTAGGGCTTTTTATTTACGTCTCAATAAGTTTGATTTATTGAATTTATAGCAATGCTATTATCTCAATAAACTCACTGGTAACGTCACGATAATCTTCTTAATGTCACCGCTACGTTGAAATAACTTTTCACTCAATGCTGGTGATAACTTTAATTCACTTAATGACTGAACAGTGCCATCGGTAAAGTGGATATCGATATTTTGCAGCTGTTGCTCACTCATCTTATAAATAAATGGCACTTGGCAATATGTGAATGCTAACTGCTGTTCTTTAATCACATAGCTTTCTGTTTCACCTTGAATATTTTGACACTCAAAATTAACAGGCTCTGTTAAGAACTCAGTTTTGTGCAACAGTGATGGATTAATGATAATACCACCGGCAACAACTTCTAGCCCTAATTCACCAAAACGCGTGATCACTTCTTCTTTCACTTGCCCTGTCATGCCGGGTTGTTGAGCACCAGCATGCTTAGGAGTATGTGAATAAGGATCAGTAGGGAATGCACCATAGTTCTGCGGTGTTTTATTAAAACCAATACCCGCACGCACTTTGTAATAATAATCCGCTAAAGCAACGACTTCTTTACTGTCAGGGTTTTCACTTAAGGCTTGTTGATAATTTTCTTGTACTGCTAATAACAATTTAGAGACCATATGCCAGTAGATAGATCCCAGTCCTTCGTAGGCAAACATCGTACCAGAGCGACCAGTAAATGATTTATGATCAAATACTTGTTCGTACAATTCCTCAATAAAGTCCCAGTCTGTTTGATTGGCAGATTGGTAATCTGCTTTCACGACAGATACCGCTTTTTGTAAGAAACTGTTATTTTCAAAGGCAGCGTTAAAATGGAAGTCACCTTGCTCATCTTGGATAATGATACGTTTATCACCCGCTTTAACCATTTCAGTTAATAAAGCACATTGCTGTACTTCTTTTTGAGGCAGAGTATTTTTTTGTACAAAACTCATTAAGTCGCGATCAGGATAAAGCATGAAACTATTTTGATCCGCTCGATACATCGAACTCGCAAACAGCTTATCTAATAAATCAACGGCTTCTTTAGGGATCAAAACGCCAGAGCTTAATACTGCAACTTGCCCTTCTAACATAGGGTATAGCTCTTCAAAGGTTAAGCTTTCTGTAGAACTACTGAGAATGTTATAAGCATTATATAAACCATCTTGACGTAGATTATTACGACAACTTGATTCTAATACTTGCAATGTAACATCAATAAACTTCTTAATTTCAACAGTTTCAACTTTAGTTTTACCAGAGAAACCATTCTTGTTATAAACTTTTTCACGGTAATCCGCTGCCGATTTTTCTAACAACGTTAGAATCGCTTTGCGTGTTTGACGCGTTAACGTATCTTGACGTATCTCTTTCGAAGCGGTGTTTAAAATATTAGTGATGGAGAACATCCAATCAAACACTTCTTTAGAAATAGAAAACTCATCCGGTGCTTTTGTAATTAACTTCTGCATAAAAGCGACATAACGACGCATATAATACAGTGTGACCATCGATAACCCATTGCCCACAATCGCATTGTTTGCATCATTCCATTCTGGACGTTGCGTATTTAGCCAAATGCCACCATCAAGTACCAAATTACTCAGTTTAGCAAGTAATGGTACAAGCACTTTTTCCATCAGGTTAACCATGTACACTTGTTTATCAGCATCCATGATCAAACGACCATCACTACCAATTTCATCAAAACGCTTCTCAGTCAGCGCTTGTCTTTCATGATTAAAGATAACGGTATCTTTTGGATTAGCGAACAAAGCATCAACACCACATAAATCGTATGGCACATTAGCATAACTAAAAATGTCACTTTCCAATAATTCGATTAAATCATCTTGTTCATATTTATCTGCTAATTCTAAGAACTTGAGTAAATAAATAATTTGATGATCACCCCAGTAACCAATATTACCCCAATCATCATCTTCCTCTAATAGCTCCCAATCGATACCATCTTTCGTAATACGATACGGGTTATAACCATCCGCAGTAGAAGCATTAACAAACTTCGCTAAGAAAGATTTAATGAAACCAGGGTAACTTAAAGCACTGGCTTCCCAATTTTGGAATATGTCACGCCAGTTACCTTGGTAAGAAAGTAAACGCTCACCATTTTCATCTTTTAATTTGATTTCATAATGATTCCAAGGGCGACTTGGATCACCATGGCGTCGACCAAAGGTCAATGGTAAATATTCGTAGCTCAAACGCACAAGTTGTTTATCACCCGTTGCTTTTGCTTGATAAACCAGTTCGGCATGAGTAAAAGTATCAGGTAATATCGCGAAGAAACTTTGATGTTGACTGACAACTAGTTTATTCGTTTTCGCCATTGTTTTAACCACATCGGCTTTCTCAAGAAGATAGCCATTTTCAAACACACCACCACGCATATTATTAAATAACACATTGGCATAATGATGTACGCTAGTATTCTCTTCTGCAGTTAGTTGCCATGCATCAGCACCCGACATCAAGTTAACTAACTCTTTTTGATTGCTGGCAATACTTTCTTCAAGCTCTAACGCTAACTTAGCAGGTGACGATAATGCTATTTTTAGCTCACTAACATCGGCATGACTTTTATCAATATCTGCAACAATCGACCACGATTTAGTCTCTGTTTCGGCTAATTCGATGGTCTTATGGATAAGGTAACTTGCACGTACACCTTTAGTCAGTGCTTCATCATGAATTTCAGCACCTTTACGGAAAGCATTAAGCTGTGTACTGCTTAACAAGATTTGTCCACTATCGTTATCTAAACTAAATACCGTGGTTGCTAGCAATGATTCAGCAGGATCTGCACAATCGCTTAATTTTGCATACATGCTGAATAACGCTAACGAACTGTTTTCAACTTGTTCATTCCATTTATAGGCATCAACTAACGCACTACGTGTTTGCAACATTACTAACGGCGCACCTGATGGTAAGATGTTTTGTAAACCATCCAAACATTCAACCTGACGAACCTCTGTGGATAAATTACTTAACGTACTACGACGGACAAAACCAAATTTTTCACTGCTGTTCCAGCTGTATTGAAATTTAAGGGCTAAGCTATGGTTAATTTCTTCAAACACTAATTTGTCACCAATACTGTTTTTATAAAGGTTACGTTCAACCTCATATAAACCATCATGGTGCGGATTGAAGGGTTCCCATAACGCAACGGTATCGCCTTTTTTTACTCTAAAAATAGATTTAGAGCCTGTATTTTCGGCACTCTCGTGGATGTGATCAACTGATTTATACGGAAATAATGCATTTTCAGGGCGAATACGACCAGCAGATAAACTGCCCGTCGAAGAGATAAACAACCAATGATCACTCGCTGACACGACACTGATAAAAAAGGGTGTCATTTGATCTACATTAGAAATTTTATAGTATCGTTCACCTAATAGGTTAACGAATTGGCCTTCAACGGCTGGCTGACTTGCTTGATCTTGTTTAATATTCATAATTAAAACCTATGTAAGCGCTTTCTAGCGCTTTTTAAAATAACAATCAAATTTATAAATGATGGCAACGGACGTAATGACCTTCAGATACCATCGTTGGTGCAGGAATAGACTGCGAACACTTTTCGCTTGCTTTAGGGCAACGCTCTGTAAATGGACAACCGATACTGTCTGGTCTCCACAAAGGAATTTCGCCTTTTTTAGCGCCCAAATCACGACGACCGCTTTTACCCGCTTCAGGCACTGCTGACAGTAACAATTGCGTGTAAGGATGTTGCGGTGTTTGAGTGACCTTATCGCTCGGGCCCCATTCCACCATATGGCCCACATACATCACGGCTGTTTTTTCAGCAAAATAACGCGCAGTGGCAATATCGTGAGTAATGTACATAAACGAAATACCATGTTTATCTTTCAAATCTGCCATCAAGTTTAAGATGCCTAAACGTACAGACACATCAAGCATCGAAATAGGCTCATCTGCCAAAATAACTTCTGGGCTTACCGCAAGAGCTCGAGCAATCGCAACACGTTGTCGTTGACCACCGCTTAACTCATGGGGGAATTTCTCTGCTGTTTCTTTAACAGGCGATAATCCCACCATATCTAACAATTCATAAACCAGTTGAGGGATAGCCTCTTTCTCTGCTCGATTATGGATCTTTAAAGGACGAGCAATATGATGATAAATACTATGTACAGGATTTAATGATCCAAAGGGGTCTTGAAAAATCATTTGCACCTGTCGAGCATATTCCAATGAGCCATTTTTTTTAATATAACTATCTAATGGCTCACCTTTAAAATGGATTTCCCCCGCTGTTTTATCATAAATGCGCGTTAAAATTCGAGCTCCAGTGCTCTTACCAGAGCCTGATTCTCCAACTATGGCGAGTGCCTCACCTTTTCTCAGATCAAATGACACATCATTCATGGCGCGCATTAAATTACTGCTACTTGATTGCCCTAATGGGAAATCTTTAACCAAATTTTTAATGGATAAAATGACGTCATGATTTTTTGTATTTTGCATATTATTCTCCTGACGCGACATGACATGAAACAAAATGATTGTTATTTGCAAATTTAAGTTGTGGCTCAGACCGCTCACATTGCTCTACACACTCAGTACATCGCGCTCTGAAATTACAGCCTTCAGGTATATCAAGCAGATTAATAGGATCACCAGGAATACCATATAAGCGTTCTTTTGGACCATGAATCGTTGGGAAAGATGAAATCAACCCTTTTGTATAAGGATGTTTAGGTTTGCTAAATACCGTTTTTGCATCCCCTAATTCAATTAAATTTCCGGCGTACATAATGCCAATACGATCAGCTATTTCACCCATTAGACTTAAGTCATGACTAATAAATAAAATTGAAAAACCAAATTTTTCTTTTAAATCATAAAGCTCATTAAGAATTTCACGTTCAACCACTACATCTAATGCGGTAGTAGGTTCATCCATAATAATTAACTTAGGTTCAAGTGCTAATGCAATGGCAATCACCACACGCTGTCTCATACCACCACTTAATTGATGTGGAAAACTTTTAAGGCGATCACCAGGCAAGCCAACAATAGCGAGTAATTCAATGGCTTTCTCTGTCGCGGCTTTAACGGTTATTTTTTTATGCGCAAGAATCACATCCGTTAATTGTTCACCAATGGTAATCACAGGATTTAATGAATTCATTGCACTTTGGAATACCACTGAGACATCATTCCAACGAAAATCGCGTAATGCTTTATCGGACATTTTTAATACGTCAGTGCCGTTATAAAGAATTTCTCCCTCAGGGATTAACCCAGGGGCTTTATGCAAACGTGCAATGGCAAATGCTAACGTGCTTTTCCCACAACCAGATTCACCAGCGATACCGAGTGTTTCACCAGGCTGAATCGATATGCTGACATTGTTTACCGCGCGAGCAATACCATTCGGGGAAACATAATCAACACATAGGTTATTTATTTCTAACAGTGGCTTATTCATACTAGACCTCGACGTTTATTAGCTTCTTTATTTAACTTTTTCCAGAGTTTAAGATGAGGACCTGTTTTAAGTTTCGGGTTACTGACTTGATCAATCGACATATTAATCAATGCCAATGCACCACCCGTTAAAGATAAAGCAATCGCAGGCACTAACATTTCCCACCAAGCGCCGGTATATAAAGAAGAAGATACTTGTGCCCAATACAACATTGAACCCCAGCTGACTTCAGTGGCATCGCCCAAACCGAGGAAACCAAGCGCAGCTTCTGCTCCCATCGCATAAATAACAGTGCCGAGGAAACCACCAAATACAATTGAAATAAGGTTAGGTAAAATCTCCACTAAAATAATGCGTATTTTTGATTCGCCCATCACTTCTGCAGAAATAATAAATTCTTTATTTCGAATCGCCATGGTTTGCGAACGTATTACCCTCGCGCCCCAAGGCCAAGAAGTCACACCGAGTAAAACGGCAATCACCCCAGAGCCTACTTGCCCCAAGAAGGCAGCCAGCACAATCAATAAGGGTAACTGTGGAAACACTAAAAAAACATTAGTAATAAAGTTCATCCACTCATCAATTTTGCCGCCAAAATACCCAGAGGTAACACCTACAGCAACAGCGATCACAGTGGCAATAATGCCCGCAAAAAGCGCAACACTAAGTGTTTTTCTGGCACCTTGAAGTACTTGACTGTATACATCGCGACCATTTCGCGTTGACCCTAAGATATGCTCAGCATTAGGTGCAACATGTGGGCGTGCAACACGTTTGTCTGGATTGTGAGTCGTGAGTACAGGTGCAAATAATGCGCCCAATAAAATAAGCGTCAGTAGCGCACCACCAATAATAGCGGGCGGATTTCCATTGAAAAATGATTTAGTTTTCATCCATATCGCGCCCACTTTTTGTCTTAGCGCACTTTTAGGTTGAATATCGGATGCTTGCGCATCTGATGCAATTGGATTATTCATATCGTTACCTTAATTAGAAATACGAGGGTCAAGCCATACGTAAAGGAGATCGGCGATGAAGTTTGCAGTTAATACAGCCGAGACAAGAATCAATAAGATAGCTTGAATAAGCGGATAATCACGGGCCATGATGCCTTTCAGGAGAATATTCCCAAGTCCTTGGTAGTTAAACACCACCTCTGTCATGATTGAACCAGCAAAGGAGAAACCAATGGCCATCGCAATTGCAGTGGCAACCGGTAAAATGGCATTGCGTCCTGCATAACGATACATAACACGAAAACTGCTTAACCCTTTGGCTTCTGCCATGGTCACGTAATCTTCACCAAGTACATTGATCATCGCATTACGCATATTAAAAACCCATGTCGCAATACCCACTAAAATCATAGAACCCATCGGTAAAATAGCGTGCTTAGCAACACTACCAATAAACTCTAAACTCAACCCTGGATCAATCGAAGGATCATAGGTATAAGCCAACGGTAATAGTTCCAGTTTTAAACCAAAAAAGTAAAATAATAATAAAGCCGTTACGATATACGGAAAGTTACTAATAAAGGCTAAAAAAGGTGGCACAAACTGACCAAAAAAACCTTCTCGGCGATAAGAGGCGTAAGTACCAATACTCACCCCGATAATTAAAGCAACAATCAACGATCCTAAGGCAAGAAACATTGTCCAAGGTAAAGACATGCCTACTACCGTTGTTACATCGATAGGGAACATTAATACTGAAGGCCCAAGGTCAAGGGTAAAAACACTTTGAATATATGAGATGTATTGCTCAAAAAGAGAGCCATTCATAAATCCATACATTTCCCTTACTGCATCCATTTGAGCTAAATCCATTTTACCTTTGGCAGCCGCAAACATGGCTTCAATCGGATCACCCGGCATCATTCTTGGCAAGAAAAAGTTAAATGATATTGCTAATAGGAAAGCAGTGAAATAAAAACTAAGTCGACGTAATATAAAACTCATAATTTTTTCCAATAATTAAAGAGCTACAAAGTAGCTCTTTTAGCGTCAGAGTTATTTAAGGTGAAGGTTATTGATAATCAAATTACGGTTACCTGCATCATAAAAACTAGGTTGCACATAAGGGTCTTTTTCAGTTGGCCAACCTACAAATTTAGCCGTACTGTATTGGAACCATGTTGCATTTGAAAACAATGGGATAAAGGGTAGGTTTGCAGCGGTAAACTCTTGTAATTGATTTAAAATGTCTTGTTGTTTCTTAACATCGTTAGTCAATCCAAAGCTTTTAATTAACGCATCGATTTCATCTGAATGTACACCATGACCCGCATGCCAGCTTTTACCAATCTGTGAATTTAAGAAATAAGTCTGAAAAGCTTCAATCGGGTTACTTGCCACCATCGACCAGTTGATTGACATGCTGTAATCACTATTTTTTAAACCAGTATCATAAACAGACCAATCCACAGTTTTAACATTTGCTTTAATACCGATTTCTTCATAGTACTCAGAGACCATCTGTACCACTTGGATCCAGTCCGTCCAACCATTTACAACGTTAATATCAAAGTTAATAGGTTGGCCATCAGGCATATCACGGAAGCCGTCATCATCACGGTCGATATAACCCGCATCATCAAGTAATTTTTGTGCTTTTTCAGGATTATAAGTGGTGATTTCTTTATACTTTTCAGTGACGTCTTTACTGATAAATTTTTCGTAAAGTTCTGCTATACCGCCCGTATTAAAATTAGCCGTTGGATATCCGTAAGCAGCAATATCAACAATTTCATCACGATTTAATGCCATAGATAATGCTTTACGCACTTGTAAATCATCAAAAGGTTTTACTTTGGTATTCACATACAAATGGATAGCATCATTTGCAGGGTACCAAAAATGATTATTTTCAGGATCTGCAGCTACAAATGTATTCTCAATATCGGCAATAAAGTTAGAGCCCCAATCAATTTCACCTTTCATAAGTGCTGGTTGGATTTGTGAATTATCGTTGTATGAGCGAAATGTCATGCAGTCGATGTAAGGACGATTTTCTAGGTAGTAGCTATCATTACGGCAAATCTGCATCTGTTGTGCTTTAAGATATTTGATATCTGTTAAAGGGCCACTGCCAACAGGATCTAAGTTTTTGAACGTCGGTAAATCTTTTGCTGCAATTTTGCCCCAAATATGTTCAGGAACAATATGGTAGCCAGGTAACCCCCACACAAACGTCGAATCAGCATGATCTAATGTAAATACAATCGTAAGTGCATCCGTCGCAACCACACTTTGTAGATTACCCGACGTCCACATTGCTTTACCATCAAAGGCAGGTGCATCTTTAGTCATGGTAAAGCTATATGCGACATCTTTAGCCGTCAAAGGTTGACCATCAGACCATGTCAATTTTTCACGTAACTTAACGGTAATTGTTTTTAAATCATCAGAATATTCAACAGATTTTGCCAAGCGATAATCGATACCACCGGTTTTTAGATTAAAGGTCATTAGTGGTTCATAAAGTACACCACCAAAAAGCCCACCTGTCGTGTAAGGATTATAATTTTCAACAAAACCAGTATTGATAATAGGAACCGTCAATGTCCCCCCTTGTTTAAACTCAGTCGCTTGTGCTGATGTTGCTAACAATAGGCTTGCCGCTAATGTAGCGAGTAACGTTTTTTTGTACATAACATGTCCTTAAGTGAGTGTTTTATTTAAAAATCTGAGCGAGTTCTTTATGTTTAAAGGCTTGATTAAGGTGTTTGATACTTAAAACACACAAAGAAAGCGCTTTCTTAAGGGCATAGTAAAACATTTAAATATATCCTCAAGATTCAATGACTCGAAACACACTACAGCTCACATATTTTTTTATTTTAACAAAAGAATTAAAATCAACAACTTAACATTTAAGACACATTAGAAAAACAAAAATAAAACATAAGTAACAATGACTTAATAAATAATAACCAAAAAAACCTGATAATAAAAAATCTGTGACAAAGCTAACTTTTTTAAGCTTAGTTACAATGAATTTATTCTGAGACAAGGTAATATTAATCACAATATCGATGATATAAAATAGCTTAAACACGAAACACAACAAGAAAGCGCTTTCCGATATTGTAAATAGTCGTAAGGATATGATAATAATAAATAAGCGTCGCAAGATTAAACACTCAGAAACCTAGGTACGATTAAAATGCGAGACAAACAAACAATTAGCTTTTGGAATGGTAACAAATCCCCAGTGCGTCAGGCCTATGAGCTTGCCTTACTAAAAATGCTATTAGCAGCTACAAACCAGCAAAACAGTACACTGATTAACGATACAACTGATTATCCGAAAGCAGAGGATGAAGGTAATGTATTTGCTCATCAAACAGATATTCTCATCACCGTGGCAGGCAATAAAAAATTTCATAATAAACCACTCATTAGTATTAAAAAACCAATCTGCAAAGGATTATTAGGACAAAGAGTCCTAATTATAAGAACACAAGATCAAGCAAAGTTTGCGCAGATAACCGCAACGCAACTTAAACATAAAATAGCTGGCATACCAGCGACTTGGGTAGACGCTGATCTTTTTCGCTTAAATGGATATAAGGTCTTAGAAGAAGGGTCATTAGCCTTTATATTTAAGCAACTAAAAGATAAAAAATGTGATTACATTTCCCTTGGCATTTATGAAGCACAGAGTTTACTTGATGAGTACGATCACAGGGGTGAATTCTCAATCGAACAAAGCTTATTCATCGTTTACCCTCTGCCATTGGTTTTTTATATTCACCCAGATCAAAAACAACTAGCAACACAACTTGAAAGCGTGCTACAGAGCTTGGAAGTTAATGCGGATTGGGAACAATTATTTGAGTTGCATTATGGCCAAATTATCAATGCACTTAATATAAAAGAAAGGCGACAGTTAACGCTTAAAAATCCTAATATACCCAGAGGTTTACAAATACTTCCCACTTGCTCCCAGTGAAAAACTAAAGGATAGTAAACAGTAAAAGAAGGAGCTAAAAGTATGCAATTTGAAACACGTAACCCCGCTACGGGTGAATTATTAGCGCAATTTGATTACCTAAGAGACTCACAGCTAGCAAAACAACTAATCAACACTGACCTTGTGGCAGCTAAGTGGAATAAAACATCTTTTACTGAACGCACCACGTTAATCAAGGCAGTCGCCACTCAATTAACACTACAACGCCAATCTTTAGCTGAAACTATTTCACTGGAAACAGGAAAACGATTATCCGAAGCCTTTGGTGAAGTCGATAAATGTGCACTGGTATGTGATTATTATGCAAATAATGCGCAACAGATGCTTGCAGATGAATTAATCACTACTTCTGCACAACGTAGCTTGGTTACTTATCATCCCTTAGGTATTGTGCTTGCGATCATGCCTTGGAATTATCCTTTCTGGCAGGTGTTCAGATGCCTTGCTCCTGCATTAATGGCTGGCAATGCATTATTATTAAAACACGCACCTAATGTGCCACAATGTGGTCGCGCTATTGAAAAAATTCTACTCGATGCTGGCGCCTCACAGGGCCTAATGACTAATTTATTTATTTCGGTTGAACAAACCAGCAAATTAATTGCCGATGATCGCGTCAAAGCGATCTCCTTTACAGGCAGTGAATCTGCGGGAAGAAAAATAGCGTCACTCGCAGGCGCTCATCTGAAAAAAGTAGTTTTAGAGCTAGGAGGCTCAGATCCTTTTATCGTACTCGATGATGCTGATATGGATAAAACTATCGATGCAGCCATGTTATCTCGTTTCGGTAATGCCGGCCAAACTTGCATCGCAGCCAAACGCTTTTTAGTGGTACCCAGTCGCCTTGAAGAATTTACTGCATTATTGCTCGAAAGAGTGACCGCATTGGTCCCTGGAAATCCGTTATTATCAAACACAACTATTGCCCCAATGGCACGCCCTGATATTCGCGATAAGGTACATCAGCAGGTTGAAGCTTCTATTGCTGCAGGCGCCTGTCCATTAATTGGCTGTGAAATATTAACTGGCGATGGGTATTATTACGCCCCTTCTATTTTAACGAATGTCAGCGCAGGAATGCCTGCATTTGATGAGGAGCTTTTTGGACCAGTCGCAGCGATTATTGCCGTAAAAGATGAAACTGATGCCATTTTACAAGCTAATGCAACACGATTTGGCTTAGGCGCAAGTATCTGGACACAAGATATTAAAAAAGGCGAGGCAATATTAGCTCAGATAGATGCGGGCACGGGGTTTGTTAATGCAATGGTTAGCAGTGATATCCATATGCCATTTGGTGGCATTAAAGCATCAGGATTAGGTCGAGAACTAGGAGAGAGTGGCATTAAAGAGCTTTGCTACAGTAAATCCATCTGGATTAACTAGCTTTAAATGGCACTGATAAGAGCGACTAGTAAATATTAAGCATTTTATTTCGCTAGATCATTCAAAAAACTAGCCATGACAAAGTAGTTAATGGTAAATTTATCCTTCGGTTAATGAATAACCGGATATTCAATACACTTATTAATATACATTAAGGAAGTTAATCTCATGAAAAAAGTTGGTTTAGTTGGTTGGCGCGGTATGGTTGGTTCTGTGCTTATGCAAAGAATGCGTGATGAAAATGATTTTGCAACCATTGAGCCTGTATTTTTCACCACCTCTCAAGTGGGCTTAGCTTCGCCAGATGTTGGTAAACCAACCGACACCTTAAAAGACGCTTTTGCTATCGAAGATCTGCAAAAAATGGATATCATCATTACCTGTCAAGGTGGCGATTATACCAATGATGTTTACCCAAAACTGCGCGCAAGTGGTTGGAATGGTTACTGGATTGATGCGGCCTCTTCTTTACGTATGAAAGATGACGCTATCATAGTATTAGATCCTGTTAATAAAGATGTTATCAAAAAAGGTTTAGAAACGGGTGTTAAAACTTACGTTGGTGGTAACTGTACGGTTTCATTATTATTGATGGCACTTGGTGGCTTATTTGAAGCGGACTTAATTGAATGGGTAACACCACACACTTATCAAGCGGCTTCTGGTGCAGGCGCACGTAATATGCGTGAATTAATCAGCCAAATGGGATCTATTAAAGATCTTGTTGCCGATAAGTTGGCTGATCCAGCCTCTGCTATTTTAGAAATCGATCAACAAGTTGCAGAGCATTTACGCAGTGATGATTTACCAAAGGAACAATTTGGTGCCGCATTAGCAGGTAGCCTTATTCCTTGGATTGATGTACCGATGCCTTCTGGTCAATCAAAAGAAGAATGGAAAGCACAGGTAGAAGCGAACAAAATTCTTGGTACTAGCGATAATCAAACACCAATTGATGGTTTATGTGTACGTATCGGTGCAATGCGTTGTCATAGCCAAGCGATTACAATGAAACTGAAGAAAGATGTTTCTGTTGCTGAAATCGAATCGATTTTAGCCTCTCATAACGAGTGGGTTAAAGTGATTCCGAATGAGCGTGATATTACCGTACAAGAGCTTTCTCCAGCGAAAGTAACAGGCACATTAAGCATTCCTGTTGGACGTATCCGTAAATTAGCAATGGGTCCGGAATACGTTAGCGCATTTACAGTCGGCGACCAATTATTATGGGGAGCGGCAGAGCCACTTCGCCGTATGCTAAACATTTTACAAGAAGCGTAATCTTGCACTTTTAAGATTAAATTAATACAAACAAAAAAGGCCTCTTTCGAGGCCTTTTTTATTACGATTAACAAACTTATTCGCCTTTTTTATCTCTCGATAATAAATCAATGGCAGCTTCTTTTACCGCTTTATTTTCATAAAGCACATAATAGATTTGTTCACAAATTGGCATTTCAATATCAAAACGTTTTGCCAAATTATAAACTTCTTCCGTATTACGATAACCTTCAACCACTTGCCCTATTTCGACCTGCGCTTGTTCGATACCTTTACCTTGTCCTAAAGCAAGACCAAAACGTCTATTTCGAGATTGATTATCGGTGCAGGTTAGTACTAAATCACCTAACCCCGCCATCCCCATAAATGAAGATTCTTTGGCGCCAAGTGCAATACCTAAGCGAGTTAATTCTGCTAAACCTCGAGTGATCAAGGCCGTGCGAGCATTTGCACCAAAACCCAAACCATCAGCTAAACCAGCGCCAATAGCAATGACGTTTTTAACCGCGCCACCTAACTGCACTGCAGTAAAGTCATCGGAAATATAGGTTCTAAAATTACTACTATTATGGAAAAAGTCAGCCATATCTTGCGTAAACTGAATATCGGAGCCAGCAACGGCCACTGCAGTAGGTAACCCTTTTGCGACTTCCATTGCAAAGGTAGGCCCTGAAATAACCGCCAGAGGATATTGCTCGCCTAATATATCCACAGCAACTTCTTGTAATAAACGCCCTGTTTTTGCTTCTAGGCCTTTGGTTGCCCAAGCAATTCGATGTTCAGGTGTTAACAAGGGTTTTATTTGTTCAAGCACCAAACCAAATACATGGCTAGGAACAACCAATAAAATAGTATTAGTTGCGCTTAAACATTTAGCTAAATCAGCTTCCGCAGTTAACAATTCAGGAAAAGAAATACCCGGTAAAAACGCTTTATTTTCACCATCCTGCTGTAAGCGAGCGATATGATCTACTTCATGCCCCCAAATTAACGTTGGGTGACCATTTCGAGCCAAAGATACAGCAAGAGCTGAGCCGTATGACCCTGCTCCTAAGACTGTAATGGCTTTTTTATCTGCCATTTAAGTACCTATTATTGGAAATCACTTCATGTTTTATGCATTCATAAGGTGATTACTTAGATTAAGAATCTAATTTTGCACTTTCAGCGGCTTTCTCAGCTTGCTGTTGTGCTAATGCGTTTTGAAATAATGCATCAAAGTTAACTGGCGCAAGGTTAAGTTGTGGGAAAGTACCACGCGTCACTAAATTTGAAACTGCTTCGCGAGCATATGGGAATAGGATATTTGGGCAGAAAGCATTTAAACAATGAGCCATTTGTTGCGCTTCAAGTTGACCAACAGTGAAAATACCAGCTTGTTGTACTTCACATAAAAAAGCAACATCTTCACCCACTTTTGCTGTCGTTGTTAATGTTAATACAACTTCAAAAACACCTTCTTCAAGCTTTTGGCTTTTAGTATCAATGTCCATTGAAACTTCTGGCGCCCATTCTTTTTTGAAGATAAGTGGAGAATTTGGACATTCAAACGAAATATCTTTTACGAAAATGCGTTGAATATTGAAATCGATTTGTGCTGCTTGTTCTTGTTGCTCTGCCATTGTATTCCCTTATTAAAGTATATATTTAGTTATTAGTGCAATATATATTGCAGGTTATCCGTTATGTTTCGAATATTTAAACGCAAAAAATTACGCGTTAAGTAGCTTATCAAGTTCACCGCTACGCTCTAATGCATAAAGCTCATCACAACCGCCGGTTGCTTGATCATTAATCAGTATTTGAGGTACCGTTCTGCCACCGGTTAATGCCATCATTTTGGCACGCGCATCGGCCTCAGAAACATCAATATCTGTGTATTTCACTTGTTTATTGTCCAGTAATTGCTTTGCTCTAATGCAATAGGGACACCAAGGTGTTGTATAAATAGTTATCGTTGCCATCATTTACTTCTTCGTTGTGGGTAAATTTGCAGACTTCCATCCGCTCATACCAGAAAAGAGTTGAGTAACCTGTGTAAATTCTGCTTTCACTAATTTAGACGCCGCACTTGCTGAACGAACACCAGTGTCACAGACAACTATAATGGGGGTCTGCTTATGATTTTCAATAGCAGGAAAAGTTCCTTTCTCTATTTGTGACAGAGTTATATTTTTTGCATTAACAATGTGGCCACTTTGGAAATCTTCTTTAGAGCGTATATCAACTACAATCGCATCTTGTTTATTAATTAATAACGTCGCTTCTTGGGTAGTAATACTTTTAACACCACTAAGCTTATCTTTTATTTGGTGGTGAATTAATAAGCCAGCGATAGCAACCCAAGCAAGTGATAACATCGGATTGTTAGTTAGAAAGTCTATATATTCTTGCATTATTATGCTCTTTTTAAGTTAAAGGAAAAATTTCGCCTCATTATATACCCGTAATCAATCAAGATGCAAAATTCAGCAAGCCGTGAGGTTAACTGATTCTAGAGATCTAACCATTTAATTAGTAACGAATATGTCAAGTTAAGTCCAATTTATTTACCATAAAAGTAAAATAATATTATAAAGTTAAGCTTCAATTGATCCACGCAGTGACAAGCGTCTCAAATGTAGTAAAATCAAGTCATGATATTTTATTCTTAACCTTTAGAAGGAAAGCCAAATGACAACTGCTAAAAAACCTCTCGTTTTACTTATCATGGATGGTTGGGGTTACCGCCCAGATATGCCAGACAACGCTGTTTCAAATGCAAATACACCCGTTCTTGATAAACTTTGTAGCGAATATGCAAATGATCTTATCTCAGCATCAGGCATGGATGTGGGTTTACCGGATGGTCAAATGGGTAACTCAGAAGTAGGTCATACCAACATTGGTGCAGGACGTACTGTTTATCAAAACCTGACAAAAGTAACAAAATCTATTCTAGACGGTGACTTTTTTGAAAATGCAGCCTTTGTTGAAGCAATTGATAAAGCAGTAAACGCAGGCAAAGCAGTTCATATTTTAGGACTTGCATCACCAGGTGGTGTACATAGTCATGACGACCACATCGTTGCCGCAATCGAACTAGCCGCAAAACGTGGTGCTAAAAAAGTATTAGTGCATGCCTTCCTTGATGGTCGTGATACGCCACCACGCAGTGCGGCTGGTACATTGGCTAAATACGAAGAAGCTTATCAAAAAACAGGTGTTGGTCGTACGGCAACATTAATCGGACGTTATTATGCACTTGACCGTGATTCTCGTTGGGATCGTGTTGAGGAAGCTTACAACCTATTAACAGAAGCAAAATCTGAATTCACAGCAGACAACGCTTTAGTCGGTCTTGAAGATGCTTATGCACGTAATGAAAACGATGAATTTGTGAAAGCAACGGTTATCGGTGAAAAAGCAGCGATTGAAGATGGTGATGCAGTTTTATTCCTAAACTTCCGTGCTGACCGTGCGCGTGAAATTACTTATGCATTTACAGATCCAGACTTTGATGGTTTTAAACGTAACGCGACACCCGACATTAGCTTTGTAACACTGACGGAATATGCTGCCAACATTACAGCACCAGCCGCTTACCCAAGTGAATCATTAACCAATACATTAGGTGAATGGTTATCAGATCACGGAAAAACACAACTACGTATCTCTGAAACTGAAAAATACGCACATGTTACTTTCTTCTTTAATGGTGGTATTGAAGATGAATTTAAAGGTGAAGTACGTACATTAATTAAATCACCAGCTGTTGCAACTTACGATTTGCAACCAGAAATGAGTTCTGCAGAACTCACTGAAAAATTAACAGCCGCGATTCGTAGCCAAGAATACGATGTTATTATCTGTAACTACCCGAACGGTGATATGGTTGGTCATACTGGTATTTACGATGCAGCTGTTAAAGCATGTGAAGCTGTTGATACTTGTATTGGTGACGTGATTGAAGCATTAAA
>TARA_R110001583_G_scaffold163350_1_pt1 | contig 23508 bp, 16 predicted proteins | sample TARA_R110001583 | Tara Oceans TARA_R110001583 (sample SAMEA4398432) | marine metagenome | biome: Polar Biome; feature: [MES] marine water layer (ENVO:01000295) within the mesopelagic zone...; material: water (ENVO:00002006), including particulate matter (ENVO:01000060) such... | reverse complement strand
AGTGTATCACAAACAAATTATATGCAACTAACTACTGACCTCTATTAAACTTTAAATCTATTACAACTTATGAAATGTTTGGTATGTGCTATTATAAATTAAAGAATCTTGAACTTGCTGAAGAGTACTTCAAAAAAGGACTAAGGATTGAGAGAAAAAACTCTATAATACTTTATAGGCTTGGGTCTTTATATTATGAGAAAAAAGATATGAAAATGGCTCGTTTATATTTAATGCAATCTATTATGTATGGTAGAGGAGATTTAGATAAGCAATATTTATTGTCTGGTATTATAGCGAAGGAAGAATTTAATATGAAAGTGGCTGTTAAGAATTTTAAGGAAGCTGTGAATTATAATAGAGATAATTCAGATGCTTTATTTCATTTGGCGTTTGCTTCTGATTCCTATTTTAAAGATCAAAAAATAGCAATGAAGCATTATCAGAATTATGTTCAAAAATTTGAAGGTAAAAGTCCTAAATTAACTGAATATGCTAATAGGAGAATTTCAGAAATTAAAAAAGAATACTTTCTTAAAGGTGAAATTGTTGAGTAACAGAAAATGTTGTATTTTCACTTGTGGAAATATAAATATATGTTGAAACAAAGTTTAACGACACTTTTTTGCTCATTATTGATAGTATCTTGCTCTTATTTTGAAAATAAATATGAAAAAGAGCAGGTGCAAGTAGTTGATACAATAGTTGATTTTAATACTGTTGATGCATTTCCTCTTTTTCCAGAATGTAAGGATATTCCTTCGCGTGAAAAACAAAAAATTTGTTTTCAATTAGAGATTTCTCAGCATATTTATGGTTCTTTAAAACAATATCAATTGAATTCTAAAGAAGCAATTAATGATACTGTTTTGGTGAAATTAAAAGTGAATGCTATTGGTGAAACGAGTTTAACAGACATTCAGATATCGAAAAAAACAAAAGAGTTATTGCCCGAGTTCGATAGTATTGTAAAAGTAAGTTTGTTGAAATTACCAACATTGTTACCGGCAATTAAAAGAGATATGCCGGTTTCAACTGAGTTTGTATTACCTATTGTTTTAAAAAATTAAACTACTGGTTTAACATTTTCCACAAAGTGTCTTTAAGTTCCATTAATCCTTGCTGAGCAATAGAAGAAATAAATAAAGTTTGAATACCTTCAGGTAATTCTTTCTTAATTTCATCTTTAAGTTCATCATCTAACATGTCAGATTTCGAAATGGCTAACAATCTATCCTTATCTAATAATTCCGGATTGTGTTGTTTTAACTCATTCAACAAAATATCATATTCTTTTTGAATATTATCTGAGTCAGCAGGAATTAAAAATAGTAAAGTTGAATTTCGTTCAATATGTCGTAAAAATCTATGTCCAAGTCCTTTTCCTTCAGCAGCACCTTCAATAATTCCCGGAATATCAGCCATTACAAAGGTTTGAAAATCTCTGTATTGAACGATTCCTAAATTAGGTTTTAAAGTGGTAAAGGCATAATCAGCAATTTTTGGTTTTGCGGCTGTAATTACTGAAAGTAAAGTAGATTTTCCTGCATTTGGAAAACCAACCAGACCAACATCAGCTAATAATTTTAATTCTAGTTGAAACCAAGATTCTTTTCCTTCAATACCAGGTTGTGCATAACGAGGAGTTTGGTTTGTAGAGGATCTAAAATTCCAATTTCCAAGACCACCCATTCCACCGTCCAACAAAATTTGTTCAGTATTTTCTTTAGTAATCTCAAAAATTATTTCTTGAGTTTCAATATCTCTAACAATAGTTCCTAATGGAACATTAATATAAACATCTGATCCATCCTTACCAGAACTTCTAGATTTGCTACCGTGACCACCATGTTCTGCCCTAAAATGTTTATTAAATTTTAAATGAAACAGTGTCCACAAGTTTGGATCAGCACGTATAATAATGTGTCCTCCTCGTCCTCCATCACCACCATCAGGACCACCTTTGGTAATAAATTTTTCTCTGTGTAAATGTACAGAACCACCACCTCCTTTACCAGAGCTGGCATATACTTTCGTGTAATCTACAAAATTTCCTTCTGTCATTTTTTAGTTTATTTGTTTAATCGTTCAAAAGTTTAGTGTTCGTTATTTGAATAATGTACAACAAAACACCGCAACGATTTCACAGTAAATTATAGTTTGTCAAAAACGTCACTCAAACGTTTGGTTATTTCACTAATATCTCCAACACCATCCACACCAAAATATTTATTTTGAGCTTGGTAATAGTCTTTTAAAATTTCAGTTTTTGTGAAGTATTCATTAAAACGATTTAAAATTTTATGTTCATCCTGATCATCAGCTCTACCGCTTGTTTTACCGCGTTCCAATAACCTAGCAATTAATAAATTTGTTGGAACTTCAATAGTTATCATTCCTCCAATAGTTTCTCCGTTTTCTTCTAAAAATTCATCTAAAGCAATTGCCTGTTCTTTTGTTCTAGGAAATCCATCAAAAATGATACCGTTAGAATGTGAAACTTTATTTACAACCGATTTTAACATTTTAATAGTTACATCATCTGGCACTAAATTTCCTTTATCAATATAGGATTTGGCTAGTTTACCAAGTTTAGTTTCCTTTTTCATATGTTTCCTAAAAACATCACCAGTAGATATATGCACTAAATTGTATTTCTCTTTTAAAATATCTGCCTGAGTTCCTTTTCCAACACCTGGAGGGCCAAATAATAAAATGTTTTTAACTTTTGGTTTTGATGTAAGTTGATAAATACTTGGAAGATTACGCCCTAATCCATCATAATCTAAACCGTAACCAACAATAAACTCGTCTGGTATTGATAATCCAATATAATCTATAGCTAGTTCTTTTTTAAATACATCTGGTTTAAAAAATAACGTTGCAATTTTTAATTGCTTTAGCTTTTTATCTTTAAATATTTCATAAATTTCTTGAAGTGTATTCCCTGTGTCAATAATATCTTCTAAAATAACTACAGTTCGCCCTTCTAAATTTTCGTTAATTCCAACAAGTTGTTTAATTTTCCCTGTTGAATTTGTGCCTTCATAGGAAGCTAATTTTACAAATGAAACTTCACAGTTATATTTATATTGACGTACAAAATCGGCAACAAACATAAAGCAGCCATTTAGGATGCCTATAAATATTGGATTTTCGTTTTTACAATCTTTAGAAACTTGTTTTACCAATTTTTTTGTTACTGCGGCAATTTTTTCTTCAGAAATGTACGTTCTAAAATATTTATCGTGTAGTTTTATTATGCTCATTGTGTTGCTTTTGTGCAAATTTAAGAATCAAAATATAATAACAAGTTTTATTCTTATTTTATTTGCTAATTTGAAATACAAAAACCGTTTTGAATTTTCAAAACGGTTTTTGCAGTAATTAGTTGTACTTAATTTATTTTTTCTTTTTGTCTAATTTGTTGATTGTATCATACATTAAAGGCGATGCAATAAATAATGAAGAGTAGGTACCTACTATTACCCCTATTATTAATGCGAACATAAATCCTTTAATAGAATCTCCACCAAATAAGAAGATAGCCGATAACACAACTAAAGTTGTTAATGAGGTGTTAATTGTTCTTCCTAATGTGCTACTTAGTGCTTTATCTACAACAGTTGAAAATTTCCAAGAAGTATGAATTCCTGCAAATTCACGAATTCTATCAAAAATTACCACCGTATCATTTAATGAGTAACCCACAACCGTAAGTATTGCTGCAATAAAGGATTGTCCAATTTCCATATCAAATGGTAAAAATTTATATAATAATGAGAATAAAGCCAATACAATTAAAACATCATGGAAAACAGCAGCTACAGCACCTAAACTGTATTGCCATTTTTTAAAACGTAATAAAATGTATAAGAAAACAATTAATAATGAACCTAATATTGCCCAACCTGCAGCAGTTTTAATATCATCGGCAATTGTAGGTTCAACTTTAATTGAACTCATAACACCAACTTTTCCTTCACCTTCATAACCTGGTTTAAATTGATCTAAAGTTAGTCCTTCTGGTAAATATTGTTTTAAACCATCGAACAATAATTGTTGAACTTCATCATCAACATGATTTCCTTCTTCCTCAATTTTATATTTTGTAGTTACTTTTAATTGGCTAGATTCACCATACGTTTTTACTTCAGGAGCACTTCCAAATACACCTTCTAAAACACCTCTAACATCAGTTGGGTTGGTAGGTTTATCAAATTTAACAACATATGATCTTCCACCTACAAAATCAACACCGTAATTTAATCCGTTTGTAAACAAAGAGGCTAAACCAAGAATAATTACAAATCCAGAAATTACATAGGCTATTTTTCGTTTTTTTAAGAATTCAATACCTTCATTTTTGAACCAATTTTTGGTAATATTTGTATTGAAAGTAAATAATTTTCCTTTTGCAGCATACCAGTCAATTAATAAACGGGTAATAAATATTGCAGTAAATAAAGATGTTACAATACCTACCATTAATGTGTAGGCAAATCCTTTTACTGGTCCAGTACCAAATATGTATAATATTACACCGGTTAACATTGTTGTAATGTTGGCGTCAATAATAGCAGATAAAGCTCCTTTAAAACTAAACCCATGATTTATGGAAGCTTTTAATCCTTTCCCTTTATTTAATTCTTCTTTAATTCTTTCAAAAATAATTACGTTGGCATCAACCGACATACCTATTGTTAAAATAATACCTGCAATACCTGGCAATGTAAGTACAGCTCCAAAAGCTGTTAATATTCCAAAAATGAATAATAAGTTTACTGCTAAAGCAATATCAGCAAATACACCTGCTTTACCATAGTAGAAAATCATCCAAAGTAATACTAAAACCAGTGCTAGTGCAAAAGAACTCATACTACTATCAATTGCTTTTTGACCTAATGATGGTCCAACAACTTCAGATTGAATAATATGTGCAGCAGCTGGTAATTTACCTGCTTTTAAAACGTTTGCAATATCTTGTGCTTCTTCAACAGTCATACTTCCACCAGAAATTGAAGTTCTACCTGTTGTAATTGCAACATTTACTGATGGTGCAGTGTATACATAATCATCTAATACAACAGCAACAAATTTGCCTACATTTTCAGTAGTCATTTTTCCCCATTGCTTAGAACCGGTAGCATTCATAGTCATACTAACCTCAGGTTTCCCTGTTTGTCCATATTCTTGACTTGCATCATCAATTACATCACCTTCTATAGGAGCAATATCTTCTCTATTAGATTTTATACCGTATAAATAAATTAATTCAACGCTTTCTCCAGTTGCAGTTACTGTTGAAGTAAAAGGTTTTGCATCCCAAAGAAATTTAGCATATTTCATATCGTTAGCTAATACAGCTCTAACATCTTTTCTTGCTAAATATGAATTCACAGTGGCGGTGTCAGCCACTTTAGCCGTTGCAACAACTGAAGATACTTGATTTTCAGATTGAGGAACACTAGGTGTTAATACAGAAAATAAATTATTTACTTGCTTAGTAGCTAATGAATCAGATACTTCTCCAAGTAAATCTTCTAATTCATCTTTAACTATAACTGTATCTTTACTTGTTTCTTCTTTTAAGAAATTTTCAACAACACTGTTTGCAGCAAAAAAGAAATTTGCAGTTTCTTGGTTTGAATATACTTCCCAAAACTGTAATTCGGCAGTGCTTTGTAATAATTTTTTAACACGATCAATATCTTTTGCTCCTGGTAATTCTATTAGAATACGTCCTGAGTTTCCAATACGTTGAATGTTTGGTTGTGTAACACCAAATTTATCAATTCTACTACGTAATACTTCAAAAGCAGTATTTACAGATCCTGTAACTTCGTCTTCAATAGCTTGTTTAACTTCGTCTTCAGTTTTATTGAAGTTGATTTTTTCTCTTAATGATCTAGTTCCAAAAATACTTGGATCACTTAATTTAACTGAGCCAGCACTTGCTTTATCAAAAGCAGTAAAAAACAATGTTAAAAAAGTTTTATCACTATTTTTCTGAGCCTCGGTAGCATTCGCTAACGCTTCGTTAAATACTGGATTTTTAGAGTCGTTAGTTAAACCAGCTAAAATATCTTTTACAGAAACTTGTAAAATAGCATTAATACCTCCTTTAAGGTCTAATCCTAAATTTAATTCTTTGTCTTTAATGTCGTTGTAACTAAAATTCGCAAAACCTAAATCAATAACTGGTTTGTTTGCAACAGAGTCTAAATATACTCTTTCTAATTTCGCCATCTCTTTTCCATCATTAGATCTAGATTCAGCATATACTTTAGCGTTATCTTCAACGCCATTTGTAAACCATGTAAATGATAATTGATACAAACTTACTAATCCGAATAGAATAGCAAATAACTTTATAAGTCCTTTGTTCTGCATGTTAATTTTTTTTATATAAAATTCATTTGTAATAAACGTGCAAATATATAATTTCAAATAAGAACAAGCAATACTTTTTAAGCTTTTTATACTGCTAAATTAGCTCATTCTTATTTATTTAAATTTCGGGTTGTAAATTTTCTATATTTGTGATAGAAAATTAATTAAAATGAAACATTTATCAGATATTGAAATTGCTCAAGGAAAAAAATTGCTTCATATTAAGGAAATTGCGGCTAAACTTGGAATTGATGAAGATGCGTTAGAGATGTATGGTAAATATAAGGCCAAGTTACCTTTAAGTTTAATTAATGAAGAAAAAATTAAACAAAACAATTTAGTTTTAGTAACAGCAATTACGCCAACACCTACAGGTGAAGGGAAAACAACTGTTACTATTGGATTAACAGAAGGTTTAAATAAAATAGGAAAACAAGCAACAGCTGTGTTAAGAGAACCATCTTTAGGCCCTGTTTTTGGTATGAAAGGCGGTGCAGCTGGTGGAGGATATTCACAAGTTGTTCCAATGGAAGATATTAACTTACATTTTACGGGCGACTTTAATGCTATTGAAAAAGCAAATAATTTATTAGCGGCATTAATTGATAATAATTTACAAAGTACTTGTTGTAATTTAAATTTAGATCCAAGAACCATACTTTGGAAACGAGTTATTGATATGAACGATCGCTCTTTACGCAAAATTACTATTGGGTTAGGAGGAACTGCCAATGGAATACCAAGAGAGGATGGATTTAACATAACACCAGCTTCTGAGGTGATGGCAATTTTATGTATGGCTGAAAATTTTAAAGACTTAAAAGAACGTTTAGGTGATATTTTTGTTGGATTTACATTTGATAAAAAACCGATTTTTGCACGTGATTTAAAAGCTGAAAATGCCATGGCAATTGTATTAAAAGATGCTATTAAACCAAATTTAGTTCAAACATTAGAAGAAAATCCAGCAATTATTCATGGGGGTCCTTTTGCTAATATTGCACAAGGTACCAATACCATTTTAGCAACTAAAATGGGTTTGTCATTGTCTAATTATGTTGTGACTGAGGCTGGCTTTGGTGCGGATTTAGGAGCTGAAAAGTTTTTAAACATTAAATGCGTGGCAGCTAAATTAAATCCGAAAGCTGTTGTCTTAGTAGCTACTATTAGGGCTTTGCGTCATCATGGAGGTGCTAAGAAAGATGTATTCAACACACCAAATATTGATTTTGTTAAAGCTGGTTTTTGTAATTTAGAAAAACATATAGAAAATATCAGAAAATTCAATATTGAGCCTGTTGTTGCAATAAATAAATTTGTAACAGATTCTTATGGTGAAATTAGTTTTGTTATTGAAAAATGTAACGAGTTAGGTGTACAAGCTGTGGTGTCTGATGGATGGGAAAAAGGAGGAGATGGAACTGTAAAATTAGCGGAAGCAGTAGTAAATTTGGCTGAAGGAACTACAACTAATTTCAAACCAACGTACGATTGGAATTCTCCAGTGAAAGAAAAGATTGAAAAAATAGCGAAAGAAATTTATGGAGCAGACGGTGTAGATTTTGATAAAAAAGCAAAATTAAATTTAAAACGAATTGATAGATTAGGTTTTAATGATTTTGCTATTTGTATGGCAAAAACTCAAAAATCATTTTCAGATAATGAATTTATTATTGGAAGACCAAAAGGTTTTGTAGTCACTGTTCGTGAAATAGAAATTGCAGCCGGTGCTAGATTTATTATCCCTATTTTAGGACAAATGATGCGCATGCCAGGTTTGCCTAGTATACCAGCATCTGAGACTATGAAAATTGATGATAATGGTGTAATCTCAGGATTGTCATAATAATATTTCTAATTGAAATGTAAACAGGAGTTTCTAATTCAAAGATATTTAAGATTTTAGTTTACTCCTTAAATGTATATGTTGAAGTTTTAAATATACATTAAAAATAAAAACTCCTCAAAAATAAAATTTGAGGAGCTTTGAAAATTATAATGTTTAACTATTATTAGTCTAACAATGCATTTGTAGCTTTTACGCCAACAGCACTTTCTTGAATTTTAGCTTTTTCAGCATCTGATAATTCAATTTCAACAATTTTTTCAATTCCATTTTTACCAATAATACATGGTACACCAATTGAAATATCATTTAATCCATACTCACCTTCTAATAAAGCTGAACAAGGGAACATCTTCTTTTGGTCACATGCAATTGCTTGTACCATTGAAGAAACTGCAGCACCTGGAGCGTACCAAGCACTTGTTCCTAATAATTTAGTTAAAGTAGCTCCACCAACTTTAGTGTCTTCAACTACTTTTTGCATTCTTTCTTCTGATAAAAATTCTGAAACTTTTACACTATTACGTGCGGCTTTTCCAATTAATGGAACCATTCCAGTATCACTATGACCACCAATTACCATTCCGTCAACATCAGACTGTGGGCAACCTAAAGCCTCAGCTAATCTGAATTTGAAGCGAGCGCTATCTAAAGCTCCACCCATTCCAATAATTCTGTTTTTAGGTAATCCTGTCGCTTTATGAGCTAAGTATGCCATTGTATCCATTGGATTACTAACAACAATTAAAATTACGTTTGGAGAATGTTCAATTAAGCTAGTTGCAACAGATTTTACAATACCTGCATTAATTCCAATTAATTCTTCACGTGTCATTCCTGGTTTTCTTGGAATACCACTTGTAATAACTGCAACATCACTACCTGCAGTTTTTGAATAATCATTTGTTGTTCCTGTAATTTTTGTATCAAAACCGTTTAATGAAGCACATTGCATTAAATCCATTGCTTTTCCTTCAGCAAATCCTTCTTTAATGTCAATTAATGTTACTTCTGATGCGAAGTTTTTAATAGCGATGTACTCAGCGCAACTTGCACCTACAGCACCTGCTCCTACTACTGTTACTTTCATATTATTTTGTTGTTTATTTATAATAAATTATTTAATTGTAAAAATACTGATTTTTATATTAATGGAAAGTAACATTTCTTTTTTAGTACTAAAAAATTTTTAGTCTAATAAGTTTTTTTTGGGTTAATAATAATCTGTGTTTATCTAAAACTAAAAGCCATTCCAGCTGAAACAGTGTTATACTCTTTTATAGTATAATCTCCATACAATTTAAAGAATCCAAGATTAAATCTTAAACCTAAAGTTCCTCTTGCACCATTAGCATCAAAATCCATATTGATTGGATCAGGGTCAGAATTTTCAGTAATAGTTTTAATAACATTTCCACTAGTATCTTCAATATCATATGATAAACTATAAGTACCTTTTAATTTTAAGGTTGAAGTTCCTTTGTCATATCCAATAGCTCCATAAATTGTAACAAGTGGGAAATCTAGAGAAGCAATTGTTTGAATTGTAAAGGCATTTAATTTGAAAGCTACTTCTTGGTTATTTGTTTTATCAATTGTATAGGTTGTATTCATTGAAGTAAAACCACCAAAAATTGCAATATTTAACGGTAACCTGTCTAAAGGGCCAAAATATTGCATTAAGTTGTGTTTAATTCCAAACCCAATTAAGTTTCCATCAACATCATCGGTGTTTATTTTCGGTAAAAACCGAATGCTTATATCCGTATCAAAAGGAATTCCAACACTAGCTTGAATCATAGGAGATGGAACCGCGTTTAATGGCACATCTTTACCAATTCCATCAGGCATTGTAAATTCTGCAATTTTAAAATCACCAGCTTCGGTAGGTATTTCCACTGAAATTTTATCACTATTGCTGCCACCCATAACAGTCTCAATTTTATTATTACCTCCTACAATAGAAAGAAAATCATAATCAGATTCATTAAATTGAAATGTTTTTGCTGAATTTGGAACCATAGCAGCATTTACATTAATAGTAATATCAAATCCTAATTTTTTGTGTGTTTTAGCTGTGTGATACCATCCGTTGTTTAAACTATATAACATTCCGTCCATAACTGGTGTCATATAGTTTTTCATTAATAGACTTGCATCATCGTTGGCTAATAATAATAAATCTAAATCTTGTGATTTTGCTGAAAGGGTAGCTAAAAATAGTAGCACTAGGGTAATTTTTTTCATAATATGGGGTTTTAAGTTCCGTAAATATAAACAAAGATTTTTGTATAAAAAAAGACTGCCTTTAAAGCAGTCTTTTTTAGTAATATATAATAGTTATAAATTAAGCGTCAATATTAGCGTACTTTGCATTTTTCTCAATAAATGCTCTACGTGGTGGTACTTCATCACCCATTAGCATAGAGAAAACTCTATCTGCTTCTGTTAGATTATCAATAACAACTTGTCTTAATGTTCTAAATTCAGGATTCATAGTTGTATCCCAAAGTTGAATAGCATTCATTTCTCCAAGACCTTTGTAGCGTTGAATACTTGCGCCACCACCCATATTTAGGGCTATTAAATCACGTTGATCATCATTCCAAGCATATTCCTTCTTTTGTCCTTTTTTAACTAAATATAATGGAGGAGTTGCAATAAATATATGTCCGTTTTCAATTAATTCCTTCATATATCTAAAGAAAAAAGTTAAAATTAAAGTTGCAATGTGGCTACCATCAACATCGGCATCACACATAATTACTATTTTATTGTAACGAAGTTTGGATAAGTTTAAGGCTCTAGGGTCTTCTTCTGTTCCAATTGAAACACCCAAAGCAGTATACATATTCTTAATTTCTTCATTTTCAAAAACTTTGTGTTGCATTGCTTTTTCAACATTTAAAATTTTACCTCTTAAAGGTAAAATTGCTTGAAAAGCTCTATCTCGTCCTTGTTTTGCTGTTCCACCTGCCGAATCTCCCTCAACTAAGAATATTTCACATTTTTCAGGATCAGTTTCTGAACAGTCACTTAATTTCCCTGGCAAACCTCCAATGGACATCACAGTTTTACGTTGCACCATTTCACGTGCCTTACGTGCAGCATGACGAGCAGTAGCAGCCAAAATCACTTTTTGGACTATGATTTTAGCGTCATTTGGATTTTCTTCTAAATAATTAGTTAGCATTTCTGAAACAGCCTGACTAACTGCAGCAGTAACTTCACGGTTCCCTAATTTTGTTTTTGTTTGTCCTTCAAATTGAGGTTCAGCAACTTTCACAGAAATAATAGCGGTTAAACCTTCGCGAAAATCATCACCTGCAATGTCGAATTTCAAATTTTTAAGCATTCCAGATTCATCAGCATACTTTTTTAATGTAGCTGTTAGTCCACGTCTAAAACCAGATAAGTGTGTTCCTCCTTCATGTGTATTAATGTTATTTACATACGAATGTAAGTTTTCAGTATATGAAGTATTATAAACCATTGCTACTTCAACAGGAACACCATTTTTCTCACCTTCCATTGAAATCACGTTCGCAGTTAACTGTTCACGAGTAGCATCTAAATATTTAATAAACTCAGGTAAACCTTCATCACTATGAAATGTTTCAGTAGGAATGTTTCCTTCTTCATCGGTAGTTCTTTTATCCGTTAAAGTTAAAGTAACACCTTTATTTAAGTATGAAAGTTCACGCAATCTAGTTGCTAAGGTTTCATAACTAAATTCAATTGTTTGTGTGAAAATTGAAGTATCGGGTAAAAAAGTAACCATAGTACCTTTATCATCAGAATCTCCAATTGTTTTTGCAGGGTACAATGCTTTTCCTTTTGAATATTCTTGTTCCCAAATTTTACCATCTAAATAAACCGTAGCTCTTAAATGATCTGAAAGTGCATTTACAACTGAAACACCAACACCGTGTAATCCACCAGAAACTTTGTATGAATCTTTATCAAATTTACCACCAGCACCAATTTTGGTCATTACAACTTCCAATGCTGAAACACCTTCTTTTTTGTGCATTCCAACAGGAATACCACGACCATTATCTTTTACAGATACTGAATTATTTTCATTTATGATTACATTTATGGTATCACAATGGCCAGCCATTGCCTCATCAATAGAGTTATCAACTACTTCATAAACTAAATGATGTAATCCTCTTACTCCAACATCACCAATATACATTGATGGACGCATACGAACATGCTCCATTCCCTCTAAAGCCTGAATACTATCGGCTGAATAATCGTGTTTTTTAATTTCGTCACTCATAATTTATAAATCTATGTTTTTTATAAAAACAAATATAATTAATCAGTAGAGGAATAAAATAATTTTTAAATAGGGGAAGGTTTAAGTTATTAACAATTGTAAATTAAATAAAAGTTTCTTAAAAAGCATTTAAATGTGCTTATTGTTGTTTTGTTGTGTTTTTATTGAGCTGGAAATAGGGGAAATATATAAAATGCCTTATTTGGCTTAATTTTAAGTGTGAAAAATCATTAAACACAAATAATTAGAGTCATTTTTTTTATAAAATGGCAGATTTCAATATAATTTTAAGAAATTGAATCAATTCTATTTTGCTTAAAATTATATTGTTAAGAAAAAAAGGAATAAAGTATTCATAATATTCATATTAATATTATTTTTGCGGATGCAACAAAAGGTACTTATTTTAGATTTCGGATCGCAATACACACAATTAATTGCACGAAGAGTAAGAGAACTCAACATATTTTGTGAGATTTTCCCATACAATAGCAAAAATTTTATAATTGAAAATTACAAAGCTGTAATACTTTCAGGAAGTCCATTTTCTGTTAGGGCAGAAGATGCACCACATCCAGATTTGTCAACTATTAAAGGGATAGTTCCTTTATTAGGCGTTTGCTTTGGTGCACAATTTATGGCACATAATTTTGGAGGTAAAGTAGCTGCTTCAAATACGCGTGAATATGGTAGAGCAAACCTTTCATTTGTTAAAGAAAATGAATTATTTTTTGAAAATGTAGAAGTTGGCAGTCAAGTGTGGATGAGCCATAGCGATACAATTGTTAATTTACCTGAAAATTGTGAATTAATTGGTAGCACACATGATGTGGCAAATGCAGCTTTTAAAATAACGAATGAAGATACTTATGGAATTCAGTTCCATCCTGAAGTTTACCATTCAAAAGATGGCTTAAAAATTCTAGAAAATTTCTTAGTTAAAATTGCTGGTGTTGCACAAACTTGGACACCAGATTCTTTTGTTGAATCAACTGTTGCTCGTTTGAAAAAACAGCTTGGAAATGATAAAGTGGTTTTAGGACTTTCAGGAGGTGTAGATTCAACAGTAGCAGCTGTTTTGTTAAGTAAAGCAATTGGTGCTAATTTGTATTGCATATTTGTAAATAATGGTTTGTTACGTAAAAACGAATTTGAAAATGTATTGCACCAATACAAAGGAATGGGTTTAAATGTGAAAGGTGTTGATGCTTCGGCACGTTTCTTGAAAGGGCTTGAAGGAGAATCTGACCCTGAAGGAAAACGTAAAATTATTGGTCGTGTTTTTATAGAAGTTTTTGATGATGAAGCACATTTATTGGAAGATGTGAAATGGTTAGCACAAGGAACTATTTATCCGGATGTTATAGAATCTGTTTCTGCAACTGGAGGACCTTCAGCAACTATAAAATCGCATCATAATGTAGGTGGATTACCAGATTTTATGAAATTGAAAATTGTGGAGCCTTTAAAAATGATATTTAAAGATGAGGTTAGAAGAGTTGGTAAATCTTTAGGAATTGACCCTGAATTATTAGGAAGACATCCATTTCCAGGACCAGGTTTAGGAATTAGAATTTTAGGAGATATTACTGCTGAAAAAGTTAGAATATTGCAAGAAGTTGATGCTATTTTTATAAATGGATTAAAAGAAGCTGGTTTATACGATTTAGTTTGGCAAGCTGGAGCAATGTTGTTACCTGTAAATTCTGTTGGGGTTATGGGAGATGAAAGAACCTATGAGAAAGCGGTTGTTTTACGTGCTGTAGAATCTACAGACGGAATGACAGCAGATTGGGTAAATTTACCTTATGAGTTTTTACAAAAAACCTCAAATCAAATAATAAATGGTGTAAAAGGCGTTAATAGAGTAGTATACGATATTAGTTCAAAACCACCAGCAACTATAGAATGGGAATAAAATCCTAATTTTAAAAATAAAATTTCATTTATGAAGAAAATAAAATTGTTACTATTATTTCTTTTTTTAAGTACCGCAATAACTGTTGCGCAACAAAAAAAGTATATCTCATACACAGTAAAAAAAGGTGAAACTATAAAACAAATCGCCAAAAACTACAGCTTGTCTACCAGAGATTTACTTCGATTAAATCCAGATGTAAGTCGTAGACCAGCACCAAATACTGTAATAATTGTTCCAAATAAAAACTTCGGAAAAGTTATAAAAGAAACAGTTAAAGTTGATGGTAGTTTACATACAGTGAAACCAAAAGAAACATTGTTTGGTATTTCAAAAAAATATAATAGTACTATTGAAGAATTAAAAGCTGCAAATCCAAAGTTAACTCATGGTGTAAAGATTGGTATGAAATTAGTAATTCCCCAGCCAAGGATAACACTGGTTAAGGATTCAATTAATTATGTACTTCATTCTGTAATTTTAGATGATACGTTTTATAACTTAACAAAAAAGTATCACGTTTCTAAAGAAGATTTAATAAGCTTAAACCCATTGTTAAAACAAGGTTTAAAACTAGGAATGTTGCTAAAAATTAAACCTTTAGAAAGTAGTGAAGAAGAAATAGGGTTTTTTATGGAAAATATTGATTTTGATAAAGAATTAAATGTTGTTTTAATGCTTCCTTATCAAATAGATAAATTAACCGATTCAGTTAAATTAGTAAATTTCGAGAAAAATAACTCATTATTAAATTATACTACTGATCTCCATTTGGGAGCAGTCATGGCTATAGATTCTTTAAGGCAAAAAGGGTTAACAATAAATGTTAAATATTTAGATACTGAAAATTCAAAATTCAAATTACAATACCTTGTAAATAGAAATGATTTTAGCGCAACAGATGTTGTTATAGGACCTATGTATTTTGAAAATGCTTATTGGGTTTCTAAAAAAATTGAAGCTCCTGTAATTGCACCGTTGTTTTCAAAAAAACAAGATGAAATTTCTACAGGTAATTTAATAAAATCTTCACCAAATTTAGCGTTATATGAAGATAGGCTGATAGCTTATATGAAAAAAACGTATAAAGGTGAAAACATTATTGTAATAAATGATGAAAAGCCTGAAAACCAATCAAAACTTTGGCGAATTGTAAATAAAATTAAAACTTTTGATTCTATTCAGAAAATGAGTGTTGTAAAACCTAAAGATGGTTTTATTGATAGTGAAAATTTTATAACAATATTAGATACTTTGGCAAAAAATTGGGTGGTTATAGTTAGCGATGATAAGGTAACTACGTCTGCTACGATAAACAACTTGAAGTCGTTTGTTGAAGATGTTGATATTCGATTATTTGCTCTAAACAAAGGGAAAAATTTTGATAATATTAATAATAGCTTTTTAGGAAAGTTAAATTTTGTTTTTCCAACTTCAGAGTTTATAAATATAGAAGATAGTAAAGTTCAACGATTTTATGATAAATATAAAGCGAAAAACTATGCAATTCCTACAAAATATGCCATAAGAGGTTTTGATGTTACGTATGATGCATTAATTAGAATTGCAAGTGCGAATAACTTAGAAGAAGGTTTAAGAAGTGGTAAATCATTAAGATTAGCTTCAATATTTAATTATGATAAAAAACTGTTTGGGAGTTTTGAAAATACTAACGTGTTTTTAATTCAGTATACCAGAGATTTAAACACTATTATTTTAGAATAAAAAATATATACATAAAAAAAGCGCAACAAAAGTTGTGCTTTTTTTATGTATATATTTTAAAAATCACATTTTCTTCATTTGATTTTTCATCATCTTAATCTGTTCAGCTAAAACCTTTTGAGTGTCTAATTTTTTAGCTTCATTAATTAACATAGTTGCTTCGCGTTTACGTCTTTTAGACATTGCTATACCTGCCAATTGTAATTTTGCCATTGCTATATCATGCTTCATACTTAAACCTAAACTTAATGCCTTTTTGAAGAATTTTTCAGCTTGGGTTAAGTTAGTTTGTGAAACCATAATTCCTTGTAGAAAATTATAGTAACCTTCTTGCTTTTTTACCAAAGCGCTACTTGGGTTTTTAATATAAGTTAACCATTTACTTGCTCCAGCAAAATTTTGTTTTCTTAATTGCCAAAAAGCTAATAATATAAATTCGTTTTTAAAGTAAAATAGCACAAAAATACCAGCAAATAATAGCAATGAAATACCATTCATAATGTTTCCTTCAACAAATTGAAAGATTGCCCAAATTGAAATTCCTGCTGCTATTACTAATTTTATAAACTTATTAAACATTGATTCGTTATTTTTTATGGATTGCAAAGTTACATTTTTGCAACGATTTTAATTATTTTTTATAATGTTTTTTAAATTGAAGATATGCAATAATTGAAAGTGCAGAAATAATAGCAACAACATAATAAACAAACGTTGGTGTAATAACTTTATCTCCACTAGCATAAGAATGCAAACCAGATAAGTAAAAATTAACTCCAAAATAAGTGAATATAATAGATGCAAAAGCTGCTACAGAAGCTAAATTAAAAGTAAATCTATTTCTTAAACCTGGAACCAACCTTATGTGAAGCACAAACGCATAAATCATAATACTAATTAAAGCCCAAGTTTCTTTAGGATCCCATCCCCAATAACGTCCCCAACTTTCATTTGCCCATTGACCACCTAAAAAGTTTCCAACGGTTAACATAATCAAACCTACTGTTATAGACATTTCATTGATTATTGTTAGCTCTTTAATCATTAAGCCAATTTTACTTTTATTATTTTTAGTTGTTATAATCATTAAAATTAATGAGATTAAACCTAAAATCATACCTAATGCAAAAGGCCCATAACTAGCAACAATTATTGAAACGTGAATCATTAACCAATATGAATTTAAAACAGGTGCCAGATTTGCAATTTCAGGATCCATCCAATTCCAATGGGCAACCATTAAAATAAATGCGGTTAAAAATGCTGTGGCTGCAATGGTCATTGAAGATTTTCGCCCAAAAATTAATCCAAATAACATAGTTGCCCAACCAACATAAATCATAGATTCATACGCATTACTCCAAGGAGCGTTTCCACTCACAATCCAACGTGCAATTAAACCACCTGTATGTATTAAAAATAAACCTATAATTATTGCAATACTTCCTTTAATTAGGAAATTTATTACTTTGTTTGAATTGAAAATTTGAAAAATTACAAAGAAGAACATTAAGGTTCCTATGTACATATAATAGCTATATATTGTTCTAAAAACATCATATTTATTATAGGCAATTTCTAAATTTAATTTCTTTTCAGAAGGATATACAGAGCTACCATACTTTTTTTGAAAATTTATAATTCCTTCAAGAACTTCATTAGAAGTGGTGTAATTTTTTGAAGCTTTTGAATCTGATAAAGTTTGCATATAAATAGGTAATATTTGGCGTACAAATACTGAATCTTGCCCTTTATAATTAGCAGTGTTAATATCGTTTTGAGATACCCAAGTATTGCTAGGATCATTAGGAACTGGAAATATTTTTAAAATTGCACCTGTAATGGCTGAGTATAATAAATTAACTCTTCTATCAACATTAATTATATCTTTTTCAAACTTACTTTTAATATTGCTTTTTTGTGCTTCTTGTTGAATTTTAGAAATTTTATAGGTTCCTTTAGCATCAAAAAAGCTTGAAAGCGAAGCGTATTTGTCTTCATGTGTAATTCCAATAATATCTCTTAATTTAGTATTTCCTTTTTCAATATAAATAATTGGAATTTGAAACCAAATTCTTGGGTTTTGTTGAATTGATAAAAACACTTGTGTAGCATTCATATCTCTATAAGAGTCGCTCTTACTTACTTTTCTTAATAATTGTGAAGCATAAGTATGAACAGGTTTCATTCTACCACCTGCATCTTGTATAACTAGTTTGCTAAATTTTTCTGAATGTGCAATGTCAATATGATTAGCAGTTAAGGCTGAATCTTTTTGCATTTCAGTCATTACACGATTATAATTTTGAGAAAAGGCAACAGATGCTATTAATAGTAATGCAATAGATGTTATTGTTGTTTTTTTTGTTCTAATTTTTTGCAAGCTTTTTTTAAGAAAATCAAATCTAGTATTTTTCATAAATAATATTAATATCAAACCTGCATATAATAAGAAATAACCTACATAGGTTATTGTAGAACCCCAATAATCATGATTTACAGATAAATGAGTTTCTTCATATTGTGAAGTTATATTATAACTGGATTGAAAGAATTTATAGCCTTTATAATTTAAAATATGATTCATGAAAATTCGAAAATCAAATGTTTCTTCAGGTGTAATCACCGTTACTTCACTAGCAAAAGACATAGCGCTTTGAGAACCGGGGTAATTTTCTAGTTGAAAATCATTCAGTTTAATGCTGAATGGTAATTGAATTTGCATAGCACCATAACTCATTCTAAAGTTTAAATTCCCTACAGAAAACGTAGTTGGTTGCTGAATTGCAAATTTGCCACCAACTAATTTTATTTTTTTGGTTTCTCCACCAGCTGTAACATCAAACTCTAATTGTGCCAAAGAGTTTTGATCTTTATCTCCTGAAACTGCTTTGTAATCTCCTTTAATACTATTTTGAGGAACTACAAATTGTAAGCCTGCAATATTATGAACTGCTAAAATTGAAAAATCTTGTAATGAATCTTTTACAATTGTTCCTTCAAATTTATCAGCCATTCTAAAGAAATCGCCATCAACAATAGATAGAATTTTTAAATTCCCATCTATAGTTTTAAAGTTAATAGTGTTTTTATTTTCAGAATCGTACCCAACTGTAACACCATGAAAAACTTCAGTAGTACCTCTTTTTATAAAATGATCATGTCTTCCTCCACTACCAGATTCAACAAACTTTAAATACTCAAAACCATTTTCATTTTCTTCAAATATATTTTGTACATTAGGTATATAATTTGTTAATATTACGGATACATCAGTACCTTTAAAATCTGTTTTATACGAGTAATAATTGTTTCCAATTGCAGACAATAAAATTTTACGATGTGAAGGTGTTTTTTGTTCAGTTCCGTTATTTACAACAACACTAATATAACTTGCATCAGAATAAAAAGTACTACTTACAGCACCTTCTTTAATTGGCATTATACCTTCAAAACTAATGTAGCGAGTAATTCCAGCTCCAACTAATATTAAAAAGAAGGATAAGTGAAAAACAAGTACTACTAGTTTTTCCTTTTTGTATAATTTATATTTAAAAATATTTCCAAAAAAGTTTAATGCGAATAGCATCATAATAGCTTCAAACCACCAAGCATTGTATACTAAAGCTTTTGCAGTTTCGGTTCCAAAATCATTTTCTATGAATGTTGCAACTCCCATTGAAAGTGCAAAAACAAGAAATAGAACCGCCATTAAACGAGTTGAATAAATAAGTGAAAGAAGTTTGTTCATTATATCAAATTTGTCAATTAAAAAAAAATGCTTTGCAAAGCTAATGATAATTGTCATAAAACTAATTATTAATATGATTTTTTTATAAGTTTTAACCAGTTGAAATGCGGGTTCAAATATATAAGTAACTTTTGTCACTTTCAATGATTATTGTTATAAAAAATAGGTTGAAAATATAATTTGCATAAAACTAATTTTTTGTAAATTTGTTACTATAAATTATAGAATGAAAACTTTAAGTTATTATAAAACACATTTTAACTCTTATTTAAATATAAAGCGTCCTGAATGCTTTATTGAGTAGTTAAATCTACTTTTTGTGATTATAAATCACACTTTTCAAAATTATTATTAAAATTAAAAAACATATTATTATGGAATTACCATATGCAGAACCGTATAAAATAAAAATGGTTGAATCAATTAAACGTTCAACAAAAGAACAACGATTAAAATGGATAAAAGAAGCTGATTATAATTTATTCAATTTATCATCAGACAAAGTATTTATTGATTTATTAACCGACTCTGGTACTGGAGCAATGAGTGATAAGCAATGGGGAGAAATGATGGTTGGTGATGAAAGTTATGCAGGTTCTTCTTCGTTTTTAAAATTAAAAGAAGTTGTAAAAAATATCACTGGTTTCAAATACTTTTTACCTACTCACCAAGGGAGAGCTGCAGAAAATGTCTTGTTTTCAGCTTTGGTTAAAGAAGGTGATGTTGTGCCGGGGAATTCACATTTTGATACTACAAAAGGACATATAGAATTTAGAAAAGCAACAGCTGTAGATTGTACTATTGATGAAGCTTTTGATACTTCAATTATTCACCCGTTTAAAGGAAATGTAGATTTAGGCAAATTAGAAAAAGTATTAGAAAGTCATCCTAAAGAAAAAATACCGTTTGTAATATTAACTATAACTTGTAACAGTGCAGGTGGTCAGCCAGTATCTGTTGAAAATGTAAAGGAAGTATCCAAATTGTGTAAAAATTATGGAGTACCGTTATATTTTGATTCAGCTCGTTTTGCTGAAAATGCTTATTTTATAAAAAAACGTGAGCCAGGTTACCAAAACAAAACAATTAAAGAAATTGTAAAAGAAGTTTTTTCTTATGGTGATGGTATGACCATTAGTGCTAAAAAAGATGGATTGGTTAATATGGGTGGTTTTATTGCGCTAAACAACAAAGAAGTTTTTAAGCAAGCTACTGTTTTTAATATAATGTATGAAGGATTTATTACTTATGGAGGTATGAATGGTCGTGATATGGGAGCTTTGGCAGTTGGTTTGGATGAAGCAACAGAGTTTGATTATCTAGAAAGTAGAGTAGAGCAAGTAGCACATTTGGGTAAGAAATTAGTTGAATATAAAGTGCCCGTTTTACAACCTTTTGGAGGTCACGCAATTTTTTTAGATGCTAATAAATTTGTACCATCTATTCCTCGTGAAGAATATAGAGCCCAAGCATTAGCAATTGAATTGTATATTGTTGGAGGAATTAGAGGTGTTGAAATTGGAACTGTTTTAGCTGATAGAGATCCTTTTACACGTAAAAATAGATTTCCAGATTTAGAAATGGTTAGGCTTGCAATACCAAGAAGAACCTACACAAATAACCATATGGATTATGTTGCGGCAACTTTAAAAAATATTTTTGACACAAGAGAAGAAGCTAAATCTGGTTACGAAATTACAGATGAAGCACCTATTATGAGACATTTTACTGTTAAATTTAGAAAAATATAATATCCTTAAGTCTTTTTTTGTTATTTTGCAAAAAATAAACTAAAATTATAATAATGTTATCACGTGCTAGTAAATATGCTATTTTATCTACCTTGTTCTTAGCGGAACATTCAAGTAGTGAAAAAAAAATAAGCGTTAAATTAATTGCTGAAAGTATTGATGTTCCAAGCCCATTTTTGGCAAAATTATTTCAACAACTAGTACGTGGTAAAATTATCTCTTCATCTAAAGGTCCACACGGAGGGTTCTATTTAACCGAAGAAAACAGTAAAAAAAATGTTTGTGATATTATTGAAAATATTGATGGTTTAAACAAACTGAATAATTGTTTTCTGGGATTAAATGAATGTGATTCTAAAAATCCTTGCCCTGTACATTTTATAGTAGAACCTTTTAAAAATAATATTTTAGGGAAGTTTAGAGATAAAACTATTATGGAATTTGCCCAAGAAATTTCGGAAAAAGGAAGTGTTCTTACGTTAAAAGATATCTCTCCTAATAGTAGCAAAACTTCTAAATAAGTAGAAACATTGATAAATATCATATTTTGTTTTATATAAAAATTATATTTTTGCTTTAGTAAAGGATAAAAAGGTCTTTTACTTAGTAATAATTAAATATTAAATTAATTAAACTCATTAAAAAACATGTTATCTAAAAAACAAGCAAGAGCTTTCTTTCTGGGAGGAACACTCGTAACGTTTCTTATTTTTATAGGGCTTACGGTTTTTTCTTTATCCAAAGAAGTTGATCAAACCAATCACGAAAACATTACAGCTGAAGTTGTACGTGGTAAAGAAATTTGGGAATCCAATAATTGTATGGGATGCCATACATTATTAGGTGAAGGTGCTTATTATGCACCAGAATTAACAAAAGTTGTTGATCGATTAAATTTAAAATACGATGGTAACGGAGAAGAAGTTATCAAAAGTATTTTAATGTCTAAAGGACCTTGGCAACCTAATGGTAGAAAAATGGTGGCCTATGGTATGACAGAAACTGAAGCAAGTGATGTTGTTGCTTTCTTTAAATGGATTGGAGAAATTGACCTAAATGGTTTTGGAAAAGTAGTTGGTGTAGATAGAAAAATATCTCCTTTAGCAAAAGAAAAAATTAACAACTAAAAAAAATATTATGAAATATAAATCACAAAAAGTAGCATATTGGTTTTTTGCCCTTTCAATGCTATTATTAGTATTACAAATTACCTATGGATTTGTCATGGGATTTGCCCGAATGGGTTTTGATAATTTACATGAGTTTATACCTTTTAATACTGCAAGAGCAGTACATACCAATTTATTAGTCGTTTGGTTATTGTCTGGTTTTATGGGAGCAGCTTATTATATAATTCCTGAAGAAGCTCAAAGAGAATTAGTAAACGTAAAATTGGCGTATGTTCAATTAATAAGTTTAGCCGTTGTTGGAGTTGTAGCAGTTGTTGGATTCCATTTTAATATTTGGGAAGGAAGAAAGTTTTTAGAAATTCCTAGACCTTTAGATTATCTAGTAGTTGTGAATGTACTGCTATTTTTAGGGTTGATTTTAACAACATTATTTAAAGCAAAACGTAGAACTACAACCTCGTTAGTACTTTCAATGGGGCTTTTATTTGCAGCCTTATTATATTTACCAGGAATGTTACCATTCGACAGTCAGGTTACTGATTCTTTTTTCCGTTGGTGGGTTGTTCATTTATGGGTAGAAGGTGTATGGGAATTAATTATGGGTGGTATTTTATCGTTCTTATTAATAAAGTTAACAGGTGTTGATAGAGAAGTTATTGAGAAATGGTTATATGTAATTGTTGGTTTAACGTTCTTATCAGGAGTT
>TARA_R110001583_G_scaffold158496_1_pt1 | contig 23533 bp, 11 predicted proteins | sample TARA_R110001583 | Tara Oceans TARA_R110001583 (sample SAMEA4398432) | marine metagenome | biome: Polar Biome; feature: [MES] marine water layer (ENVO:01000295) within the mesopelagic zone...; material: water (ENVO:00002006), including particulate matter (ENVO:01000060) such... | reverse complement strand
GGCTTTCAGAGCGCTCTGTACGGTTTCTGCCAGATAGATTTGACGCTGTTTCCTGCCTTTACCTTCTCGTACCCTTAATAGCCCTTGCTCCTCGTCGAGGTCATCCCGGTTTAATGAGCAGATCTCGGTGCAGCGTAACCCTGCACCGATGCCGATTAGCAGAATCGCTTTATCTCTGTCTCTCTTTGCAGGACAAGAAAGGTCCTCACAGCTGGCAAGCAGTTTCTGAGTATCCTCGGTACTCAGCCGGCGACCGGTACGCACCGCGTTGCCCTTGAGTGATTTCACCGAGTTAATCCGCAGCATCGTATCCGCATCCATGTGACCGAGATTGAACGCGGCTTTGGTAACGCCGCGCAGGGCTGCCAGCATCATATTGGTGGTGCTCACGGCATAGCCCAGCTCCACCAGGCTGGAGCGGATCAGGTGGGCCTTTTCGAAGGTCAGTTGATCCCAGTTGAATTGTTCGGCGGGACCCTGATGACCCAGCAGTAAGACGCATTGATCCAGCAGCGTCACCATGGCACGGCGGCCACTGGGCGCCAGGCTGTTCACGTAGATCCGGTAGGCAGAGCCGGCGGTCAGCTGGATGAGACGGGCCTTTGTTTGCAGACGGGCTCGGCTTTGGGTTAATGGGGCTGCTGTTATTGTGGATGGCACAAGGGATAGCGCGGACGTAGCCATAGGGCCTCCGATACTGGGTAGTGATAAGGGGTAGGGGAATAGGTCCAGGTATGGACGACGAGCCCAGGGTTAGGCTGGAGACAGCGTTAGCGTGCCGTCGCAAATTTTTATGGGGTTTATAGCGGTTGTTTTACTGCGATTAATACATATTAAACCGAGTAAAGGTGGGCAATGTTGAATCATGATACAGAAGCGGACGTTCGTGTTGAGATGACCACATTCGCTTGGTGCTGCGAAGTATTCAGGTTTCCCCCTGCACGTAGTGCATTGCTGGCGAGACATTAAAAACGTCTAAGACCCGAATATCGATTAGTTCCTGCACTGGATTGCAGTACTTGGTAATGCGCCGGGTAGGATCTCCAAAGATCGGAGATGCCACTATCTTCCTCACATAAACGTGGTACGAATACACAGGCGGAAAATGTTGAAGAGAGTGGATTCTCGCAATCTAGAACTGGTGTTTGATACCGGTGCTATTTACAGTATGGCGCTGTCACCGCGTATTTCAGCCTAGCGCCAGCAACAACAAGGATTGTTTGAGTATGTTTGGATTCAATCAGGACCCGATCCAGTTCGTCAATTTGATCGCTGCTAACCTGCGTGACCGCTATTTGGCCGGTTTTCCTATACTCAAGGAGTTGATTCAGAATAGTGATGATGCGCCCGCATCTGAACTTCATTATGGTCTCTCGCCAGGCCTACCGAATGCTGAACACCCTCTACTGCAGGGGCCGGGTTTTTTTGTTATCAACAATGGTAAGTTCAAGCCGTCCGATGCGCTGGGTATTCGCTCATTTGGCCAAAACACAAAGGCGGCGGACCAATCGAGCATCGGAAAATTTGGTCTGGGAATGAAGAGCGTATTCCATTTATGTGAAACGTTCTTTTTTTTGGCTCATGATGGTGAGAAGACCTATACGGAGGTGCTGAACCCTTGGAGTGGCACGGATCCGGAACAAACCCTACACAATGAGTGGAATGTATTTTCGAACATTGACGCACAGAGTATCAAGAGTCATCTGTCGGCGGTCATCGCGGATCTGTCCTCGGACCCGAATCAGTGTTTTATCTTATGGCTACCGTTGCGACAAAAGGAGCATCTTTTATTACCAAGCGGTGAATGGGCTGGTTCCATTGTTTCTGAATATCCAGGGGACGATCCGGCGCTACTCGACTTTCTTGAGGAACCGGATCTCGGTGTCAGAATTGCCGCGTTGATGCCGATGCTCCGACATCTCAAACGGACGACCTTTTGGAAAGTTGATGAGGCCTGTGCGGAATTCAAACCCGCCTTTGATGTGTTGCTTAAAGAGGATGCCGAAAGATCTTCTTTGATTGAATGCGGAAATGATTTTCCGCTAGCCGTACTAGATCCCCACCACTTATTGGAAGGTCTAATCCTGGTGGCAAGAGGGGATGAAAAAGCAAAGCTTGAATTTTCTGGTCGAGAGTACTTAGCCTGGAATCCCACTCTGACGGCGATGCATGATCACGAGCTCTGGCCCAGTAGCTACGTTAGAGATGACTTAGGACACTCCAGAGAGGCCAAGGATAAAGCGCAACCGCATGGCGCTGTGTTCTTCTCCCGCTCGCCGGGTAGGGGACGCCTGATCTCCAATTGGTCGGTGTTTTTACCGCTCGATGAGAACAGTGCGGCGCAAGTCATCAGCTGTGAAGGAGGGCATGACTTCCGCCTCACTCTGCATGGCTACTTCTTTGTCGATGCGGGTCGCCAGGGTGTGCATGGCATGAGCGGTTTCGAAGGCCAGGACAACACCGTTATTGACAGTGAAGAGGCATTGCGCAGAGGGTGGAACCGAGAGTTGTTGCGCTCCGTGGTGCTGCCCCTGGTGTTGCCTGCACTCGACCGGTTCTGTTCTGGTTTGAATTTGGCGGATAAAGCGAGAACGAATCTGTCAGAAGCACTGAATCGCACCGATCTACTAAGGAAGTTCAGGGAACTCATCACCGTTGGGCATTGTTGGTTGAGAGGGATAACACCCGAAGGTGTACATTGGGTGCTCCAATCCGATGAGAAAAAGGTGCTTCGGCTCCCTTCTCCGCCAAAAACAGATGCTGGGAGGCCGTGGAGGTTGTTCCCATCGCTAAGGAATATAGCCAAGTATCACTGGTTGGCCGTTGAGGGGGCTCCGAACATCCTGAATAGCGCTCAGGTTGCGCAGTGGGATGAGCAGAACCTTCTTGAATTGCTTGAGTCGATTGATGTAAGTGTGCTCTTTGCTGAATCCACATTGCTGGATTATCTCATCAGCTTCTTGGACGTTTCTGCTGGGCCTTTTTTGAATGTAGGTACGGTAAAACGGAGGCTAGAGCGCTTAATCCAGCGAGGGTTGGTCGACATTGGAGAAGAGTCCCTGGGGAGAAGCGAATCTCGTGTTCGACAAATCGTCAGTTACCTAGCCCCGACACGTTGTCTGCGGGTCGACAATCAACTTCCAGCCTCCTTGCTCCATTCATTACTGAGTGGGAGCTCAGAAGTATTAGTCATTCCTGCCCGTTTTTGGCCTGGGGAATGGCAACAAGAGGTAACACTATCGATAGACAATGCCTTTCCCTTGCTGCAGGCCTTGCAGGATACGCTCTCACCACAGAGTAACGCTGGAAAAACGCTTTACGACGCTGCCGTTAAATTGGCAGAGCAGCTCATCAAAAGCGTTGCGGTGGCGTCTCGGCCAGGGCTTTTGCGCCTATGCTCGGATCTTTATGTGCTTCGGACTTTCGATTGCCAAGCGGACAAGGTGCGGGCGGCCTCACCTCAGGAGATAGTGGCAGCACGCCAGGAGGGGCTGTTATTCGGCTATGCCCAAGGTACCCGTCATATTGATCGGTTGGCCCTGGCTCCTCAGTTGCAGAGCATTCTAGCCTGCGATCGGGTTCTGATTATCAATGCGGAGACGGCGAATCTCACTTTAGGTGTTGAGCGCTCATTACGTGCCTGTGATGGGCAAGCCGTTCTGCAGTCGTTGGGGCAGAAGCCGCGAGTGTTGGCTGAATTGAGGCTCAGAACGCAGCTAGCGGGTCAACTAGGCGAGCCCGTGGACGAACACGAGATCCGTGGTCTTCGCTATTTACTGCATGCGAAGGAAGCCCATTTCGAAGCATCAGACCCGCTTTGGATTTTGGGCGATGAGCAGCATCCGGTATGGCTCAAACTATGGGGGCTGCTGGTGAGCGATGAACCCTGGAACCTGCTGCAGGCTGGTATTGCTGACCGCTTGTCTCGGGAGGTTGCCCGTTCGATTGGGATAAAGGAGATTCGGGCTGACTCGGTTATCGAGGAGATTTTCCGGAACGGTACATCGGTAATCGACTCGACTGGTTTTGACCAAGATGAGTGCGAAGAAGTCTTGCGCGCTGTTGCCGATGAGGCGCTCTGGCTCGCTCTACCGTTCCATTGGACATTAGAAGACAGACCTATATCGGCGAAGTTGGACCACGTCTTTCTTGCGCTTGATGAACAGGACTTCGATGAGCGGCTCTTAAGCGGCGTGCACTTGATTTCGAGGAGTCAGAACATTGAAATCAGTCAGCGGCAGAAGCAGCTGTTGCGACCTATGGATCATGGCGCAGTCGTTGAGTTGGCGTTGGCGCGGGTAGATCTCCCTGGTATTTGGCGCGAGATTTTAGATCGGCTCCAGTCAATTGAGGAAGAAAGGGCGGCTACTTCTCCATACCTAGCCCTGCGAATCAAGAGTGAGAGGTGGCTGCCTTCGGCATCGGGAGGCTTGTTCAGTCCGGAAGATGTGATCGACTTCGATGGGGAGGTTGGCTTAGATCGGATCCTTGCTCAGTCGGAAGGTTCCTTTGTAACGCCAGCTAGTCTAAAGCCGGATCTTCAACAGCATCCGTTTTTTGCCGATTTTCGAGAGAAGTATTTTTCAAGGACACAAGCTGGCATCGAACGGTTAACCCTGGCGATTGAAGATCTCGACGCTTACCAGATCGGTAATAGTCACTTTGATGACTCTACTGCTGTAGTTCAAGCGGCGAAACTGCTCTCATCTAGTTCTCATTTAGGTTGGCGTTTGTTGGCAAATGTGGATGCGTTGATGGGGCAGGGCATCGACCTGATGCCTTTGGTTTCCGGCATGCGTCGTCTGATGAGTCTCGAGGCCATCACAAAGTTGCTGGTTTGGATTGCGGATCAAGGGGCTAAAGAAGATCAGGCCATTTCGATATTTAACCGGTACCTCAAACTGTTTGCCGATACCGAAGAGTCTGCAGCCGAATTGCATCGCCTGAAGCTTTCTAATGAGGCTGGGAATTGGGTTGAAAGTGAAAAGTTGGTTAGTAGCGTAGTTGGTGTGGTCCCGGAACACGTACTTGATAGGCGTCAAGCTAGCATCTTACAGGATGTTATTGAGCAGAGACGCTCTATCTTATCAGCTGATACTGCGATGTCTCAGGAGTTGCCTGCTGCACTACAACCCTCGGCTGCTGCAGGTGTTTTACGAGAGTACTTTATTAACTGGTCTGGCATTGTATCACCTTCACTCATTGGGGCCTTCACGCTGTTATTTGGGAGAGACGAGTCTATCAAGTTGTTGTGTGAGGAACTGCTTGGCCAGCACTCTCGCGAGTGGCTAATGGATCAGCTGCCTCAGGCAATAATTAAGATTGATGGAAGTGCTAGACCAAAGGGAGTCCATTTTAGCCGAGCGTTGGAAAGCTGCGTTACTACAGTTCAAATTCATGACTCTGACAGGCTTGAGATTCAATCCATCATTGGTAAGCCAATCTACGTAAGCACTGGAAAAGAATTTTCAAACTTGTTCATTGGGCGCCCCAGTCATCATGCTCTCAGCAATGATCGTGGTTTTCGCGTTGATTTTGTTCTTCGCAAGTTGGATGTGGACCAGTTTTCTGGTAAGCATCTGTCGAGCTTATTGCAATCTTCCGTGGAGTACCTGCTTCGAGAGGTTTATGGACATAAAACAGCTCATTTGGACGCCTTATGGGCGGAGTTAGATACGGCTGACCAGGTAGATATCGAGCTGGCCCGCTCTTTAATTCTTCGTAATATTCCTTTTTATTTGAAACAGTTGAGGGCTCACAAATATCCGAGTTTAACCGCTAGCCTGAATCGTTTTCGTGAGGAAGAAAGAAAAGAGCAAGAATATAAAGGAACATCGAAGGAAGCGCAGTACCGCAGAGAGAAGGAGAAAGTGCTTGCTGAACTCCAAGAAACCATAGAGCTGGATAGAGGAGTTCAGCGAGCCATTCTTGAATCAGTACGGCGCAAGATACGGGACTTCCAATATCAGGCGGAGAGCATTCCGTTTGAACTTTTTCAAAACGCAGATGATGCCCTTCAGCATTTGGCGTTAATCGATGCGTATCCCTCTGAGCCGGGTGAGCTAGATGTTGAACCGCTGCCGGCCTCTATTTGCCGATTTGTTGTAGAGGCTGATGGTGGGCACGTCGTGTTTATGAACTGGGGGCGTGCGATCAACCAGTTCGGGAGCAACGGGTTTCCAGGTCGTGAACGCGGCTTTGATCGAGACTTGGAAAATATCTTGATTCTCTCTGCATCGGACAAGAGTGATGATGTCACCGGTAAATTTGGCTTGGGGTTCAAAAGTGTTTGGCTAGCTTCCGATCGTCCGGTGCTTGTAAGCGGCCGATTACAGACCGAAATAGCGGGTGGTTTGCTCCCTGTACCTGCGACGAGTGCTATTGCTCAGCCTCTGCGCCGTCGCATGATGGAATGGCAGTCCGATAGCAGTTGGCCCGGCACCGCGATAGACATTTCTCTCGTTGACGTGACAGAGGATGAGGTGCTTGACTCATTCTCAAGAGTCGCTGGCGTGATGGTCGCTTTTTCCCGCCATATTCAAAGCATCGATATCGTTAAAGGGAACCATCCATCTCTTTCAGTGAGTTGGAATGGGGAAAATATTCCTGGGAGCGACGATATCTCGATCGGGTTTCTGCGCTACGAGGGAACCGATCTTCTTGTAATGAAGATAGCCCTTCCACTCGGGGCGATGTTGATTGGGATTGGGCCACAGGGATTTATTCCATTGCCCAAGGCTATCCCTAATATCTGGGTAACGGCCCCTATTCGAGAGCAGCAGCGGTTGGGTTTTGCAGTCAACGCGATGTTTGAAGTGGATGCAGGTCGGTCTCGATTATCGGCATCTCTGGACGCGAATCGCGAGTTAGCACATCGACTTGGAAAGCAGCTCTCTGCAGTCCTGGTAGCACTTAGCGCGGCCGTGGAAACTAGTTGGGGGGGGCTCGTAAGCCTAATGCAGTTGGACCCAGCTATTACCCCCTACCGTTTTTGGGCTTCACTCTGGCGAGCTTTGATGGGGCGTTTGCCAGATATGTCCCGGGATTCTGGTTCCAGAGTTATTGCAGAAGCGTTGTTGGGCGAAGGTTTGAATGAGTTGGCCCTTAAACATGGCCTTGTTCCCAATGGTCTAGAACAAGACCGCAGCTATCTGCTCCGCTGTACAGGGGTAAAGACCGTTCTTAAAGGCGCGATGCTAGATCCGGAGGTTCAAGGCGCCGTATCCTCTGCCTCATGCTTCAAGGCGTTAGTGAATCCTCAAACCTCGGTGACATTGGAAGTGTCCACGTGGTTGAAGATTCTCGTGCCTGAGTTCGCCTCGAGTAAAACACAATGGCAATCCGAGAGTCTCTTAACTCTGATTATGAAGCTAGATAATCAGAAAGCGATCCGACCGTGCGACGCTGGTGTCTTGGGGCGTGCGCTCAATTCACAAACCCTAAGACGATGGGAACAGGACGGGGATCAAACGCCTCATATGTACGTCACTGACTTCAAAGCTGCAGCAACTAAAGGGCCTGCTTTACGGTTTTTATCCGAGGGTGGGACCGAAGAAAAGTCAAAGGCGCTTCTTTCCTGCGGAGGAACTGAAGAGGAGTCTCTTCGCTGGGCTTTTGCTCCTGACCAGAATCGGCTGGGCAGTGACTATGTTGGAAGCGCAATCGACTTTTTCTACTGGTGTCGTGACAGGCTTGATGCGCCATCGGAAAAGCTAAAGCAGTGGATTCTGTCGGCTGAGGACTGTGACCGGCGTAGTGCCGCACTCCGGTATCTCGTTGAGGGGGAGCTTGCCCGCGAGGTAGCAGATGCGCTGCACGAAACGGGCATCGAAGGTGCCTGGCTGACTGCTATTGATGAACGTTCACTGTACTTGCAGGGATGGGATAGTAAACAGTGTTCGAAGCTTGTGTATCAGATTCTGAAGACCCCGGACGAAAGTAGAGATGCTTGGCTGGGCTTTGAGACAGCCGACTGTTCAGAACCAGCCCCAATCGACCCGGTATCGGCTTTGCAAAATATCCATGAATGGTGGGAAGACGTCAGGGAGGAAAAACTCAATACATTTTGTCGTGATACCTACCCGGACGGTCGGGCTTTGCATCTCTCCGAAGAAGATGTCGGCTGCGTTGAGCGCTCATCCTGGCTAACTCTTTTGTTGCTGGGGGGCTTTCACACAATGGGTAGAGCAAAGCCTGTTCAGCACCGACAGTTTATAGAGAACTGTTATCGGCGGGGGTGGTGGGAGGTGTTCACTGATCCCAAACATACACAACGCTTTGATGACTGGATGGGCGTTCTAGACCAGTACATAGACCAACAAGTCGACCAGCAGGAGTATGAGCAGTGGATGCTTCGTTTCCCGATCATCTACAAGCTTTCTCGCCATCTTGATGACTATGTTGAGCTGTTCTTGGGTCTAGAAAGGTATCCCGGTGATTTTGATTTGGAATTAGCGCTAATGCCGATGGCTGACCCCAATCAGCAGGGGGGCGGCATTTCGGCCCCAGCGCTTGTTAAGAGCCTGGGCATAGGGGCCAATTTTGTGATACGTGAATTGATCCGGCACGGTATCACTGATAGCCAGCCACTTAGACAACATGCTTATGTCCCCACCAAAAAGGTTACTCAACTCCTATTTGAAATGGGGTGTATAGAGCTTGGGTGGAAATCCGGACTAAAGGCCTCACCAGCGATCTCGAGTTTCTTGATTAGACATATTGGCGCAGAAAAATCGCGTTTTTGCGGTGACTTTGACATTCCGCTGAGACTGGTTGCGCAAGACTGGGAGCTACAACAAAAGCTATTGGGACGCCAACTGCAGACAGTGGAGGAACTATAGATGACGATTACCGATGACTCTATGCAACTTAATCCTGGCGATGAAGTCATTCATCAACGTTATGGCCCCGGAGTCATTGAATTCCCCAAAGGCACAACAGCCATTGTCCGCTTTGAGCATGGCTTGGAGGAATGTGATGCACTGGTGCTTAAGAAGCTAGTTAGTCTCGAATCAGCACTTGAGTCAAACGACTGGCACTCCCTCCGGGAGGTGGTGACAAAGTGCCAAGCGGCGGCAATTCAATCCGTCAATGACTCTTGGGGCGTTTTCTCCCGCTCTCGTATCTCTTTGCTACCGCACCAATTATGGGTGTGTCATCGTGTATCTCGCCGTTGGCCAATTCGATATCTTGTTGCTGATGATGTTGGTCTGGGTAAAACAATAGAGGCTGGGTTGCTCCTATGGCCACTAATTTCTAAGGGTTTGGTCCGCCGGTTGTTGGTATTGTGCCCTGCGGCCCTTGTAGAGCAATGGCAATATCGGCTCAGGGAGATGTTTGATATCCGTTTAGCAAGATATTCGGCGGAATCGGACAGCAAGAAAGGCGATTTTTGGAATACCCATCATCAGGTTGTTGCGTCGCTCCCAACTTTGCGTGCGGATCGAAATGGTAGGCATGAACGGATGCTAAACGCCGAACCTTGGGATTTGTTGATTGTTGACGAGGCCCATCATCTGAACTCAGACGAATCAACGGGTTCAACCCTCGGCTATAAGTTTGTTGAAAGTTTATTGGAGAAACAGAAGGTTGAGTCCTGTGTGTTTTTCTCCGGAACGCCTCATCGTGGTAAGTCGTATGGGTTCTGGTCATTGATGGCGTTATTGCGTCCCGACTTGTTTGATCCTAAGCAACCAGACCATCAGCAGATTGTGTTGCTGAAAGAGGTGATGATCCGGAATAACAAGAGTCTGGTCACAGACATGCAAGGTCAGAAGCTTTTTAAACCCGTATCGGTTTACTCGGAGACCTACTCATATCAGCCTGAAGAGGAAGCTTTCTATACGCTATTGACCGAGTTTATCGAGAGTGGAAAAGCGTATGCATCTTCTCTTACTGCGAGGGAAGGGGGTCAGGTGATGTTGGTGCTTATTGCTATGCAGAAGCTTGCCTCTAGCTCGGTCGCTGCAATAAGAAAAGCTCTACAAGGACGCTTGGGGCGTCTGCGTGATACTCAGAAAGAGTTGCAAGAAACAATACGATTGTCTGCTAAAGAAAAGGCGGCGCTTTTTGCAGCGGATGATGAATCGTCACTCTTGGCAGACCAGGAGAATGATCTCGACCTTATGTTAGCTGAGGCCACACTAACGCTCATGGAAGCGGAAATTCCTAATCTTCAATCCCTGGTTGAAGCGGCTTCAGCAGTTGAATCGGAAACGAAGATTGAAAAGATTCTTGATGTGTTGGAAGGACGGTATAAGGACCGACAAGTTCTTTTCTTCACTGAGTACAAGTCAACACAATCCTTGTTGATTGCCGCGCTGATGCGAAAATATGGCGAGAAGTGTGTCACTTTTATAAACGGTGATGAGCGACTTTATGGTTTGCTCTTTCCGGACGGCTCTGTTGCAACAAGACACATCCCTCGAGGAGATGCGGCAGACCTCTTCAATGCAGGAAAAGTGCGCTTTTTGGTCTCTACTGAAGCAGGTGGGGAAGGCATTGATTTACAAGATAAGTGTCATTCTTTAATTCACGTCGATCTACCCTGGAATCCGATGCGGCTCCACCAGCGAGTTGGTCGCCTCAACCGGTATGGTCAAAAGCAACCTGTTGAGGTAATCACGTTGCGGAATCCTGCAACAGTCGAGGCGCGGATCTGGGATCTTCTAAACGCGAAGTTAGAGCGGATCACATCTGCTCTATCTGGTGCAATGGATGATCCTGAAGACTTGTTGCAATTAGTGCTTGGTATGTCTTCATCAGGCATTTTCACGGAGCTATTCAGTGAAGGCCAATTGAGTAAAAAGGGACGTCTTGACCAGTGGTTTGATGAGAGGTCAGAAACACTCGGCGGGCAATCAGCTATTGATGCCGTAAAGGCCATGGTTGGCAATGCGGACCGATTCGACCTAAGTGGTCTGAAGGATGTTCCAAATGTCGATCTGCCACATTTACGCTTTTTCTTTGAGAACATGCTGACCGCAGAACGGCGGAGAGTATCGCGTGTCGGTGATTTTTTGACCTTCAAAACGCCTGAAAACTGGCTTGATGAGCCTGGGATGCGAAGGAAATACGAGGATATGGTTTTTGATCGGAACGTACCTACGGGTAGAGCGGAAAAGGTGCTTGGTGTGGGCCATATAGTTTTTGATAAAGCCTTGAAGACGGCTTCTGAGTACCCGGTATCCTTAGCCGCAAGCAAAAATATTAAAAGTGTTCTTTTCGTATACCAGATTATCGACAGTATTACAGAGCAGTCAGGACGTATGAGGCGATCGATTGTTGGCGTTGAGCATGGTGGTGAGGGGGAGTATTCAATCGTGCGTGACTGGGAGGTTTTGGAAAAACTCAATTCAATAACGGATTTTGATTCGTCTAATAATAATGTTGAAGCTGGAAGTGAGGCCGTAAGGCAACATGTCGAATTTGCGTCGAACCGAGTTGAATCGTGGATAAAATTGGCCGACTTACCATTTCGTGTACCTGCATATAGAGTCGTTGCCGCAATCGTGCCTGTTTAAGCGTAAATGAATCAAACTGTTTCTAGGGCTTTCAAGTGTGAGAAGGATTGCCTTGCTGTCACATGTGACGATCGTCAGTGATGATAAATTCAAGCTGCGATTAATAGATTTTTTACAGAGTAAAATGGCCAATTTGATTCGTGGCTAAGCCCCTCCACATTGTGTATATCCAAACACTATTCAGACATCGAATTAATCAGTGGTTATCTCGTCATTGCCATGACCGGCCAGAATCGGGACACTACAAGGATAACTATTGGAGACCAGCTAGGTATGGACGCCGCTACCAACGTTTACGAACGCCGCTTCGCACAGTGCCTCGCAGCTGGGGCCCCTCCGGCTGAAGCCTGTATTGCAGTCATCAATGATTACTTGGCGGGTAAGCCGGTAGCAAGCCGTGGAAAACGTAAAGAAAAAACAGTGACGCAACACGCTGATTTCTGGGCGGGCTCATTTCTCTGGGACTTACCGACTGAGATTTATGAAAGCCTCCCATTCGTATTGGCCCTGGCTCGATACCTTGGTCAGGAAACCGCATCGAACACTAAGCTACTTGAACACATTGCCACAATGGCACCCGCAGCTGTTTATCGGTCGGTGCGCTATTCAGGCATCGTCTTACGCCAAGACTCCCAGCGCTGGACCGAGATCAAAAAGTTGGCTACAGCTATAGGCAGTCCATTCAGTGAGTTGGCCCTAATCTGTAAGGTCTTCCGCCAAGCACGGCGGGAAAGGGAGGCGGAATTAGACGCCTATCGGGCAGTTTTGACTGAACTGTCTCCATTAGAGCTGCTGACCTACGCTAGTCTTTTTGCTTTTGAACATTTGTTACCTGAGGCAGTGAGTCAGCGCCCCGATAACGATATGCAAGAGAGTTGGTATGCCATCAATGACATTCTGATTTGGAAGCTTGGCCAGTGTTCAGATGTTAGCTTTTGTCTGACGGAGGCGGCGCTAGGAGCCTCCTTGCGTGACCACCTTTCCCCGTTTCTATTCCCTTCACCGCAAGGTTCTAAGATCAGAGACGATCTCTATCAAGCCTTCGTATGCCTGGTTGATGCACAGATCGAGATGAACAGCTTTCTTAGCCGATCCGTCGACGCATTTTGTTACGACGATGCTATCCGTTTCGAACTATCTGGTTCAGATCTGATTATTGTGGAACATGATCCGGATGCGCGCGAAGTTTGGAAGCACAATGGAGATAAGCTCGCGCGCTTACACCAGTATTGGTTTTACCGTGCAGTGGATGAGTTTGTGCAATCAGGTAAAGCGACAGAACAGATCGGACGTCTAGAGAACCATGAACAGAATCAACTGGCTTACATCAAAGCCATACGTACAAAGTTGCGATTAACTGAAGTGTACGGTCTTGGGGACGCTGTGGTGACTGAGACAGGACTCCAGGTTGACCTATTTCAGGCATTGTTATCGTTAGAGCTGATGGCGATATTTTACGACAATGATTTTGTGCGCCCTTTTAACGACAATCTTAACAATACAGGTAACTGGTGCCAGGCGTTAAGCCAACTGGCAATGGGAGGCCTACGCCAGGGGCTTCAAAACCGATTTCCTATCACATGGTCTGATCGAAAAGAGAAGATTGAAAGTATTCGCCCTTGGACTGTGAACGAGACATTTCCTGATGGCAATGTAAAAGCGGCTGAGGCTATTCTGGATTTTTGGACCAATGACCTTAGAGCCTTATCAGGCCAATTACGCCAGCCGGGAGCAGCGCTAACACCAGAGTTATTTGAGCAGCCTATCTTAAAAATTGGGCGCTACTTGTTCCAACTACCTTGGATGGCTGCGCTACAGAATAATTCGACAGCAGCGATCAATACCCTGCGAAGAATCGGAGCGCGCCGAGCTGAAGCCGGTGGTGAAACTCAGAGGATTGAACACCGGCTGGCTCAGTGTTTTAAAGACAGAGGGTTTAATGTCTGCTTGAACTACCATCCAGATAGAATGCTAAACGACGATCCAGGAGAGATCGATCTCATCTGCTTTCGAGATGGGCAGCTGCTCGTATTGGAGGTGAAATCAACCTTCATACGTAGCACAAAGAAAGAGGCATGGCTTCACAAGACGGCAACGTTACGAAGGGCAGGGTTACAGCTACACCGTAAGGTCGTCGCTATAGAAGCGACTCTAGAAAACGATCGGCGATTAGTGTCCGTCCTCGGCATCAACAAAGGTTCTGGAATAATTGAAACGAGGGGCTGGATCGTCGACACATCCATTGAACATGATCATGAGCGATTTTCAGGTTTCTTAAAAGTATCGTTGGAAGAGGTATTGATTGCTCTCCGCGATGATAGCCACTTGTTGAATGATCAAGAGGGTTGGTTCAACGAAAGAAGCGGTGAGGTAGCTCCTGAAAGAGCCGGCGATGAAGGCACGATGACTTTGTACCCAAACGGTTTTTCAGGGGCTGATTTTGTCGACGTGATAGAGCAGCAAAGAGTGTGGGCTAACACTGCGCCTATAAATTAGAGGTGTCAGCAGCATTATCGGCACAAAGCGGGCGCTTGAGAGAACCTGAGAGGCTGTCATTGACAGGTATTTTTGGGAGCGGATGAGTTGTAATACGAAGGAACGAACAAACGTCGTAACCGAAGTACCGAAGGATTACTGCAGGAATATCGGCGTCTTGGATTCCCTCCACAGTTTGGAAATCGTGATCACTGTATATCTCCAAGCGATCTCCGCGTAGAAAAATGAACTTCCTCCCTATGACGAGAGAGAACCGAAGGCTGTTGTTGAAGGGGTAAACTATTCCTGAGCTAAATCGTCCGGCGATGTCAGCTCTGATCTCGCTCTCTGGCCTGCTTCGCACTTCAATCTCGAGTTGCAGGGACTCCTTCCCCATTCTCTCGTGAAACACGGTTACACGAGAGTTCGTAATCTCCGTTCTAAAACTCATGCCGAAGCAGCGAAAGCTGATCTCCCGGTCTGCAGGATAGAGCCTCAAAGAAGGCCAACCATTGCCGACATCGGCGAAGAATAAGCGGCTGCCGATACGCGCACGTACGAGCCTATGGATCTCCTTGCCCCCGATGAACCCGGAGTGCAGGGCGGCATCGAACCCTGCCTGTTTTGCGGCCCTTAAGAAGCTCAATGTTTTATCCGAGCATGTGCCACCGTTTAAGGATGATTGAAGCTCTCTTCCGTAGAGTAGGTGCAGGTTGTGGAACGGCTCAGTCCTGAACTTTTCGAGCATGAGCGCTTCAACAGCCCCCACCGATGCGAATGTACGAATGGTCTCGCTCATCGGTGGGTCGCCCCGCGACGATCGATGACGGTATCGAATACGGGGTAAGCGTGAAAATAAGGGGCTGATGCATCATGGGGAAAGAACTCTCGCCACATGTCTCGCAGTTCCTCGCGCTCGCTTCTTCCGTTGCGGCGAAGGTACTGAACGATTTGACCACGAATTCCACTTCCTACGTCAAAGGACGTCTTGCGCCGGTGTAGCACTGACGGCGGAAGCACCCCTTCGAAGCAACGCCTGAGCGAGACCTTATTTTCCTCACTGTCATACATTTCATGGAATTCCAAACTGTCACTGAAACCATGAACGCCAGGGTCTAGGAACGGACATCGTGCTTCCACGCTGTGGGCCATGCAACTCATGTCAAGACGCCGCAATTCGGTAAATTGCATATCTTCGATGAGCCGGCTCCGGACCTCGCGCCAGGGATCCTCTTCACAGAAAAGATGGTAGCCACCGAAGAGTTCGTCGGCTCCCTCTCCTGTCAGGACTACCTTGATTCCAGCCTCATGTGCGGCCTTGGCGAGCAAGTACGTCGCGAGTCCATTGCTCACGATTGAAGGGTTAAAGCTCTCAGTCGCGTACACCACAGACTTTACGAGCTCCGGGATAAGCTCGGGAGAGGGCAGAGGAAGGATACGCACGTCTTTCAGCCGGAGTGCCGTCACTACCGTCTCGACTGCTTGTCGGTCAGGACTATCTGCGTCACCTAGAGTGAAGTAGGTTGCATCGTCTCGAAGGCGCGACACGAAGCTTGCGATGAGTGAACTATCCAAACCACCGCTGAGGAATACTCCAACTGGCTGGTCTGACCGGGGCATCCGTTTGCGTACGGCGTTCTCAAAGATATGGACCAAGCCTTGCTGCACCTGTAGTGGGAGGTGCTTTGCGAGTTGGGTCACTTGCCCAGTCTCGAGATCGACCATTGAGGTACCGAGTGGGAGGGGTTCAAACCAGTCGATATCTTCGAGGGTTTTAAGCTCACTGACGATGAATAACTCGCCTTGAGACCGTCCAATAAAAAGCGGCTTCTTTCCTATATGGTCGCGGAGACAAATCGCCTCCCGATTCCCCAAGCGAAACAATACCCCTGAGTAAAAACCGTCGAGTTGATCAATCATTCGCGGACCGTGAAGATCGAAAAGTGGTAGTACGACGTTTGTATCGCTAGCACTCGCCGTTAGGTCGTATTCCTGCACCAGCGCCCGGTTATTGTATATCTCGCCGTTGATGACTCCGACGAGGTCACTGTAGCGGTGGGGTTGGCGACCGGTGGGACCGACACCGTTGATCGCCAACCTGGAGAACCCCAGCGCTAGGTCGCCCTCAATCCATGTTTCACGGTCATCAGGGCCACGATGTTGCAAGCGATTCAGGCATTCAGCCAACCGAATGCCTGAGCGGGGGCCATAAAGTAGGACTATTCCACACATAGAGCGCGCCTAGTTGACGGGCTTTTGTCCTCTACATGTCCTCGAATCTCTGTTCGAACCTGCATCAGGAGAACCCCCAGCCGGTTCTGACCGGAGCCATCGCCTGCATCACCCCAGTAACCGTCGTGTTTGGTATGCTCTACAAGATGTCGGCCCTCGGATCCGAACAGTCGCTCTCGCAAGTCAGGGTGCTGGATAAATTTTGCCCGCAGCCCCTCCAGCATTAACTCTTCCTTCACAGTCGGCCAATCTAGGCGACGATGTGGTTCCGTGAGTTCTATCGCTCGTCGCTTAGCCAACATTGGCGTCGTACAACAGCGGATGGCCTCTTCATGCTGCGTGCCTGCAAACTTTTGTGCTTGATAGAAGTGCTCAACCGTTGGCCAAACTCGGCCACGAAGAAATATTGCGTGTTGCGAGAAGTTCGAGAGCTCTCCCCATGGTTGATCTGAGTGATAGAAACGAATGGTGCTATTGAGTCCGGTATCTGCTTCGAGATGTAAGTGATGCCCGAGCTTCACCTTCTTTGTTTGGAGATACTCCGCGTTTTCCGGTCTGATCGTGGGATGGGTGTTAACCATCGAGACCTGTATACCGTGTTGTTGTAGATAGCGTATCTTGCGCGGATTGTTAGAAACAAGGCGAACGCTGTTGATGCCAAGCTGCCGTAGCAGACGCACCGCCGAATCGTAGCAACGGGTGTCTTGTTCAAGGCCCAGAGTCTCGAAGGCTTCGACTGTGTCGAGGCTATGTTGTTGCATCGTGTGTACTGCCCGAATCTTTTGGGAAAGTCCTTGTCCTCTGCCTTCTTGATGGATATGAATGATCAACCCACGCCCTTCTGTCGCGATCAGTTTCATCGCCTCTCGCAGCTGATCCGCGCAATCGCAGTCGAGCGCTCCGAATACCTCCGAAGCTAGGCACGAGGAGTGTACTCGCAGCAGTGGTTCTTCTCCCTGGTCTTGCAGGTCTCCCAAGCAGACTACGCGAACATGCTCATCTCCGGAGTCGTACATTCGAAACTCGCCTATCGGCGTTGGCATAGTGCACCAGCTATCCATTGCGTTGTTCATTACATATTTCCTTTCATGAACAACCGGACATCGAGTAGTAGTGAATTAGTCACTGTTGTAGCTCTTGTGTTGTTAGCGTGGGTTCAGTGCAAAGTTGATCCAAGATGAAGTCGGTGTTGACCGTTGCTAACGAGAAGTCGTCCGCAACGCTCCGCAGCGAAGCAAGGAAATTCTTGACATCGCAGTTACTGAAGTTTTTTACACCGGAACGAATCCGATGAAACTCCTCGTGGGTGAACCCGCGCTCGAGGTAACCGAGGAGGCCATCAAGCTCTCCAGGAGTTACGATTGATCGGATGGCTTCGCACAGCCCTGCTATTCGGTAGAAACTTTGCTCCAGTGAGCACAAACGCCAGTCCATGTGTTTTTCCGCAAGGTGTACGATTTCCTGCGTTTCTGACAGCGAGAATTTCAACTCGTGTTGCGGCCTGTCATCCAAGAACTCGGACAATCCGGCGTAAAGCGCCGATCCAACGATTTCGTCTTGGACCTTCTCAGCGTTGATGCTTGGAATCCCTGTGACTCTACCGACGTGGTGAATTGGAAATCCCACGGCTTTGACGTTCATGCTTCGGTAGTAACGATTAACAATTGCCCAGACCATATCGGACCGTCTCGCCTCACGCCCTTGAATCTGCGTAATAGTATTCGGTGTATGAGTCAGGGAATGAGGGTTAAGCACGAACGTGCAACCCCCTCTGTTTACGGAGTCCCTAGCCGCAGCCAGGGGGTTCGAAGGCATGCTCGTCACGATGGGACGCGTGAGTGGGTCCCCGTTTAGGATTCCAAGGGCTCCCGCGAGTAGCCGGGAGCGGGCTTCTGCGACGGTCTCGGTCTGATGTATGGGTTCCAGCCAATGGGGCGATTCGAGGTGCCCTGAATGCTTGCGCGAGAGGTCGTAATAGTAATCAGGAAACTTCGCTCGCTGAACTGAATTCTCATCCGAGCGATCGGGTAACATTACCTCGGAAGGGAGGTTCTGGATCCAGACTAAGTTGTGGAAAATGTCTACTAGCTGGACTCGGAGTCCGTTCAGTGGCGGGTTGGGTGACGACCCTTCACAGGCTCCGATGAGCACGTCGATGCCTTGTTTGCGGAATTCGGGCAGCCACGGCAAATAAACGCCCGCCCTGTCATCTGATCGCATGTCATCGTCGAGAATCCACCCGAACGCTCCGTGGTTCAGCTCCATCAAGGTTCCGAGGTACTTTTGAAGCATTGTCCTCGCTTGAGCAATACCCACTTGTCCGGCAGGGCGTATACGGAGCGTTGTGCCGAAAGCCCCCTCAGCCGCATCTCTGCGCTGCTGGGACTCACTGGCCACAGCTATCTCTAGCCCTGCAAGCCGCGCGCGCTGTACCTCCTCGTCTAATTCAGAAATTGAACAGCCGTTGTTTAGGATTAGGGTACAGAGGTGTTTTATACAGGTGTTTTTTTGCAGAAACGCGAGCCCGCTCAGTAGCGGCCGGAGCATGGGAGGATCCGAGGTGATGACCCCTACACACAGTGTAAAAGGCTCATGCTGCGGAGCCTCGCACTGATAAACGTTGTCAGTGGCCAATCCGAGGACAGGGTCTGCCTTTGCCATATCGTCGCTGGCAGGCGTCTCAGTTAGCGCTGGCCCGGGTGGCGGATACCAATCGAAGAGAGAGGCGGCGCGGTTCAAGAATGTAGCCTCCTGATGAGCGCTCATCCGCCCAAAGTACTTCTTCCAGAACGCCGTCAGGCCTTCGAGCTTAGCCTCTGAGCCTCGTGTACTGAGTCTAGGTCGATCAGAATCTGCATAGTGGTCAACCAATGCGAGCGGAAGACGGCCATAGCGAACTGTACCCAGGTCGGCAATTCGGATGCATAGATCGCGATCCGTTGTACTCCGGAGCTCCTCATCGAATCCGCCAGCTGCGAGGAGCACGCTTAAGCGTAGAAACAGATTCGAGCCTTGAATTCCAGGGTTTCCGGTCAGGAAGTCTTCGGCGCGTAAATCCGTGGGCGCCTCACCAATCAGGGGGGCTCCTCCAATCGATTCAAAACGACGTATATCTGCGGCGACCATGTCGAGTTGGCGGTCGCAAGCAGTGACGCAGCACTCCCTAAGGTACGAGGAAGACCAGGAATCATCGTCGTCGAGAATGGCAATAAACACCCTTTCTGGATCGCCAGTCTTGGTAAAGAGGATGTCTATGGCGGTGTTCCAGCTTCCGCTTGCCCCTTCTGAATGCCTATTCTCATGGTATGAGACTTCGCAGTCGGGCAAATGCAGAGACGCTACAAGTGCAGCGTTGTGCGAACGGACCTCATGGGACGAGTCATCGACAACGATGAGGTAATCGGGTTGGTATGCCTGCGCAACTACCGAAGAGAGAGCTCGCTCCGACAATATACGACAGCGGTCCTGAGTCGCGATGATAACCGCGATCTTAGTCGATGGATCTTCCTTGCTCATGATACTCCTTGGACAAAAGCGAATAACTGCAGAGCGTGCGGTCCCTATCATGACTTCCGAGATTGAGCAGACTATTAGTCCGGTGTTAGGAACCGTGTCCTCGGTCTCTGAACGCGCGCTGGTGCTCTTTCTCTTGGCCGACTGGGTTTGATGCTAGCGCATGTTAGCCGCACGTAAGATTGCCGTAAAGCGCAATTAAATTACACCCCCCTTGCCGACTTGAAGGCCTAGGGGTTAGAGGTTTCCCGTCCCCTCAGTCCGCTCGTAGGACCTTGTGCAGTAATCATCACGTCTCATCCCTGAGTTCTTCGGTTATCCATTGGCGCCGGAGTACATTCGAGCAGATTGATTCAGTATCGACCCCAAGAAGTATCTTGCTATACCCCCAGCACGTCTCAACCACTTGCTCATTATGGGCACCGTGCGGAAAGCAGATGGGAAATGTTGTTGATGCGCTAAAACGGGAGAGCCAGTTGTGTGCTTGGGACAGTTCGTGCTTAAGCCCGTCAGTCGTCAGGGCGTTAAACACACGATGGCTGGTGCCATGAATACCTAGTTGAATGCCACGATCGCTGTACTGAAGCAACTGACTCTCACTCATGAATAATGGTTCACAGAATTCGTCCTGTTCGATACCAAACCAGCGTTTACGTAGCTGGCGATAACGCTGTGGTGTCAGTCGTCTTAACAGCTTTTTTAAGCGGCCATCCAGCAGGGAGTCTTGGACAGCGCTTGTTACTCCTGTGGAGTTCATTAAATGCTGAGCCATGTCGTCAATTGGAGAAAAACCGCTTAGTGTAAAATCTTTGACTGGAAAAACCGTAGCCGTCATGTTGCGACTGAGAATCTCATCCAAGGCCTTGGCCGTGTCGGCGTATCCATCATCGAACGTGATAAACACACAGTCTTCGGTAATGTTTTGATTAAGTTCGGAGGCTGGGCGAGTGCTCCACCCATGTGCTTGTATAGTATCCAGTAGGTAAATAAACGTCTCCCAGCTAATTGCGGTGCGACGCTTAAAGTAATAGTTGTCTGCATCGTATACCGGTAAGACTCTGTGCAGCATATATATACGGGGGGATATCATAATAAGCAGTGGTCATCTATTACGGTGAAAATACGTCTCCCATCGACGGTGGTAAAATCATGGAAATCTATAAGGGTTAGCGTCGCTAAATCGACACAGTAGATACCTGAAGCTGTTTCGTTTAGGGGGCGATCAAGCCAGGCAGTGCGGCTACTTTTTTCGTAAATCGACGTAATTCCAATGTAGAGAGTATTTTCGCAGATCAAGAGCCCTCTACACCAGCCGGCTTTAGGAGCTTGAGCGAACAAATCCAGAACACATTCGAAAGCAAAAGGGAGCGTTAGCGGAGCACGGTATATCTTACCCGTCACGGTAGTGATCCAGATTGAATCGTCTGCGATCAACCCGTCATGGGGGGCATCAGGCAATACAGAACTTAATGGTTCCAGGGTTCGTGCATCCACCAGTTGTTTACGGCCAAAACTGGTGGCCACAATTCGACCATTTGCCACACGAGTATCACGCAGTACATGATTAAAATGCCAGCTGTCGGGCACCTTGCGTTTATAAAAGGGCAAGCCTGAATCCGGACGGTCATAATAGGCACCACGGATGGCATAATCGCCGTGGTATCGTTGTGACCAGTCTGTTGCACTCAGCCCATCCAGCCGCTCTAGCCTCTGCAATTGATGATCTAAGACATCAATACTATCGCGCCCAGTATTTGCCACGTAGATGTACTCCCCCTGGACATGGACATGGTGGAGATCGTTGAACTGATCATCGGCATATTCTTTAATTATTTCGCCGTCTATGCGGTTAAGGAGCAGTAAACGGTTGAAATCACAGGCAAGCAACTGAGTGTTGTTCAACCAGGTCAAGCCGGTAATACCCTTTCCGGGGACATCGCGATCCGACGGGGGTAAGGTATACAGGCAACGCTGCTGGCCGCTTTGTGTATCCAGTTGCCAGACCTCACTGCGTGGTGCACCAAAAAAATAACTCATTGGTATCAGTAGCTTCATCGATTATTCCAACTCTTTACTCAATCTCGCGTGGTAATCCATAGCTCAGCGTATTCCCACAATGCCGACACTTAGTGGCTGTTGGATCAACGTAGCCTTTGCACGCAGGGCACTGCGGGTTATTGTTACCCATGAACAGCAAGATAATTCCGGCAACCACCGGTGAAAAAATAAACGCGACCAGCACGAGTACCATAACCGAGCGGTTCCACTTGCTGGCCCAAAATCCAATAAGGGCTACAAAAAATAGGTAGGGGAAAAACATCTCCATGTGTCGGACCTCCAAGAAAAGCGCCTAACGCTCTTTGCATCATACAGCCCTCCTCCATCCTGAATCATCAGGATGGAGGAGGGCTGTATGAGCGTATCAAAATGCGATGCTTTGAGAAGCGTTCTTCTGCCACGCTACATCGCGCTTGTCATAACGGGTCGTTGTACTGACATCACTGTGACCTGCCAGTTGCCGGACCGTGTTCAGGTCCACGCCATCCTCCAATAGCTGTGTGATAAAGGTTCTACGCATGTCGTGTGGCGTAAAGGCTGCAATCTTTGCCTGCTGTTGCAGCGCTCTGATCGCGTGAGATAGACCACTCGATGAGAGTCGTTGGTGGGTGATCACTCCTCCTTTGCGGATGGTCGTGAACAGAGCTCCTGGTTCGCTACCTCGTTGCTGTAACCAAGCATTTATCGCAGTCTGTACGCTGCCTGCCAGATAGATCTGCCGCTGTTTCCTGCCTTTACCTTCCATTACCCGTAACAAGCCTTGCTGTCCGTCAAGATCGATCAGGTTGAGTGAACAAATCTCCGAGCAGCGCAGACCGGCGCCGATCCCGATGAGTAACAACGCTTTCTCGCGAGCCCCTTTGGCGGGGTGGTTAAAGTTGTCGCAGGTTGAAAACAAGCACGTCATCTCTGCCTGGCTTAACCGTCGTCCTGATCGTATCGTGCTGCCCTTAATGGATTTAACGGCGTTGATCCGGAGCATGTCATCTGCCTCCATCTTGCCCAGATTAAATGACGCCTTCGTCACTCCACGTAACGCAGCTAGCATCATATTGATGGTGTTCACGGCATAGCCCAGCTCTACCAGGCTTGAACGAATGAAGTTCACCTTTTCGAACGTCAGTTGGTGCCACTGGAAATGCTCAGCCGGGCCATCGTGACCGAGCAATAAAACACTTTGATCGAGCAGTGTTGCCATCGAACGCCGACCACTGGCGGCGAGGCTGTTGAGGTAGATGTGATAAGGCGACCCCGTCATGTCGGGAGCAATACTGGCCAGGGCCTTGAGTCGGCGCTGACTTTGGCTTAATCGAGGTACTGGCTTTTGGGATGGCACAAGGGATAGCGCGGACGTAGCCATAGGGCCTCCGATAGTGAGTCGTGTATATGGGTTTTGGGATTAGGCTGTCCGTAGCGGATAGGGATTTCAGGTGCTGGGAGGAAGACGGAGCGAGCGCATCAACCCCCGTACCTGCAGGCTTGTAGCGAGTTATTACTGCGATTAATGCACATTAAACACAGTAATACCGGCGGGGTTTTGACGGCTCGCGTGGGTGCGCGATGGGGGTGGGTGAGCATGCTTTCAGGGCGACAGAAGACCGAGCTCGGCAAAGCTGACGGTTTGCGTACCAGCGATGATCAAGTGATCGAGTACCCGGATGTCGACCGTCTCCAGGGCGCTGATGATACGCTGGGTAATGTTACGATCGGCCATACTGGGATGGGCTATTCCA
>TARA_R110001583_G_scaffold31043_8_pt1 | contig 23537 bp, 45 predicted proteins | sample TARA_R110001583 | Tara Oceans TARA_R110001583 (sample SAMEA4398432) | marine metagenome | biome: Polar Biome; feature: [MES] marine water layer (ENVO:01000295) within the mesopelagic zone...; material: water (ENVO:00002006), including particulate matter (ENVO:01000060) such as...... | reverse complement strand
CGATGGACCTCCATTAGTAGCCGGATTGAGATTAAACTCAACTGTAGCAAGGAATGCGTCACTAGATACAATGGTCCCAACAAGAACAAAACTAGCTAACGGTATCATAATCCTACACCGTTTCGAAGATAAACTGCCCCTGCAATATTATCACCATCACCATTATCTCTTGAGTCTAGAAGCTCATGCGAACCATAGTTCCATTCTTCATTTACGTCTAGTTCAATTCGTGTGTTTTCTAAGTCAGTCACCTCGTCAACACCGCCTTCGTACCCTCTTACAACAACCATACAATCCTGGGGCATCTCTTGTAAGCATTCAATTAACTCCCTAACAGTCACTCTCAATCACCTCCATAAGTCTTGTAGAGCTCCACTTCTTCCTCATATTCCCATTCGTATCCAGCAATAGACATATCAATTGGTTTAGAATGATTATTAATTGTACCCTCTTCTACTACAATGTTCAACATGTCCATTTCAGAATGTGTCAAGTCATTACTAGAGACAACAAGCAGAGCGCCTTCTGCAAAGTTCTTAGAAATCTTTCCGCTTGACCACATTACGTCTACGAGATTGCCCAGATTGTCGCGCCAGCTAACTGGGACTCTCTCATCCTGCTCGCGAATACTTACCACAACTCCAAGCTTTCTGCTCTTCGAAAAACCCTTCAGCTTGACAAGAGATCCCCCTTGAGTAACAACATCACCTACTTTCATGTATTCTCCTTTTGAACGATGCCTGTGAAGCTAGACGATGATCTAATTTTTTCCCCTAAGCTATCGACAATATCTATGCCGAGTTCAAGACATACCTCCGACTCCGGTATTTCACTTACCATTCTGTCTCCGCCCTTGGCAAAAATATCAGGTGAGAGAACACGCAAGCTTTCACACACAGAGCCATCTACATCAATAGAAAGGAAAACTTCGTCGACACATCGCAAAGAAGATATAATCTTAATCCTGTCACCTTCAGACATAAACGAGCTACCCTTTTTAAGCTTTGCCTGATTATCACTATTTACAATTACTATAAGCCTTGTTCCGAGTAGGCTGGCTTTCTCTAAATATTCTATGTGGCCCACATGAATAGGGTCAAAATATCCACTAGCAACGACTACTTTCATCTTGCTTGAGCGCTCCTTGATAGCTTTCGTGTATCATGTACATAAAGAATCACGCTAGAGTCAGAGCAAAAAGGCTTAAAGCTATCAGAAAGATTTGAATCTCTTCCCTGTGCAATAGCGACAAAAGTTGCCATCGTCCAAAAATTGTTAAGATTAGTGCTCTTACATTTAACACGGAATGCTTTGTCATTATTTTCCTCGTTCAAATAAAATTCTTTGCACCCTGCTGCGTCGACATTTACAAGTACACCGTCTACACAAGCACTCGTAGAACTAGCAAAGCCTGAGCCTGCATAGTGCAAACTAGCACATCCTGACATGAGCAAAGAAGAAAGAATTGTAAAACATCTTCTTATTCTCATTGTTGTTGCCATTTAGGATTGCTTTTCAGATCATTTCGAAACTGAATAATATCAGTTGCAGAGTCTGGGTCTTCGAGTTGTTCGACAACCATACCATTGCATTGACGAAAGTCATCAACAAAAGCATCGAGTGTATCTCCAGACAAGTACTTCACTAGGTTCTCAAACAGGGTTTCGCTAGCGTGATCCCCTCCTCCGAGATTATCGTGAAGCTCCCATACTTTTTGCGCTGCTTCAAATACTGCCATCACTCGCCTTCCTTTTTGTTAATCGGGTTTAGCTTCTGAATAAGCTCGTTTGCCTCAGCATAGTCATTAACTGGAAGAAGCATTCCATTGCCTACAACATACAGGCCATCTGACTTACGAACAGTTCGTAAAGGACCAGATGTATCAAAGGTCATTCCATCACTAAATCGCATCACTCGTCTCCTTCAGACACGACATCTTCGTAGTCCTGTGATTCTGGATTTGCCTCGAGTTCTTCCTCTGCCTTGTTCTTCCACTCAACAGCTTCTATGGCGACAGACTTATTAGTCGATGCGCCATAGCATACAGGCTTGTCTGGGTATTTCCAGAACTCCTCACACAGGTAGATTCCCCACTTACCGTCCTCCATGTCTTTAACTTCCCATCTCATCTTCTACCTCCTTACGTGCATAGTTCTCATAATAAGAAAAAAACTGATCAAGAAACTCGATATTGTCAAGAACGCTCTTTTCATTGCGTGGATACTCCTCATCTGCATGATGAGAGTCGTCGTCATAGAGTTCTTCGTCTGGATCACAATTAAATAGACTCATGCCCAATACACTCCAACAACACCGCAGTTCAAAGGTTCATGATGAATCCTCTCATGACGCCCTAAAGATTTCAATCCCAGGTTCACGTACTTGTCAATCTTGAACCACTGTTCGCTGTTATGACTAATGGCGCTTCTTGGGTCAATGCCAAATTCCCTGACTTGCCAAGAGAAATCGTGGATATCGCTGGCATTAGGAATTCCTGACTCACAGTAGATCTCTAATACTCCGTGATTACCGACCCAGTCTCCTGGGCCATTCCCAGCAAGGTGAACATCCTTCTTCAGAGAGTTTGTCAAGTGTCTATCAAGCTCGGTATCTCCACTTCCGAAAACCTGAAGAATGGCTTCTCGATAAAGCTTACGAACTGTGTCCCTGCGTATACGTCTCATGCTGTATTCCTCCTGCTTAGGCTATGTTATTAGTAACAGCAAGTATATTATACCAACAGGCGCATCAATTTGCATGCGTAATAGTAGCAGGCTTTTTAATCTTAGTTCAAACCCCGGCCTCGCCTTGGTCTTCAACCCAGTCCGCTTCAAAGTATGTATCACTTATCTCCTTGTGAAGATCATCGCTCATCTCATAACTGCGAATGACACTCTTGAAGGTCTCTAAATCTTCACCTGTCAGCTTGAGTCCAACTTCAGGATTTACCTGGTGGGAGATATCTCTAGTCTCACCATCAATGTTTCTGCCTTTTATGACAATGTTCCCACCGGGTTTGAGACGGAACCGAATAACTGGCCAATCAGTGTTTGCGGGATCCTTTATATCTGCTGTCCAGGATCCGCCTCTTCTCTTTTTCCACCAGAGATTTTCAAATCCAACCTGCTGACCTAAGCCAATACCGTCATCATATTGTGGTGTCGGTGGCGTTGTCGGTGTCGGTGTCGGTGGCGTCTCCGCTGGCGGTGGCGGTGGTTTATTACCATCTGAGGGTGTGGACTTGGGCCTGCTCTTAAATTTTGCTTTGATCTTATCCTGCTGGCCCGACTGGAGTTTTGCACCGGCTGCCATCGCTATCGCCTTTGAAAATCCTGCTGGCAAATCTGCATTCTTACCTGCTGGCTTTTTAGTCACCAATGTCCACAGTGCTCGAGTCTTTGATCCGATTGATCCGTCAGGACAGCGGCCTTCTCGAGAGCTGCGACATCCTAATGCTCTCTGTATTATCCGTCTGTCTGAAGCCACGTCTGCCTTTAAGCCCAGCGCAGCAACAAGTGTGGCTTGAAAGGCTTTTGCTTTACCCTTATTAGTCAGCCACTTATGCTCCTCACCAGCAACAACAGGTGTGGGCGGTGTACCCTTCTTAGGAACAGTGTTCAGATTTCGAACATGACCCTTCTTGCCGGGGGCTGTCTCTCCCGGGCCTTTGCTTCTTAGAGATTTCATTTTTGGCCAGAACCGATCATCAAAATATTTTTTGTCTGCCCCGCTATATTTGCCCTCATTATAATCGCGTGCCATCTGGGCAAGCCCTTTAATAGCTTTGCCTCGGGCGGTCCTGTCTTCTGTATGAGATGAGTCTCCCACGACAACGTTAGCTGCAGTAAAAAGCCTCTCTATCTCAGCTTTGAGCTTTGCATCGGGGCCCTCCTCGACCTCTAAGTCGACCTCCTCACCTTCATCCTCTGCCAGCATTCTTCTGCTGAGTGCTTCTCTCACCAAATCACGAACGTGCTCTTCACTAATTTTCACTGGATCTCTCCTATTCAGCTATATATATTCTCTTCTATCTCGTGGTTCCACACGACTATCCGTGAGGCTTACGAGCGACACTGCGCATCAGCGTGATCATCTCTAAAGTCCCCAAGAGATCGTCAATATTTCCCATTGAGACGATCTCTTCCAGTATTTCAGCGTCACTAATCTTAGCTGTTCGTAATACCTCTAGTATCTCTCTCGCAAACTCTCTCTTATCTTTCGAGCTCATTGCTCTTTCTCCTGGCTAGCGTTAGAAAATTTCATCCATGCAGCCCATGTTATGGGAACAACGATTGGATGAAGACATAAAAGCCAGCTTATTGGTGCACCAGTGATAAACCAGGGATTAACGTTTTTTCCAAGCCACATAAAGAGAAGCGGAAAGAGAATATCCTCAATAATCTCCCAGATGACTATAATGACCACAAGAGCCACGCCGTGCTTTTTAAAAGTCTCCTTCAAAGCTGAAAGAGAGAAGTGACTTAGCTTGTGCTTAAGCCTATGCTTTATCCACCTAATTATCTTCATTGCTCTTCATCTCCCTAATTTGTCTTAGTTTTTCCTGTCTTGTTAGCTTTTTAAACCTTGCTTCTGCTTTTAAAGCACCTGATCTACTGTCAACCTCTATTATGGATACAAGCTTAACAGGTCTGCGTGATCTTGTATATTTGGCGCCTTTTTGAGTAAAATTATGCTCTCTTAATCTTCTATTAATATCTACAGTTATGCCTGTGTAAAGTGTCTCATCAGCACACTCAACAACATAAAGAAACCATTTTTTCATGTCTCTTTCCTAAAGTTCTCAATTACTTCTTGAGATATATCATCTACTGATTCAAGAATTATTCCTCTATGAAATCCTCCACGCTCCTCCCTCTTTTCAATAGCAGTCTTTATAACGCCTTGCATATCAACTTTATGAAGCCAAGCAAGTGTATAGAGAACCTCATAAACATCTGCTGCTTCCTCATAAGATGGATTCTCTATAAACTCTGACATCTCTTCATTCATCTTTGCAACTAGAGCACTCTCGAATCCTTTTATATCATTAACAATCCGATACTTACATTTCTTGCCTGATTCGTGAATGATTTTAGGAATAAGATCTCGAACTAGCTTTGGGATCATAGTTCGCTCCTCTTCGATATCTGATACAGGTGAGCTATATTTACCCAGCAATTTTTTGAAAGAGACGGAAAGTAAATAATAGCACCTCGACACGTGGAGATCCCTGCGCTTTTTATTTCCATGATCATCCCGAAGCCCTGATAGAAAGAGCAAGCAACTAAATCACCCACTTTGAAATCATCTACTTGCACTTCTTGACTACAAGTTTAACTGTTTGAATAGCTTCGATCTCATATCCCCCATGTCGATAACAAAACTTTCTCACATCTTCATCAGTACCAGCTGACCCAGTGTTTGGTGTTCGGGTATACTGAGCTTCGATATTTTTTTTCATGTCATCTGTTACACCGACATCATGCATTTCTTTTGCAAATCGGAGGAGGAGCTCCTCAAATTTTTCTTTATTCATTTTCATTTTAGATCCCTAAGATAGAGGACTTCCCACTGGCCCTCCCAGTTTGTATAGCGCACTTTCCGGATTCCCGCTTTTTTAATTTGGTCTATGCACAAATCACAGGGCTTAGCCATTGAGAATTCATGATTGCACTTCTTAAATCTCATCACTTCTAGTTCATCACCAGGCTCAGCAAATCGTAACACATTCATCTCTGCATGCATATGAGAAGCCCAGCTACCATCTTTATACTGTCGCTTAAAACGCGGATGAGTCTTGCTGGTGTTCTCGCCAATCTTTACAACACGACCATTTCTACGTAGAATTGCAGCTATGTGATAAGTTCGACCATTGCTTAGGGCAAGATCTTTAGCTCGATAATACACTTGACATATTTTCTCCTTTAGCTATATCATACACATAGCTAGAAAACTTTTACAATGTGGTGGGACGTCTCGGGTTCGAACCGAGGACCTGCGGGTTAAAAGCCCGATGCTCTGCCAGCTGAGCTAACGACCCATAAATTTATAATCAAACTTTCTAATGGTTTTGGGAAATTTATTAAAAACTTGCTGTCTAGTTGAATCATTATAGTAAAAACTATAGTGTCGACTAATTGCTCTTTGTGTTGACTTAAGTCTAGGAAGCACAGAGCTTTCTATTTCTAGCTTTTTGCATAGGCTGTTATAGTCATCCTGAATGTTTTCAAACATAAGATAGATGTCTATTTTATCATCGATGAAATGCTCGTTTGTCGATGCAATAAAGTCAAGAGGTTTGCAATTAACCTTACTAACTTCGTGTCGGATAGAGTCGTGGTCGGCTTGAAAATTTAAGAAATCTTCAAATCTTTTTTGTGCTTTGTCCGGCGCGTCATTCTTACTTATATACATTGGGTGATTATCAGGAAGCTTACGCATATTCCACCAGTACCAAGAAACTACAGTATCCCACGGATTCCTCACAACAGTCACTGCTGTAAAGTTTTTCCAAAAGCTTGGGACTGCTGTTCTCTCAAAGAATAGACCAGGCCAAGTGTGAGTGTGAAATCTCTTTTTCTCCTCTTTATTTTCAATAAGCGTATTATTAAGAGCAGGATATTCAAAAGCACCCTCATCTTCAAAGTACCCAGTGCACAGATCTTCTGGGCCACACTTTTCTAATAGAGCGTACTCCAGAGACGACCCAGCACACTTGAGAGGTTTAAAAAAGATAAGATTATTTTCTAAAGATAAGATCATAATATTGTCGGTTACTAGGCAGGAAGTCGGCCTACCGGTCACCTAAGTTACTTAGTATAAAGCTTTCCGACCAAAGCTACTGCGCTTTCTCTTTATTTTGCGCAAATCCCTATTTTTTCTTTTCTATTCTCATGTGGTATCTAATAATTGAAATTCCAATCGCAGGCATTATAGCAGACCAAAATCCAATTGTAGCAATTGTATCAACGCTCTTTTTCAATACTTTTTTAAGCGTCTCACTTTTTTTCTTCATATTGTTTCAAGTTCAATAGTATACTGCTGCTCAGCTACAAACCAGTGTGATATCTTGTCTGTTAACCGCTGAATTTTTCTCAATCCTATCTCAAGCTCTCTTTCACGCATGGTTGTCAACTGCTCAAGTCGCTTTGGAGCTGTTGTCTCTTCGATGCGACGTGCAGTCTCAAAGTCTCTATCAACAATAGAGCGAAGTGTATTTCTAGACATTTCTGTATATTTGTCTACCATCTGGTCATTTCTTAGCGTTACGCTTCCCACCAAAACTTCACACATGTCCATTGCAGCTGACTTATTCATCCTCGATTTTTCACGGGCACCGGGGGAAGGTGTGTGGAACTGATCCGGAGTAAGTGCTTCAAAGTAAAGAACTGCAAAACTCTTAAACTCCGGATCAGCCAGGACGTAAAGATAATCAAGTGACCCTTTCTTGCAAAGCGTAGAGTAGTCTGTTTGAAGTGACCAACTGCCTCCAGAGCCTGAAGTTAGCTTGCACTCAAGTTCTCTATTAATATCAGCAATAATAATATCTGCTTCACCAGTCTTTCCGCTGGTTGATACTGAGTGAGAAGGTGCTAGTTCTTGCGCGAAGAAAACTTCCTGTGCCCTTGAGAGTAAAGCATTTCTTCTGCCCAGGTCTTCTCTAAAAGGAATATTATGCTGTCGATGAAGCTCAAGCAGGCTATTTTCGAAGTACTGCATCTTAGAAAGAGCTCTAAGTGTCATGTCTCGCTTAAGGTAGCTCATTGATAATTTCCCGTATTTATATTATACACTACTGTTATCTTTTTTACACGTACTTACTTGTCATTTCTAAAGCACACAAACGTAGGAAACCGAAGAGACCCATCAGAAGTTATCTCTTGATACCTGACTTCTACCAGCCTTCCAATAAAGCTTTCTCGATCCTGCCATATTTTCTCTCTTAAGTCATCAGAAAATCCTGAGCCTACTCTTACATCAACACCTTTAAACTCTACTGTGACTGATCCCAGTTTTCCAGCATGCTTGCCTGTGCCTTCTTCAAGAGACTTTATAGGAAGATCAACATCATGAAACTCTTTCATTTTCATCACTTCATATCCTCTTCCAAACCTGTACGGTTCTTCAAGATATTTTATCATTACCCCTTCAAAGCCTTCTGACACATAGTCATCATGAATCTTTTTAATCTCTTCATAAGAAGCTTCAATAATCAATCTTTCTACAGGCTGCACGAGCTCAAGGTCAATATTCTCATCAGAAAGATTATCTAAAAGAACCTCCCTTCTTTTATCACAAGACAAGACAGCATCACCTGATTTCCACTCCGCTAAAGGTAGGTAGTCGAATAAAGCGAGATAAGTACCTGAAGTGTCGAGGTCTTCTTTTCGATATGCTTGCCTCATGATATCAGTAAAGCTTTGTCCCATAAGCTCACCATCATAACATCCCGATTTCATTTTTGACAAAGCTGCTCCTATTGTTGAATCAAAGTTGCTAATTAGCTTCCCTGACCTAGCAAAGAGTTTTGCTTCTCCGTTTTCCACAATTGCAAAGCATCGAATACCGTCTAGCTTTGGTTCAACTGCTATTTTATCTCTGCCTATTAGGCGCTTTTTATCAAACTTCTGAGCAAGTGAGACTTCAAATGTAGGTATTAATCCAGAAAATACCTTGTTTACTGTCTTGATAGATGCACCTATTCCCAGATTCTTTTTAAGAATTTTTCTCATCCACTTCTCTTCTTCCTCGCTCACGCAAGCAAAGATGGAAACCATTGCCCGTGTTGCCTCATTTCCCGTAACATGACGTGTTGAGCACGCATCAGCTATGTCAAAAAATATCATCCACCGATATGCTTCATTTCCAGAAACTTTTCTATTGTCTATTTTTGGAACTTTTACAATATTGAATGGTGTGAATGAGTCCAGACCATACTTCAATACCTGTTGCAAAAGAGTATTCTGGCTATGTGCCTTGAGAATCTGCTGCTTTACTTTTGAACTGCTTTCTTTTTTTATCTCTTCTAAAATTTCAACTACACTCATAAACTTAAAAATTCCTATTATTAGACACTGTAGCTACTAAAAGCAGACAAAACAAAAAGCCTACTATAAACCACGCAATACACGAAATCATTGACATTGACGTCTCAAGCATGCACAAGACCCTTTTGCTTGGCAAGCCACATAGGCAGCATTATACTTGCAGTCTGGCCCATTGAGAGCTGCTTAATCTCTGGAACTTGACTTAGAGGTATCCAGAATTCAACACCTGTAGTTGTCTTAACAAGTGCAGCCTTGCGACTAATTCTCTGGATTGTAACTACCGCAGGCAAGCCATTCTCTTCTCTGTCTTTTTTCTCTAAACTATTCCAAAACTTTGTATCAGGCTCTGGATCATACACAACAATCTGACTCGCTGAAGGCCACCATGTTTGACCATGCTTATCAACGATCAGAATCTTTAGTGTTCCCCAAGCATTAGTCCACATTTTTTTGACTAGGCCACTGACACCAACAGGAACCCTTCTGTCCTTCCTGCCCCTTCCTGGCTTTTCTACCTTTACTAGTTTTCCCGGGGCGGGCTTCCACCTTTCTTTCTCAGACTCCACTTCTCTGTAAAGTCTCTCAATTTCAAAAACAAGACTTTCTCTTTCATCTCGCTCGTTTTCTGTATAGCACGGTATCCATAGAGAGCCTCTACGAAAAGAGTCATATTTAGTATTCTCGGGCATTAGAACTTTAGGACCCGGTGTCGTCCGGCCTGCGCCATCGCATGCGTTGCATGTAGCAGATTCGTGATAACCTCCTGACATGGTATCCATGGTGTCCCAAGTTACAATCCACCCTCTTCCGCGACAGTCAGTGCACCCACTTGCATTTGAAAATTCTTTAAGCGCTCTTTGTAATACGCTAGACTCTATCTCATCAACACGACATGTATGATGTGATATTCTTTCCTGCAACTTTACAATTGTATCATTGCTAATCACGCTGCCTCCTTTTTATTATTATACCAAGGATGAAGCCTGTTTACACGCTAGTAGCCTGAACCTTGCGGAGGCTCTTCTTGCGGGAATGAGATGCCAGCCTCGAGAGAAGAATCAAGCCGATTCGCCACACAAGACCAAGATTTTCCTGCTGACTTCTCACAGCTAATGTGGTAGTCACCCAGCATAATGTCCTTGTCATTGGCAAACTCCTGTGCAGCTTGATCAGCAGTGTCTGCACCTACGATCCTGCCCTGCAGTATGGGCGCCGGAACTGAGACATCTTCTATTCTTTCTGCTCCAGAAACAGGATTAAGAGATGCTGTCTGAGTCTCAACAAGTTCAATTATCTCAGATACAACTGAATCGATTTCCTCATCGATATCAACGCATTGCCAGCCTTCTTCGTCTTCACTTTCGCTCACCCAGCCTTGCCAGCTTCCCTTATCACGTGTTTTTAGTGTGAGCTGTTCACAAATAATCTTTCTTATTACCGACCGAGTAAGCTTCATGGGTATCCCTTTTTTATAAATATCTTATTCGCAGAATAAGAACCGAGATTAATCTGTGTTAGCTTGATAGCGAAAGATGAATAATCATGCATTGATGCTGTCATAGTTTACCACAACGTCACTGGGGCTGCTTCGGTGCAATCTCTTCAGCAGTGTTTACGTCTGGAGAAAAATTAGGAGTAGTAAAATAAACATCTACAAGTGGGTCGCTACAGATTGCTTGCCAACTCTCAGAATTGTATTTCGTTTGTCCGCCAAACGAGACATAGAACATGTGGTTGGTCCACCCATTGCTCTGGATCTTTTCTTGACAATAGATTCGATAAACCATCTCTCCAGGGATCTGAATCATTTGCATAGAAACACAACCGTTATAATCCATATTTACTACAAGACCATCGATGCAAGGACTATTTGTTGAATCAAATTTTTTGGTTACTAGGCCTAGCTTGGGAACACACCCAACAAGCAAAAGAGAAAGAAGATATTTCATAACTTAACTATACGCCCCTGTTTTTATCGCGTAACTATTCAATTTATCTTACCACTTGTCCACATATTCTTGCTTGATATATGCTACTTCACCATTCGGCGCTAGTATTTTTATCATTCCTTTGCAAAAGCTTTTGGAACCAAACTCTAGTGTCTGATCTATATCAAGAACTATGTATGTGTCCTCTTCACAAAGTCTAACTAGTTTATTTTTCGGAGGAAAGACTCTGAGCTCCCGCATCGAATCTGTCAAGCTATTAATCCATGATACTTTCTCATCGACTGTCATCGGTCGAACCGCACCCAGCGTTCTCTTTTCTTGTCCGACTATATGACCACGAGAAAGCGCTTTGTTATTGAGCTTCACTAAATCACCTTTTTTCATCTTGTTTTTCAAAATTAGACATGGAGATAATTAAATCTGAATTTTCAATAGCAGGCTTAGCGACCCATAAATTATCTGAATATCCATCAAGAGCTTCGTCTAGCTGATAAAAATATTCAATAATTTCCTCATAGCCCTTGTTGTAGACAGTGGGTATTTCATTACACTCTTTGAGATCTTCAATTAAGTCTTTAAGCTCTGCTTGCATCCTTTCGAGCTCTAGCTTGACTGCGTCTGCTTCACTATCCGCTTTTTGCCGTCGATACTTTTCTAAATCAACTAAGTCACCCACTTATACTCCAATTGTAAATGACTGCGGAACGTGATCTCCTGGGACGATACACATAAGGCGTGCATCATCTGATTTGCTAGAATTGCACATTTCCTCCCAGGCTATTCTTCCTGTGTGAGAAGAAGCAAATGTTTTGTGAAAAACACTCCCGTTATCATCAATAAAAATAGCTGTCCATGTCATTTGTCTATATCCTATATGCCTAAGAGAGATTGAAAGATCTTTTAGAAGATCTACGAGGCTGCTTCTCAGACAAGGATGACACTAAAACAGTCATATATTTGCCGCTAGACGCATCTAGAATTGAAACGGCTGGGCCTTGTTTCTCATATGGATGAAGGTCTACAATCTCCCCATAGATAATTTTTTGAGTCGCGTATGTCTTAGCCCATGCCACGTCACCTATCTTCCATCCAGAAAGATCTTCAATAGGTACTGCAGTATCAGCTTTATGGGTAGCTAATTTTGATTTTTTTCTTCCCATCTAGTTCCAGCCTACTTCCTGGACTTCATTTGAGTCAATAAGCAGAAATCGATAAGAAGCTCTTACAAGAACTTTGCTGTTGATTAATTCATCATCAGCTGATGGAAGTGGAACTATCTCGCTTCCCCTTGCAACCCTCACCATTTGATGTGATTCAGGATCAAAGAACCATCCCCATCCAGAGCCGCTGATTATATATTGCGGGAGGGAAACTCCTTGCATATACAAATCTATGTCTTCATGTTCAGCTTTGGTTAAGCTCGAGTCGAAATCAGTCATGAGAATCTCCTTTATTATTAAATAAATCATCACAACCAATTTTAAGATTGTTAATGAAAAAGAGGCAGGGAGAACCAAGGAGGCTGAGTAGCCCTTCCCTGCCTCGGTAAGGGCTACTCAGTTCTCAATAATTTTAATCATTTGAATTTTCATATGCTGCTAACCATGTACTTTTATTATACCAAATAGCAAAGTGTTTTACATGACAGACGAATATTATTTTAGAATCCGCCAATAACAGAGATCGCAATTAATCCGGGTAGCGGCTGCTTTACATAAACACCCGAGAAAAGCGTATCAGTTCTCCCACCCACATATGAAAATGCTGCTTCAAGCTTCTTGCTTACACTCGGGTCTGATCCCATCTCAGGGGTGATAATAAGAAGCATAACGCCTGTTGAAGCACGACCTGCAGGAGATGGGCACGGAGATGACTTTAAGCATCCTTGGTAAAGCATGGCACCAATATCTTGCTTGCTCACATCTCGAGCAACAGTACTTCCAATTACCATTCTTCCTGATGTTCCAAGAACCCTTTCGAGATCCTTTGAATCAAATGATTGAATGGGGGAATTTTCACTTGCAAGTTTTAAAACCTGCATCACAAGTTTTGCAAAGTTTTTATTAGCTGTAGGATACATTCCCAGCATTCCTACTTTACCTCTTAGCAGCTGCAACTGTTTCTCGTTATCAATAAGGATGTGAGGTTGTAATGCAACATCAGCAGAAAGAGACTCATAATTTGTTGTTATTGTCGGATTCAATAGCTCTTGTGAAGAGGGCTTTGTTATCACATAGACAACCTTGCCAGTGCCTCCAACAGATTTCAAATATCTCTCAAGCGACAAGTGAAGTGCACCGCAAGCGCTTCCTGTTCCGCCGCCGCCACCAGCTAGTACAAAAAGCCAATCAACCTTTCCGATTCTTGTTCTCAGCGCATCCTCAACAGAAGCACTGCTTTCACCCAAAACTTTCTTTCCGAGAGTAATATCTTTCCCTACACCGTCAGCGCCTGGGATTAAAAGGAAATGCTCGGCCGGCACTCCTTCGGGCTGATCTTTCACAGTAGTGTTAATCAACAGCGTTTTTGTATATCCGAGATCCAAGAATGCCTTTGCGAGCTTTCCTCCTCCGCCGCCAATACCGACAAAAGCGCAGCTAATAGCAGATGGCGCTGTGTTTTCCGGGAGCATCTGATCATCCTGTGAGACAGGATCGTCATCATAAGCTTCAACAAAGTCAAAATCATCAAAGTCATTGAGAGCTACAGGAGCTGGTGATGCTTGCTCAGTAATAGCAGGCTGAGAGTGTGTTTCAGGTGCCTCTACGGTTGCAGGCTCTACTGCCTCTACTGCGGGCTGCATCGCTGTATCTTGAACCGCTGTGACGGGTTCCTGTGGCGGGACAACTGTTTCTTTCTGTTTTTCAACAGCAGCGTCTTTCAAAGCTTCTTGGGCAGCTTGTTCATAAAAACTATCAGGCATTTTTGTTTCTCCTGTAACGACATCATTAGAAGACTCGTCAGCATAAAATTGTGAATTTAGTTTCGGTTTTAGATTTTTAACAGTGCTTGGCATTTTATATTACTACATATAGTGATCAGGAGTAAATAAAAAAGAGATAACTAGCATATCAATAATATCAAACTATCTAAGAGATACCTTGTACCAAGAGCAAATCGTCAGGATGCTCTCTAGAATATCCGTCTTCTTCATTCCATCTATAGATCGACCACCTTACCTTTATCATTAGCATTATGGCTCCTGAGTCAGGATCTCCTACATGAACCTTTTCCAATCCTAGTACCAATCCAACAGGTTTTTCACCTGCTGGAACTACATACTTGGGCCTGTTTATGAAAGAAACCAGGTCGCCAGGTATGAACTGCTTGTACATCATCCATAAGTAGGATGTAGTCTAGAAAATAATCCTATCTTAGTGAGAAGCTTTTCAAGAGCTCGTTAATTCTTCCGCTTACGCAGAGAGATTTATGAACTTTCATAACTGATTCAAGATTCCATTCAGTAGAAATCCTAGACCACCCATCTACTAGATCATTCTCAGAGCACTTGCTCATAAAGACAATAGCATCTTGAACCTCTTCGCTGTCCGGTTTGTATTCTAGATCGAAATCTTTATTTTTTTCCATACATGTTTCCATTAATCTATTGTTGCCTGACTTCGTTGCCCCTAATGGTCCCTTTGCCATATTGAGACTCTAGCAGCTTTCGTGCTATGTGAATATTGGGAGCACTTACCTGAACAGCCACGTCTCCCCACTTAGTTCTGATTGTTGCTTGAAAAATATAAGAAGACATTTTACCCCTGAAGAAAAAGCTCACTATTGTCGTAGCTGCTGTATGCTATATCTCTAATCCCTTCTTTGAGCTCACCAAGGGTGATCGCATCATTGGAAAAGTTTTTAAAGAGAAAGTCCAAGTTTTCATTGATCTTCTCAAGAGCATAATCATCTATCGAAGAATTGCATGCTGCAGAAATAAAGCTCTGTGCTTCCGGAAATTTCATTCCTGTTACCCCTGCAAAAACTGTTAAGATGCTAGCTAAATTAGTATCTTTCATTTGTATCTTTACCTATTGTTTAAAGCTACCAGTATCAATATCATAATATTTGATACTGGCAACGTAATCTATTTTTAAGCCAAGCTAACTCGACTTACCTCTGTGAATCCTCTTTCCTGAAGAGAAAGAAAGAAGATGTGTCCTGCTCCGCCAAAACGATTCTTTTCAGTCATTAGAACACGACATCCCATTAGATCCTGATCTTTCCTCTCTACATCAAGAGACATCATCGCATCAACCATGTGCTTGAGAACGTTAGCACCTGCCATCTGCCCGCTTTTGGTGACTTGGCCAATGATAATAGCATTGCAAAAGTGTTCCTTGCAATATTCTGTAATCATCTGAAGAGATCTTTCTGCAGTCTTGCTATTGGTATGGTGACTTCCGTACTTTCCATCATTCAGTGTTTGAAGACTGTCAATAATAAGAAAGAAAGGGCGACCTGGACTAGCAGCGCGAATTGCATCACAATTCTTTAACAATGTCGGTACATCTGTCTCCTGGCCGGCACTAAATCCATGCTTTAGGTTTAGCCTTTCGACTGTCATCTTCAGCTGATAAAGAGATTCCTCTGCTGTGTTAAAGAGAACTTGTGATCCGTGGCCAGTTAAGCTATTTGCTAGCTCGAGCATCATTGTAGTCTTTCCTGCACCTGGTGTACCAGTAAATAATGTAACTGCAGACGGTGTGAATCCCTTGCCCCCTAGAGCGTCGTCAAAATATCCAAGACCGGACCGAATCCTTTTTCGAAGCTGGTCGGGAACTTCAATATCAAGAATGTTTGTACCAACAGCAATATCGCCAACGTTTGTATTAAGTTGCATCTTTCCTCCTTAGTTATAATGCTTTATTATTATACCTTAATAGCCTATTTTTTGCATGTGTCTACTTCTCCATATAGACAACAACATCATTTTGATGAGGTGTAAAGTAGAGCTTGCAACCCGGAAGGATAACCCAGCATCGTCTTACCTGGCTAGGCCCAGGATCAGATGCTTCACCATCCGTAAGAATAATATGACCATCAAACTCACGCTTGAGCTCACGAACGTGTTTTTCAACTGCATGAAAACTTGTCCCTCCTGACTTTCTTCTAATCGGCGGAAGAGACTGGCCCTTTCGCCAATCTACTCTTCCATCGTTGTCAACATCATAGTCAAACGGAAAGATTGCAAAACTTGTTAGACGTCCAAGCTGATTGAGCGCACCAAAGAAGAGCTCAATTTCTTCATCACTAACTGATCCCGACTGATCCATATAAATAGCAACTGAAGCACTATGACCTCTCTTTGTGCCAGGATGGATGTATGGATATTTTCGATTGACCCTTTTGTGTGTTCTGCACTTGTTGGCCCGCTGGCTTCTGCCGCAAAAACTGTGAAGAACCTTTCTCCAATCAACTGAGTCATTCACCATCTTGCGTAGGCTCTTTCGTGTATCTGCAGAGACAGATCCCCATTTTCCAGTTCTGTCACATCTTTTTACTGCTTCAGCAACAGCTTGTTTGATCTTTCCTTCAGCTACTTGCTTTTCTTCATCAGAGAGATTTCCCCAGCCTTCATGATCATCAATGAATACTGGCTCTCCTTCACCCGCCTGGGTGATGGTCTCTGATACTTCTTTATCTTCTTTGAGCTTTGTCATGTACCACTCAGAAGCTTTCTTTGTTGGAAGCGACTCAATCAAATCAGAGACTTTTTGCCACCTCTCCTTTGCAGTAGGATCAGTAATTTTTGAAAGATCCATTGCTTGGCCAGGGTAAAGTGCCATTTCAGGCAACTCATTCTGAGCGATAATGCTATTGATTGCAAGGTCTGTTGCCCAGTTCCAAAGAACGTGCGGTTCTTGCTTCCTCTCTGTGCAGTGCTTAAAAATCAAGTGATAACACTCATGCTTTAGTAAGCCCCGAACTGCAATAGACTCTAAGCTCATAACAAACTTAGGATTCCAAAGCAAAAAGAAGTCTGTATCTTTGACTGTGACGCCCGCTGTCGGGATAGAATAAGATTTTATCTTTGAAACACGCCTAAGCATTGCACTAAAGAAGGGTTCATGAAGCAGAAGTTTGACCAAGTGAGGTCCAAGATCAAACTTCTCTGCTTCTTCGTCAGAAACCTCACAAGCTTGGGGAAGATCAATTGCTGTACTGTTTGCCATTACGCCTCCATGGCCTTATTATACCTTAGGTATGTGTATATTGCATGCATTAACAATAGCTTGACTAAGAAGCCTCAGCAGCAGTTACTGTTTCTACAACGAGCATTCCAATAAACTTGTGAACCTTTCGGATGTTCGGGATATTATTAGTCTCAAGCACTGAGTTGAAGAAGCTGACAACCATCTCACCTGATAAGTCCTTGATAAAAGCACATGCGCTCTTTGTCTGCTTAAGGTTCCAATCATTATCCTTGCAGTGATCAACTAGCTTTTCGATTATAGCGTTCTTCTTATCATCCTTAAGATTTGTAACCTTAGTTTTGAACTTGCTCCACCGATTAAGAATATCTTCTGCAGAGATCTGCGCATCGAGAGACTGTACAAAGTCCCGGAATGCAATGCTGGCCTCAACTCCAATGAACCCTGTGCTCAAAGCGTAAAATCCACTTGGGCACGCTTCTCCAGCAATGTCTGATGGAGACCAGCCAATATTATCAAGAGAGGCATTTAGCTTCTCATAAGACCTTGGTGTCGGATAAATCTTGCCTGGTTCAATCTGGCCAGCATGGCGTAGATGAGCTGGGTAGTGATTAATAAAATCAATGATTACATCATCAATCTTTCCTTTTGCCCAAGCAACCCAATCCTCCTTTGTTGGTTCGAGATCTACAGTCCAAAAGCGATCAAGAAGTGCTGGATCCATCTCATTAACCTGATATTCAGGTGAGGCATTAATTGCACAGAAAATTCGAGTTTGCGGATGAAGCTTGTGACCGTTTAGCTCTCTATCAAGAACAAGCTGGAATGCACATTGTTGAACTTCTATTGTTGCTCGATTAAGCTCATCCAAAAGAAGAACAACAGGCTCTCTGCAGGCACGCAAAATCCAATCAACGGGACAAAATCGTGTAACTCCATCAACCAGCTCAGGAAGGCCAATAATATCACCTTCAGTCATTTGAGCAAGACGGCGGTCAATAAGCGGCAATCCTGCATCGCTTGAATCATGTTTAATATCTGAAGCCACTTGCTTTACAAGCTGTGATTTTCCAATCCCGTGCGGGCCTCGAATTAGAATAGCAATCTCAGGAGGTAGCTTTGATGCTACCGTTACGAAAGTTTTAATATCCATGTTTGCCATTTGTATGTCTCCTTGGGTTTTTTGTTTGGCCCTTTTATTATACTACAGGTACCGTGTAGTTTGCATGCATTAAGCTTTTGCTGTTTCTTGAATCTTTCTTAGCTTTGCTGCTTTTTTCCAAGTTTTTCCACCGGGCGACATGATACAATAGAATCCATCACCGTTAGATTCTACGATAACTCCACACATGCCTTCATATTCAACAAGATCCCCTACTGAAAAAGACCATGTCATTTTCGTTTTAGCATCTGATCGAAGCGAGCGCTTTCGAGGTGTCTTTGTAGGTGTTTTATTTAAAGCTGCTTTTAGCTGCTTCTTGTACTGTTTTGGAATGGCCATAAATAGCTCCTGCTTTTATTATACATAAGCAGTTAGCATAATTGCATGCCCACCTAGTTTTTTTTATTTTCAGTATTAAGACTTCTTGTATCCTTCTTAGTTTGCAAATGTATTATTAGGCCGCCTATTAATACACACAGGAACGTTCCAATCCAATAGTCCTTTCTCTTTAGTGACTTGCTGTGATCAACCTGTCCTTTCCACATGTTCATTTTTCACCACCCTGTTGAAACAAGCCATCCTGTAAGGATAGCACATATAAAAAATAAAAAGATTGCAATTAAGAGAATGTGATACTTAAAAACAAAGCCACGCAAAAGAGATACTTTGCTTCTCTTGCTTCCGATACTGCTAAGATTCGACAACGCATATTGAACAGTGTCAAGCTCTTTATAAATTCTCTCTTCGTTTCGATGCATAACTTTAAGAGCATTAAATATAGTTAGAGTTTTCTCTTCAGCTTCTGTGAGACGTAAACTCAGTTTATCTACTTGAAGCTTTAAATCTTTCAAGCCTTCCTGGTTTTCTTTTTCATTCACTGTATAGTCTTCCTATATTTTAATCATACAGTAACATCTATAACTTTACAAAGTACAATCCTAGAATGCCTGCAGTGTTAGCTAAAGAGATTCCTATGGCTATAAAAGATAATCTTAGACACTCACTGGCACTCCTCTTGAGAGCAAAATATTCTTTCTCATTTATTGCAATAAGACGATTTCGCGGTTTCATAAGTTCCTCCCTTTGCTATACATATACGCGGGTGCTCTATACGTACGCATACGCGGGCGCTCGCCCGGGCGCTCGACAGAAGCTTAAGAGCAGGCAATCAAGTCAAGACGAGAATTAGATTCCCAGCTAAACCCAACGTCAGACCAGTGAACTCGAACAACACCTTTTGTAGGATGCTGGTAGGTTACAATTCCAAGAATGCTATCTTGTGACATTCTTACGAGATCACCCTTTTTAAGTGTTTGAATCTTTTTATCTCTCATACCTAAACTACAGCCTATTCCATTCTTGCAAGCCCTTATGCATCAAGATACCCAATTGGTACTTTGAGAATTAAAACCCTGTACCCTAGTTCTAAATCATTTCTATTAAAATGACTGGATAGCTTAGGAGCGTCACTATGCTTTTCAATAGCTACTTGAATATGAGTACCGCCGTCGTCTGATTCAAATGAGACATCAAACGCTCCATCAGTAATCTCAATTACATCAGCTATTACTAAATTCTCAATATCTCTCTTGGCTAGTTCAGGATTTTTCATGTCTTTCTTCCCAAAGGTTCTTAAACTCTTTCTCAAATTCTCGAACAACGTAGGCAAGTCGAATTATAACAAAATTCTCAGAGTTATTTTTATCAGCATTCTTAGTCCAGTTAAAAGATCCTGTTCCCAGTGACTTTCTATCTCCAATTATAAACTTATTATGCATTGAGCCCCGCCAGGCGCGACCTAGCTTTAAAACTGGAATATTTGCTTCTTCAAGCTTTTTATCGTCAGACCACCGATTATAAGACTGTGTTTTGTCAGTTATCACCCTTACATTTACACCTCGATCTTTTGCTCGAACCAGTGCGTCAGATATTCTATCGTGCGTAATAGAGTAGACTGCTGCGTCAATTGAAACATTGCATCTATCAATAAAGCCTATGAGTATGTCAGCAGAGCCACGATTTGGGCTAAAATAAGAAGATACATAATTCACCTCTAAACCTCCTTAAAGTCGAAACCTCTATTAGCTTCCAGTATCGCCAGTTTCCCAAATAATAAGAACCTGCCCTGGCTTTATTAGATCTCCCGTAAGATCATTCCACTCCTGAATTTCTTCTACACTGACGCCATAGTCAACTGCTATCTGGCCAAGGGTATCGCCAGATTGAACAATATGCTCGCTTTTTGAACTATCTCTGGGAGATGCAAGCTGAGGCTTATCAAGAGCAGCTGCTAATTTTAGAATAGCAGATTCTATCATGCTATAAAATTTATCAAAGTCACGTGCAATCTGGGTAATATACAAAAGTGTATTTGTTTTTCCAGCAGGATATCGAGGAATATAGTTTTTTACCTGTAGATCAGCTGTACAATCTTTCCACGTTTTTTCCTTATCCTCACCGCAATATCTTCTTATCCTGCCGGGACCAGCCTGGTATCCTACGATTGACATATCTAGTGCAGCATTTCCTGTTGTTGACCACTCATACCCAGCATTTACACCTGGCATTGATTCATTGTAGTCAGCAGACTTGGCTTTTCTGTAATTAAGAGCTAAAAAACCTACAGTTGTCAAAACTGCCTTGACAAAATCAGACAAATCAAACGGGCTCTTTACACCTATTTTTTCTGCGTATGGCCCTAGCTCTTTTGGAATGGGACCATGTCCTTTAATATTACTCCATCTAGTCTGAGTCTGGCCAACACTTGGGTCCCAAGGTGACATACAAAAATCTCTATTATTGATAAAATCTAAAAAGCCGACACATTTTTTATGTGTAATTTTTCTAGGGTCAGGTAAATCATACTTAGCTGCAAGTGACTGGGCCCAGTCGAAGCCTCTATATCTGTGTGCTTTTCCAAACTTACTCTCTCTACCAGCCATTGCGATTGCAGCAGCAGCCAAAATTTTAAATGTCCACTCATCTATCTTAAAGTGCTCCATTGCACCTTCTCTAGCAGCAACTATCGGAATAATATCGTCAACTGATACAGTAGCAGCTTCTATGAGAAGCCGTCTGCTCTTTGCTTGCTTGTTCTCATTTGTAGAGCCGGCGGGAGATCTTGACCAGAGTATTGCGTTTGCTTTTCCTGCACCTAGTGATGATAGAGGAGACGCCATTACACTTCCATGGACGTTGTGAAAAATGATAGGCTCTTCTCCAATCATGCCTGCAACAATTCCCAAGTGAGTGTTCATCCCGCCGGAATAGGCATTCCACCGTAATTTAAACTTTATATCAGATCCAAGCATGGACGGATGCCAGACCTTATCATCTTCTGTTGCCATGTATGTATGATCTCCCTGAGGAACTCCTTGCCCTAGGTTGGTATATCCAGTCTGACCTTCAAAGAAAGCTTTAGAGAACATTTCTGAGCTATTGTGATACATTCCAACAATATCACCCATCTTTAAATCGCTAAATGATGACTGGTCTGGAATTAAAGACTTAGCTATAGCGCGCGGCTCAGCATTGCCACCTTCACCACTTGCAGCATTCATTTTAGAGAATAATGACGCTATCTTCTGGCCTGTACTGTTATCAATTTCAGAAAATGCTGATATCGCACTAGAATCGTCTGACTTAAGTTGATGCCAAGCATTGCCTTGATATTTCATGCCTCGAACATTTCCAACCCATGCTGCACAGTCCTCTTCGTCGCATTGTCCTACTTTAGACTCTTTGCCCTTTTTAATGAGCTCAGGATACATTACTTTGACATTTTTCGGAATGCTTACAGCATAGACTATATCACGCGTACCAGGAGCTGCAAACACTGTGACTTCAGCTTGACCTTCAAAATCTACATCATCTTCAAACTGATCACCAAATTCGCTATAAGCAGTACGTAATTCAGGTGTGTCTGTGGGAGAAGTTAAACGTGGAGGATCTACGTTTAATCGAATCGCATCTTGAGGGTGCTTTTTATTAATCCAGAATCTAAAAGAATCTGCAACTTCTTTTGTTTGAAAAAGCATGGACTCATTTAGTAGCTGCTGATTCATTTCAATTCCAGATTCAGCGACGTCGAAGCATGAGATTTCGTGCATCTCACTTCTAATTATTTTTCGCAAATCGTCTAGTCTTATCTTCACTATATCACTCTATGCTATTTAATCTCATCAACTGACTTATCCATTTCATCATCGAAGTCTGTCCGAAGTTTAATCATGGAATTAAACTGTGCTCTTTTTCTATCAAGAATTAAAGAGCCTTGTGGTCTAACAAGCTCTCCTTGGACTTCAACACCTTCAAAATCTATCTCTGTTCTTTCTTTGTAGACTACCCTGGGCTCCTCTTCATTATCATCTGCAAGAGCTGCTCCCGGGAATAAAAATATTGTCGCTATAAAAAGTGATTTTTTAATAGTCATTTCTACTCTCCTCGTCGTGCTTTCTTATTCTAGTCTTCTTCTTCTTCGTCTCTTGTCGACGTAAGTTGCGGGCCAACATTAGCTCTGTGTACTTCTATGTCAGCTACAGCAGAGGGCAATATCATATTGCTAGCATCATTGCTATCATCAAAAATAGAGTCGCCAGTAAAGAGTGCAATTTCATCTGGTTGCTTTGTTGCAAAGCTTCTTATCTTTTCTAGCTCACTAATAGCTTTGTCTATATTTCTATTAATATCAGCTACACTGACCTTGACTCCACCAGCACCTACGTCGTAGAGGGCAGCAAATTGCATAATAGCAATGTTTATACTAGTGTAAATTTCTCTAACGGAAGATGCGAGCTCAGACTGCTCCTGCGAGCCAGGGATGCTTGTCTTAAGATTTTGCCAGACATCGCCCGTATATTTGTAAAGATTCCAGCTAGGGTTTCTATTTTTCTCTAGCAATAGTGTTTCTTTAATGATCTGTCTTAATTGCTTGCGGGTAATTTTCACTTCTTTTTCCTGTTACTATCTTTCTTAACACGAACTGGAATAGGCTTGGGTTGCAAGTCAAGCTGAGTTATTATATCATCAATCACATTAACAATCTTGTCCCATATACCCATAATAAGTTTCACAGGTATACTCCTAATAAATAGCCTATCACTAAGCCTTTAGCAAAAGCAGCCCATGTAATTTGATATGCGGATAAGCCAAAATAATCAGCCATACAATTCATTCGATCTTTATGCCATTGAATTAATCTTTTCATCTTAATCCACACTATACA
>TARA_R110001583_G_scaffold157548_1_pt1 | contig 23589 bp, 22 predicted proteins | sample TARA_R110001583 | Tara Oceans TARA_R110001583 (sample SAMEA4398432) | marine metagenome | biome: Polar Biome; feature: [MES] marine water layer (ENVO:01000295) within the mesopelagic zone...; material: water (ENVO:00002006), including particulate matter (ENVO:01000060) such... | reverse complement strand
TTATGACATATTTAAATAACATTTCTAAAAGGCTACCAAATCGGTGGCCTTTTTAGTTGCTACAAAGGCTGGTATTACTGCTCTTGGTTGATTGACAGCGTAAAGTTTGTCACTTGATTACTAGAAGTAACTGAAATCGAGCCTCCATGGGCTTTTGCAATAGATTGTGTAATTGCTAAGCCTAGTCCCACTCGCTCAAATGAACTGCTCGTTCTTGCTTTGTCTGCTCGGTAAAAACGATTAAATAAATGTGTTAATACCTCAGTGGGGATTGTTTCACCATTATTAATCACCTCTACTACAGCGCCTTGTTTGTGTGCTTGAATGTTAATGGTAATTTCACTACCTTCAAAACTATGATGTATGGCATTAGAAATTAAATTATTAAATGCGCGCCGTAACATCAGTTTATCTCCCTGTACCTGTGCGTTTCCTGTTAACACCAATCGGATATTACGGTCTTCTGCAAGGGCGTCATAAAACTCAAATAGGTCATTGATTTCTTGTTCAAGAATAAGGGGGGCACTAGACAATAATAATTGATCATTATCTGCGTTAGCCAAAAACAACATATCCGAAATCATTCTTGCTAAACGTTCAAATTCTTCAACATTCGAACCAAGTGCCATCAGATATTCATCTGTATTACGTGGTTTAGATAAAACTACCTGAGTCTGCATCATTAGGTTGCTGATAGGAGTACGCAGTTCATGAGCAATATCCGATGAGAAGTTTTCTAAACGGTGGAAAGATTCATCTAACCTATCTAACATGTTATTTAAAGTTTCAGATAATCCGGCTATTTCAATCGGCAAATTATTTACAGGCATACGTTGTTTAATATTTTTGCCAGAAATTAATGTCGCTTTTTTTGATAATACTTTTAATGGGCGTAAGCCTTGATAAGTCAGAAGCCATTGTAAAGCCCCACTAATAAGTGCTGCAATAATCGTAAATTTAATTAATGCTGCTTCAAATGCGCTTAAAAAACCTCTGCGATGGCTGGTATTCAATGCAACAGTTGCAATGACCGTCGATTGAGCAATATCATCAAAGGTAAACCGAAATTGCATTCCCCGGTAGCTTTGCCCTTGGTCTTCCCACTGTAAAATTTTTTCTTCCATATCGTTGGTCGGAGGCTTTTGCAGGAGGCGGTTGTTGTGCAATTCCGATATTTCTTGCTCTAAATTAGATTCAATGAAATTTTGATTGTCTCCATTGATAACGCTATCTGGAAAACGAATATTATCAGAGATGTAAAGTACGACATCATCATCTGGATTATCGATTCGGATGGCAACACCTTCAAGCTCTACCATTTTTTTTGTAATGTCAGAAAACTCTCTGTTAAAATTATTTTTGGAAATAATATCCCTGATAAGATAGGCTCTATTTTTTAATGCATGCGCATCTTCTGCCTTAAAATAAGTGGATATTTCGTGGTTTAGAAATAAAGATAAAGAAACCAGTCCTGTAATGGCTGCAACAGAAAAAAAGCAGGTAAGTCGTAGGGTTAACGAGTGCTGTAATATCATGTTTATCCAAAATAAAATAATGAATCAGTTATATTAGTTATATCAGTGTAACCTTATCAAATTAGACAGGGCAGTCTTATTTTCTTAGGTGTCGAAAATATCATTTTGATGCCACTTGATATATAGCCGTTACCAATCAAGATGCTTTTCGAGCTGATTGTGAGCCTTAATATTTAATAGCAACTTTAAATTACACGAGAAAGTAATGAAATTATTAATTGTCGAAGATGAAGTAAAAACCGGAGAATACCTTAAAAAAGGATTAACCGAATCTAGCTTTACCGTGGATTTAGCTAACAATGGTCTTGATGGTTTACACCAGGCAATGAGTGAAGAATATGATTTGATTATTCTCGATGTCATGTTACCTAAGCTCGATGGTTGGCAGGTTTTACAGACCTTACGTAGCAGTAAAATTAACATTCCTGTGTTAATGCTAACTGCGAGAGACCAGATAGAAGATCGGGTGAAAGGGTTAGAGTTAGGCGCTGATGATTATTTAGTCAAACCCTTTGCATTTGTTGAGTTGTTGGCGCGTATTCGTAATATTCTCAAACGAAACAATCAATCGCTACAAAATGATACAAGTATAAGAATTGAAAACTTGCAATTAGACCTGTTACGCCGCCGAGCTTATCGAGATAATGAACCCATTAATTTAACCGCGAAAGAGTTTTCATTATTAGAATTGCTCATGCAACGAAAAGGTGAAGTGTTAAGCCGTACTCTTATTGCTTCGCAAGTGTGGGATATGAATTTTGATAGTGATACCAATGTTATTGATGTTGCCATTAGGCGATTACGTAATAAGGTAGATAAACCTTTTGAGCCAAAATTGATTCACAGTATTCGTGGTATGGGTTATGTACTTGATGTTATTGAGCAGAATAACAGCTAGTGATATTGATAAACAATATTTTCTAAGTAAAAACGTTAAATTAAAAGTATTCACTAAAAGCGACACAATGAAACTTCAATGTGTCGCTTTTTTATGGGAACTAGTAAGTTTTTTTGATTATGACAAAAGTGTCATTTTAGCGTTTGTTTTAGGTCATCTACTCTGAGGTATTATAAGTCCATAGAAACGAGGAACATCTTAAACGAGGTTTCAATTGGAATTTCCAATCACTTATATTAAATAACTTATAAATAAGAGAGCACAAAATGAACATGACTAAAACTAAAGTAGCACTTATCGCATCAGCAATGACAATTCTAAGCACTCAAGCATTTGCAACAACAACACAAACAACACGCGTTATACCAACAACAGCAGTAAGTAGCCAAGCAGTTGCATATGAATTAGCGCTTGAGCAACTACAAACATTGAAAGCAGACTCTGCAATTGAACTCAATAACGACTTAGGGCGTATTGCACTTGATTCACCACGTAGCCTTTCTTTAAATGAAGGTTCTTACGTTACCGTTGCAGAAAAAATGAATGCCAATGGTGAATTATTCTATACCGGTTTAGTGAATGTTAGCGTGACTTTTGATATGGCAGACTAAGATTTTTAGATAGAGAGTGCAGATAAAGATACTTTGTACTTAACATAACAGGCTCTGATGAATTAATTACTAATGTCAGTTAAAGCCCTTAGAAAAAGCGAACTTAAATAGTTCGCTTTTTTGATCTGTTGTCAGGAAAATCTAAGAAAGCTTTTTTAGATTGTCGATGACAAGAACAGGAAAATATTGGTATATTCGTTTTCAATCTAGTTTAATAATTCGCGCCATTGTATTTTTACAACTAGAAATTCTAGCACCTAGTATGCGACTCATAGATAGTGATTTTACGCATTTAAAGGCGCATAACATTTAGCTAAAAATATTTCGCTCAATTATTATAGCGTTCATCAATTACCAATTTTACACTATCGGGGCTTTATAAAAGGCTTTCGGTATTCACCTGGTGTTTTTGAGAATTGTTTTTTAAATAGCTTACCAAAATGAGCGGGATCACTAAACCCTACCTTGTAAGCCGCCTCTTTAACCAAATGCCCTTGTTCCAATAATTCTTTTGCGCGGTTTAATTGTGCCGATTTTATATAATCAGTAACACTGCATCCAAGCAAACTCTTTATACGCCTCTGTAACGTGCGTATATTCTGATTCATTGCCTCTGCAATATTTTCAAGGTTGCATTGTCTGCTTTCAATTAATGTTTGAGTGACTTGGTGTAGTTCGTTGACATATTGAAGCTGAATATTATCGACTAAAGGCTCGTTGTTTTCGGTATCTGGCTTCTGCATCATATTGTCCAAATACCACTTTTGTAAACGTTTGCGGTTATTTAGCACGGCTGCAATACGATGGAGCAGATCATCTGTTGTAAAAGGTTTGACAATATAGTCATCGGCTCCGTTATCCCAACCTGTTTTATGGCCGGCCATATCTGCTACTGCAGTGAGTAAAATGAGCGGAATATGGGCAGTATTATCATTGCTTTTTAGCTCTCGTGTTATCTCGAAGCCATTGCCATCTGGCAACATGACATCACATAATACAATATCGTGATCCATTTCCTGAGCTTGTAATAGCCCTTGTTTAGCTGACCCAGTCAAAGTTACTTGATATTGATCTTCTAAAATGACCCCCAGTAATTCACGAATATCAGGATCATCTTCAATAATAAGTAAAGATGGTTTTTCTTTCTGTAAATTTGTGTCGTCCGAATCGCTATTATGTTCGACGGGCAACAATGCGGTATTGCGCATGGTAAATTGACAGGGTAAGTAAGCGCTAAAAGTGCTTCCTTTGCCTTCTTCGCTTGAAACAGTAATATTACCTCCGCACTGATTTAAGCTTTTACTGACCGTATATAAACCTACTCCATCGCCTTCAGAAGAAAATTCCTGTGCTCTTTCGGTGCGAACAAAGCGATTAAAAATATTTTTTTGTTCAATTTTCGATAACCCAATGCCATTGTCTTTAATATTAATCTGCAATCCGTCTTCACGTAATAAAATTAAAACAGACACTTTTCCACCCGTAGGCGTATATCTGATGGCATTGCTGAGTAAGTTATGCAACGTTGATTCTAAAACCTGCTTATTGATCGTAATTGCACATTTGGGCGTCGGTTGAACGGTATACTCAATATTTTTTTCTTGTGCCGCGAGCTCATAAATATGCGTAATGGAAAGAATATGTGCACTTAAGTCCAAGGTAACAACGCCTGCTTGAAGGACATTTTTCTTTGTAGCTGCTTGAAACATTTGTTCTGTTAAGCTTTTCTGACGAGATGTTGCATTCAATATGATATTTAAGTTGTTTTGGGTTCGAGGTGGCAAATCCATCGTTAATAGGCGTTCCGCTGACATTTGGGTCAGCGTTAATGGTGTACGAAGTTCATGCGCAACCCCAAGATAAAAATCATCTTGATTCTTTAGAAGTGCACTAAGCTCCTGCGTTTTTTCATTTAGATGGTTATTTTTTAGTTCCAGTTCTTGTGTTTTTTCTTTAATCACTTTTTGTAACGAATTAGATTTTCGTTTTAGCTCTTTGGTTCGCAAGTGCAGTAGCGAATTTATCAAGAGCAATAATGCAATTAAATAGAAAGCATTAGCCCACCAAGTTCTCCACATTGGAGGCGTTAAAACGATGGGGATATTCATTTGTTTACCCACTAAACCATTACTGGCATAGGCTCTAATTTTAAACTCATAATCACCGAAGGGTAATGATGAATAGCTTATTATTTTATTTTTGGCCTCCATTCGTATCCAGTGCTTATCGTATCCAGATAATTGATACTCAAATTCATTTTTATGTGAGTTCAAGTAATGCATCACAGAAATCGTAAAAGTTAATTTTGGATCAGATGCATCGAGTGATACGACTTGTTGCTCATTTTTCAGTGGAAAATATATTGTTTTATTTATCGTATGAAGTTTCACATTCATTTTAGGCAGTGTTTTATTACTGTTTAATTTCTCTGGGAGGAAACGATTAAATCCGTTAATGCCGCCGATATAAAAATATCCTGGTTTTGATTTTAATGCTGCATTGATATTAAATTCGTTACTTTGTAGACCATCACTAATATCAAAATTTGCAAAGCTGAAATCCTGTCGATTAAATCTCGATAAACCATTATTTGTTGTTATCCAAAGGTATTCACCTTCGATAAGTAGGCTATACAAGGTGTTATTTGCTAGACCATCTTGTTCATAAAAAAACTGTGCTTTTTTCTGCTGTAAATTTAAGCGAGTTAATCCATTGCCTGTGGCTATCCAAAAAATGCCTTCAATATCCTTCCAGATAGCACGTACGTCATTTTCACTTAAAAGCCCTTGCTCAGCGGTAAAATTGTCAAAGTTATCGGTTAATGTATTGTATCGACTTAAGCCTCCGCTTGTGCCTATCCATATTGTCCCTTCATTATCTTGGTATAAAGAGCGGATCCGATTATGTGGAAGTGTGGATTTATCATCTTGATTTGATTTATATCTTTTTATTTTACCTGTTGATAAATCAAGTTTATTCAAGCCATTTCTTGTGCCAATCCATAAATGTTGCTGGTTATCTTTAAGTAACAAACGTACGTGGTTGTCTGATAAGGCGTTAGCGTTGCTTTCATCGTGAAGGTAGTATTCGGCTTTACAATCTTGAGGATTGAAATGCATTAATCCTCCACCGGCAGTGCCAATCCATAGTGCGTTATTGTCAGCTAAGATAGAGCGGATATCGAGCACAGGGGGATTATCAGTACACCGACCTTCTTTAAAATAAGAAGTAAACTTTCCATTATCAGGAGAAAAACGACTTAATCCATTCTTAGTACCTATCCATATTTTACCTAGGTCATCTTCTGAAATAGCCCAAATCATTTTGTCCACAAGGCCCTCGTTCAAGAGAGGATCATGGCGATAATGCTCAAAATCAGCCTCTTGATAATCAATAATATTCACGCCATTATCAAATGTACCGGCCCATAGCATGCCACTGTGATCTTCAAAAAGACTGATGACGGTATTACTGCTGATGCTACCGCTATTTGCGAGGCTGTATTTATGGTGTTCAAAATGTTCGGTTACAGGATTAAAATAATTTAAACCTCCAGACCACGTACCTAGCCATAGTCCACCCTTGTCATCTTCAAAAAAGGATGTGACTTCAGAATCATTTAACCCTAATTCATTTTCTGTCGAATTAGTGTATCTAGTGATTTTTCTGGTATTTATATCGAGTTTATTTAACCCTCCATACTCAGTGCCTATCCATAAATTGCCCCTTTTATCTTGATACAATGCATTAATCGCATTATTGCTGAGGCTCGATGGCTCATCTTTGAGGTGCTTGATATGCTTAAAATGGTTACTGTCTTTAGAAAGACTACTGATTCCAGATTGTGAAGAGCCAAACCACATTGTGCCATCAGTTGTTTGAGTTATCGCTCTGATAGGCCCATTATTGATGGTGGTTGGTATATTTGAAGAGTAGGAAAAGTGCTTAAAACTGTTATCTTGAGGATTGAAAACGGAAGCGCCTTGCTCACTACCTATCCAGATTAAGCCCTCTTTCGATTCATATAAGCTATAGATATCTTTACTCGCAATATTTTGCGCATCACTTATTTCTGACAGGTATCGGATAAATGTTCTTGATTCTGGATCATAACGATTCAATCCGCCACCTAAGGTTCCAACCCATATATTTCCATCAGAACCAACCAGCAAGGCTTTTACATAATTACCGCTCAGGGAGGTAATATCATTCGGTTTATTTCTTAAGTGTGTGATTGAATAACCATCATATAGATCAATCCCATCACCGGTTCCTAACCAAATATAACCTAATTGGTCTTGAGTAATGGCATAGACCGTACTTTGTGAGAGACCTTGTTCAATGCTAATTCGCTCTAATGAAAGGGGGGCAGAGAAGAGCGTAGAGGGGAGGATAAAATATAATCCATAAAAAAAGGCAAATAAATATTTTAATGGCAAGTTGGTTCTCTTCTGAATTTTGTTTTATTAAAATTACCTTAAGTAATAGGAGCAGACAAGAGAATAAACGATAAAATGCGAACTAAAAAGATGGTGAACTTATATTTTAAAATCAAATGATTATTATTAATAATGCCATTGTATTTGAGGTTTAGGCTTAAATTAGATTTATTGGCTAATCAGCCAATCAGTTTGTTGTCGTGATCAAGTAAATCTGGTCGGGGTTTTGTTGGCATATATTTGGATTTATTTCGTCATTAGGTTGTTAGGAGGGTTGGTAGAAGGGTGCATGGAGGTTAAAAGCAATCAGTCATTAATGAGGAAATACCAACTTTCTATTTGAGTATGATATAAAAATTTAAGTGAACATATCTATGCACCTGACTCTGGGTAAGTAATAAAAGTGGGTGTAAATATTACTTATCGTTTTTATAGGCGGTTCAATAACCAGAGCATTCGCTTTAACAATCGTTAGTGCCTCAAAAGGAGACGCGAATGACTAACTAACTATATAACCGGAGTCAAGTGCACAGGTATGCTAATAAAATATGAATATGTAGAGCATATTTTTTGCTCCAATTTCATACTCTCCTTGTGGTATTACATACGCGCACAACAACCTTACCAATTAAAATCAGTGGATACATCTCAATGTCGTAATCCCCCTTGTTTTTGTCGTTTATTGCCTATAACCCTATAGAAAGTGGCCTGTTATGGTCGGTGTTCAAGGGGCATTTAACTAATAATCTCTCAAAATAGTGGCTCTGATTTCTTCTTCTCGGGGAAAATCACATTATATAAATATCATTATTTACCACGATATAATACGGTTGGTTTCATCAAAAAAGATCGTTTCCTGTTTATTTAAATAGCTAAATAAATAACGAAAAGTTTTCATTACTAGTCCCATTCAGGCAATACTTTGGTTTGTTTTTATTAGACAATTTTCTGTAAATTGTTATATTACTTTCCTTTATTAATCATTATTTTGAATTTAATCTTCTGCTTTTCAAAATGATTGTTTTTATGAATTCTCTTTCTTTGTTTCAGGACTGGTATTATTTATGGCGACTATGCTAGATGTCTCACGTAAAGCGGGCGTTGCTGTATCCACCGTTTCCCGAGTTCTGAATGGGACTGCTAAAATATCTCAAGCAACTCGTGATGCAGTTTTTAAAGCAGTAGAGGAACTGAATTATCGCCCAAATGTCATAGCGCAATCGCTTTCTAAACAACAAACTAATACTATCGGATTAGTCATTCCTCGTGGTGTAAAGAACTCTCAATATTTATCGCAATTGATTGAAGAATGCCAAAAAATGGCAGATAAAAATGGTAAATTTTTATTAATATCTCAGTCAGATGATCAACCTGATGGTGCAATTCGCTCCATTCTCGCGCTAGTTGATCGGCGTTGTGACGCAATCTTGTATTGCCATAGCTCGTTTTTTGAGCAAAATGTAACTGCAGATATTTTAAGTAACCTCATTGATAAAATAACGGTTCCATTAGTTGTAATGAACTGCCAGCTGCCTAGACACCCCAATCATTGTGTCTGGTTAGATAATGAAAAAAGTGCCTCTCTACCCGTTGAGTATTTATTAGAACAAGGGCACAAAAGGATCGCCTATATTGCGGGGCCATTACACCAACACACTTCGAAATCAAGGTTATTAGGATACCAACAAGCGCTTCATAAATATAATATTGAACTAGACCCTTTGTTATTAACAGAAGCTGAACGAGGATTCCAAGGCGGTTATCTAGCATGCCAACAGTTGTTGCAACGCACTACGGATTTTACGGCAATTTGTTGCTTTAATGACCAAATGGCAATTGGTGCAGTTAAGGCTTTACATGAAAGTGGCCTATCAATACCTCAGGATATTTCATTATTTGGATTAGATAATGAAGATATTTTAGAATTTTTTGAACCTAGTATTTGTTCAGTTTCTAGGCCTACTCATAAATTTGTACTATGTGCCGTTGAGTTATTGATGGCACATCTTAATAACTTACACTTTGCCACCAGCAAAGACAGGTGCTTTTACGGGGAACTGAAAATAAGAAAATCGGTTCGTACTGTGTAGCATTACTATATAGACAAAAAAATTAAAAATATAAAAGGCTCATTTTTGAAACCCTTACTCATTTATACTTTTAATCTAAAGTAGAAAATAAACATCAAATTCCTCGCAATACACTGATATTATTAATAAATATTTAACCTTTTAGAAAGGTTATTCAATAAGAAATATTAATTTAAGGTAATACCCTTTCATTTTATAATGAAATTGTTTGTATAATTCTCACTTCCTTTCCACAAAAAAATGATTTTTACATCATTTTTAGCATTTATTTTGTGATCACTATCGTGCATATAATTGAAAAAATCAATTATATGTTGAAGCAAATCACACAACAAAACAATCCATGCAAGCGCTTGCATAAATATTTAAAATTATCCGATATACTCCTTCCATGCATATATCAAGTTAACTTTACTAGCTAATTTTATCTCATTTAAACAGGAGTAATAACATGAAGAAAATCTTCCTTTGCTGTGCAGCAGGTATGTCAACAAGCATGGTGGTTTCGAAAATGAAGCAAGCTGCCGTAGCAAAAGGCATTGAAGTCGACATCATCGCAGTTGGTATGGATGAGTTTGAAGCAACCTTACCCAATTATGATTGTTGCCTTTTAGGCCCACAAATAAAATACAAACAAGCCGAATTTAAAGCGAAAGGTGATGCTGTCGGCAAGCCAGTTGCTGTTATTAATTCGATGGATTACGGCATGATGAAAGGTGAGAAGATTCTCAACGATGCATTGGCACTAATTGCTTAACAAAGGAGAAAAATTATGTCTAACGCATTTTTTGATTTTATTGAAAATAAGATAGCACCTATTGCGGGGGCATTCGCCTCGCAACGTCATATAGGTGCAATTCGTGATGGTTTTATCGGCGCTATGCCTTTTATGATTGTAGGATCCTTTTTATTGGTATTTGCATTCCCTCCTTTTTCACCCGATACGACTTTTGGACTCGGGCAATGGTGGTTAGCAATGTCTAAGGAGTATTTTGATGTGATCATGACTCCTTTTAATATGACGATGGGTATCATGTCTTGCTATATCAGTGCTGGTATTGCATATAATCTCGCTCAACATTACAAATTAGATCCTCTTCCAACGGCAATGTTATCATTGATGACCTTTTTAATGATAGCTGCTCCTATGGAGGGCGGTAAGCTATCCGCTTCATTCCTTGGTGGAACCGGGATTTTTACTACTATCATCGTTGCTATCTATGTTACCGAACTGACTCGCTTCCTAAAAGTGCGTAATATCGGCATTAAACTTCCAGAGCAAGTACCGCAAAAGATCCGTCAATCCTTCGATCTGTTAATTCCTGCAATGATTGTCATTTTAACTATCTACCCACTGAATCTGCTATTGCAGGGGCAGCTAGACATGATTTTACCTGAAGCTATCATGTCACTGTTTAAGCCTTTGATTTCAGCATCAGATTCATTACCCGCTATTCTATTGGCTGTATTTGTAGCGCATGCTCTATGGTTTGCCGGTATTCATGGTGCTGCTATTGTAGGCGGAATTATGGCTCCGTTCTGGTTAGTTAACTTAGGGTTAAACCAAGAAGCACTGGAAGCTGGTACAGAGTTACCTGCCACTTTTATTGAACCCTTTTGGAGTTTCTTTATTACTTTAGGTGGATCAGGGGCAACCTTTGCGCTGGTATTACTTTATTTGCGCAGTAAATCGGTTCATCTAAGAGCAATTGGTAAGTTATGTATTGTGCCTTCAATCTTTAATATTAATGAACCTGTCATTTTCGGTAGCCCAATAGTAATGAACCCTATCTTGTTTTTCCCCTTTGTTGGGATCCCAATGATCAATGCCACGATTGCTTTTATTGCAGTCAAAACAGAGATGGTCGGAAAAATTATCTCATTAGTCCCTTGGACTGCACCCGCACCTATCGGGGCAGCATGGGGAGCGGGTTGGCAGATGAGTAATGCAGCTCTCGTTATTGGTTTAATTGTACTCGACTTGGTTCTCTACTACCCATTCTTCAAAATCTATGAAAAAGATTTATTAAAGCAAGAAAAAGCAGACACGACTGAAACAAGCAGTACAGACAGTACGGATACAGGCAACTTACAACCAGCCTAACTTAAGCGATAACGAAATGAGGGACTCGATAGAGAGTCGAGTTCCCATTGAATACTCAACACAATTAATACTGGAGAACAATATTATGACCACAAAAGAAAATGTAGTAGAGGTGGAGTCTCCCATTGAAGATTTAGAAGAAACCGTAATGGGGCTGATTATCAATGCTGGTGAATCCCGAAGCTGTGCCATGCAAGCTCTTTACGCAGCCAAAGCCGGAAAATGGGATGAAGTCGATGGGTTATTGGAAGAGTCAACCGTTGCATCCAAACGTGCTCACGTTGTTCAAACTCAACTAATTGGTTTGGATCAAGGCACCGGCAAGGTGCCAGTTAACCTAATCATGGTACATGCTCAAGACCATATCATGACCTCTATGCTAGCACGTGAACTGATAGAAGAACTGATCGCAGTACATCGAAAAATGCAAACTCAAGATTAAACTTAATAATAAATAAAAATGGTTTGTAAATAAGATCAAAAGTAAATCTGTACTAGAGGTTAATGGAAACTAATTAAAGCAGTTCATGACTGAAAAATAACGATAAAAAACTCAGTTATTGAAAATCAAATAAAAAAAATTATAAGGTGTCATACATGTACCATAAAAAATTAAAACCATTCCCTAAGGATTTCCTTTGGGGGGCTTCAACATCTGCATATCAAGTAGAAGGGGCTAGTTTAATCCATGGCAAAGGCCCTTCATGTCAAGACGTTAAAGAAATACCAGCAGGTACAAGTGGATTAGATGTTTGTGCTGATCATTATCATCGCTATAAAGAAGATATTGCTTTAATGGCAGAGATGGGATTCAAAGTATATCGTTTTTCAATTTCTTGGGCCCGTTTATTACCAGAAGGCACGGGGCGCGTAAATCAAGAAGGTATTGATTTCTATAATAACGTAATCGATGAATGCTTAAAATACGATATTATTCCTTTAGTAACCATGTTCCACTTTGACATGCCAGCGGCATTAGATGAGCGTGGCTCTTGGTCTAATGCTGATTCTGTTGATTGGTTTGTTGAATTTGCTACCCTAATGTATAAGAGCTACGGAGACCGCGTTAAATACTGGTTAACTATCAATGAGCAAAATATGCTTACACTTGTTGGGCCCGTTATCGGAACCCTATTTATTCCAGAAGGTTGCACTAACGAGATTAGAGAAATTTACCAACAAAACCATCACATGTTAGTCGCTCAAGCCAAAGCGATGGTCTTATGTCATGAAATGGTTGAAGGTGGAAAAATTGGGCCAGCTCCTAATATCTCATTGGTATATCCTGCTTCATGTAAGCCAGAAGATGTCATTGCTTCTCAAAATGCCAACGCAATTAGAAGCTGGCTTTATTTAGACATGTCTGTTTACGGGGTTTATAACAATTTGGTATGGGCATATCTTGAAAACAACGATGCTACTCCTACGTTTTCTCCCGGCGATGATGTGGCATTAAAAAATGGCAAACCTGATTTCATTGGTTTTAATTATTATAATACCTCTACTGTTGAAGATTATTCATTGGACGATACGGACGAACAATCTTCCAAATCAGACCAGCAGGATCAACGTGGCGAGAAAGGATTCTTTAAAGGATTCCGTAACCCCAATTTGGGAAGTACAGAATTTGGATGGGAAATCGATCCTGTAGGGTTCCGCTCAACAGCTAGAGAAATCTACTCGCGTTACAGACTACCATTAATTGTTACCGAAAACGGATTGGGTGCTTATGATACCTTAACGGAAGATGGGAAAATCCATGACACTTACCGTATTGAATATTTACGTAAACATCTTGAACAAATTCAGCTAGCCATTACTGATGGTGTTGAAATGATGGGATATTGTCCATGGTCAGCCATTGACTTGATCTCTACTCATGAAGGCGCGGTTAAACGTTATGGCTTTATTTATGTTGATCGCGAAGAGTTTGATGTAAAAAATCTTGACCGTTACCGTAAAGATTCTTTCTTTTGGTATAAAGATGTCATCGCATCAAACGGTGAAAAATTGTAATTTTAAAGAAAAATTACCCGTTGTAGTTATATCAGGTAACGCCATATGTAACCAAATTATCTGATACACCGTTTCAGAGCTTTACCCGAAGGCTATCTTAGCTTTCGGGTAAAAGTGTCTAATAGAAAGACGCTTTACAACGTTTTTATTCAAAGTAGATCTGAAAAATTTTCATGCAGAGCCAAAGCTGATCATCTAATTAATGAAATGGAATGTTTAATGAAATATATACTAGTACATGACTTGGGCACTTCAGGCAATAAAGCAACGCTTTTTACCACAGAAGGGGAAATTATTAAGTCAGAAGTGGCTACATATGAAACCTTTTATCATGGCGAAGTGAATGTCGAACAGAACCCTGATGACTGGTGGCATTCAGTTATTGAGTCAACCAAACGCTTGATTGAAGGTATCAAGGTAGAAGATATTGCTGTTATATCTTGTAGTGGGCATATGCAAGGTATGGTCTGTTTAGATAAACAAGGAGAAATATTATATAACTCGCTGATATGGATGGATCAAAGATCCGTGGCACAGATGGAAGAGTTAAAATCAAACTTATCTGAAGAAAGAATTTACCAAATCACAGGTAATCGTATGAGCCCAGTTTACACATTAGAAAAACTGATGTGGATGCGCGATGAGCAACCTGAGATCTACAATAAGATCTATAAAGTCCTTAATACCAAAGACTATATTACTTACAAACTAACAGGCGCTTTTGTCACAGATTACTCCGATGCATCAGGTACTCACGCCCTTGATATAACTGAACGTTGTTGGTCAACTGAGATGTTAGCAGCCGCAAATATTCCTTTAGAGATCTTTCCAGAGCTCCATGAATCGATAGATATTGGTGGTTATGTTACCGATTCAGCGGCTCAAGCATGTGGCTTAATTCAGGGCATACCCGTTGTTTGTGGTGGTGGTGATGGTGCTTGTGGCACCGTTGGTGCGGGTTCGATCAATGATGGTGACGCTTACTGTTGTATGGGAACATCGGCTTGGGTAGCGATAACCTCCAGCCACCCAGTCATTGATGAAAAGGGAACGGCCATGAATATTGCCCATGTTATTCCTGGAAAACTCATCCCTATCGGACCAATGTCTTCATCTGGTGTTGCCTATCAATGGGGTGTTGATCTATTTGCTAAAGTAGAAAAATTAAAAGCAGAAGCGACAGGCGTTTCTATTCATACTCTTGTTGAAGAAGAGATGAGGAAATCTAGCGTAGGATCAAATAAATTGATTTTCTTACCTTATCTGCATGGAGAAAGAAGCCCAAGATGGGATCCAGAAGCGCGAGGGGTATTTTTTGGTCTTACCTCGAACCATACCACCGGCGACATGTTGCGCGCCATATTAGAAGGAATTACCTTTAATCTTAGTCTGATATTTGATGTATTTAAAGAGTACATCGATGTGAAAGAGGTCAGTTTAATTGGTGGTGGTGTTAACCAGTTACAACAACAAATATTATCTGATATGTTTGACGTACCAGTAAATACCGTTGCTAATAGTCGCTCTGCATCCGCCGTAGGAGCCGCTGTAGTAGCAGGTATGGGAGTTGGCATTTATAAAAACTTTGATGCGGTTAATAAGTTTATAGAATTAAACGAAACTTATACTCCAATAGAAGAGAATGTAGCTACCTACAAACCATTAAAAGACATTTTTGATCGCGTCTATTTGAATCTAGCGGATGTATATAAAGCATTATAATGCATACTATTACCTTAAGAGCTAACAATAGTCGTTAGCTCTTTTATTTCTGGCTTATAGCCACGCTAATTTACTGATGCACAAAGAAAATAAAGGTTCCAGACTATGAATAAACCCGAAGTTGTATTTAACTATATTGGTAACTTACCAGAGTGTCCTACATGGGATACCAATACCAGCACTCTGTTATGGACCGATATTACTGAGCAAGAAATTCATCGTTTTTCACCTCAAACAAAAAAACATACAATACTTTCTTTCAATGAAGAAGTGGGCTGCTTTGCACTAAGAGAAAAAGGCGGCTTTATTCTAGCCATGCGCACTGGAATATTTTTAAGTAACGAACAAGGAGAAATTGAATCTCAAGTTTGTGAAAATCCCAACAATCCACTTTTAGCACGCTTCAATGATGGTGGTGTTGACCCCAAAGGTCGGTTTTATGCTGGGACGTATTGGGGACCCAAAACATATAATGCGGCATTACTGCTACGTATCGATTCAGATCTTAAAGCAAATGTTATTCAATGTGATATTTTAGGGGCAAATGGTTTGGCATTTAGTCCTGATAAACAGTGGATGTATACCTCTGATACTCCAAATTATGTCATATACAGGACACCACTAAACGAAAAGGGAGAATTAGGCCTACGTGAAATATTTAAGAAATTTCCTATCGGAGACGGTCGACCTGATGGTGCTGCTATTGATATTGAAGGTTGCTATTGGACTGCAATGTTTGATGGAAATCGAATTTCACGTATTAGCCCAAAAGGCGAAGTATTAGAAGAACATACACTGCCTGTCCGTTGTCCAACCATGGTATGTTTTGGTGGTGATGATATGAAAACTCTTTATATAACAACTACCCGTCAAAATATGGATGAAAGCGAACTTACTAATAACCCCTTATCTGGCAGTTTGTTTTCCATCCGAACAAAAGTTCCGGGGATGATAAAGCCTAATTTTATTGAAACAAAATGATACGAATATTTGACCCAGTTTTAATACATTTATCAGCATAAGGTTTAAATTTTTGAAGACATCGATACTGCGACAACTGTCATCAAAAGTATAGTGAGCGTATGGTGAATGGCACCTAGATTCCATGGTAGCAACGCATCATATCATTTTGATTTTCGGTAACCTTCTGCAAGCCGGTTACGATACAATCACGAACAATAAGGTCATGCGACTTTGGCGTTTCAAGCAAACTCTATATAACCGAACTCGTATTCGCACCTGTCTGGCATACAAGAATAACTACCTACCAAAGAAGGTTTTACTGCTCGGTGATTGTTAATGCTTAACTTTCTGTCGATGTCGTTCCCTTTACAAAATTTTTAACATAGAAATAGCTTATTTTAACCAGTAAGATTGAGCAGTTAGTCAGTGGAGTTAAGCATGTTATATTCGATCTTCAATCAACACATTACAGCGCGTATTAAAGGGCAATAAGATGGCAGAATACACCGCTAAAATATTATGGAAACGAGACGTTCAAGAACGATTTATCGATAATAAATATAGTCGAGGACATCTCTGGCAGTTTGATGGTGGAGAAACTATCAAGGCATCATCGTCTTCACATATTGTCCCCATTCCCTATTCGGTTGAAGCAAATGTCGATCCTGAAGAGGCTTTTATTGCATCAATTTCAAGTTGCCAGATGCTATTCTTTTTGAGCATTGTTGCCAAACACAGTTTCACTGTAGACCAATATATTGATAATGCGATTGGCATAATGGGTAAAAACAGCGATGGAAAAGTGAGTATGACAAAAGTGACTCTGCGCCCCTATGTTACATTTTCAGGAGAAAAACAGCCCACAATATCGCAACTCGAGAAGTTGCACCATGAAGCTCATGAGCGCTGTTTTATTGCAAATTCAATAAAAACACAAGTCATTACTGAAATCGTGATGGATCCTCTCGAAACTGATTTGTAGTCAGAGGGAGCTAATTGGTGTTTGTATTGGTAAAGCTCTGACTTGCATTGAATTAAAGAGAGACCGACTCAACATGCCGAACTAACTTTAAATTAGTGAGTAAAAATACTGAACTATTACATTTCAAAACCGTGACCAGATTTACTTGACCACTACATTTACGTTATTTTTAACATAAGGATATTTATGCTTACTAAAGTACAGCAAGAAAGTTATGGGGAGTTTTACCGCTCGACGCATGATAATGAGTTCCTAGATTCAAAAACTGAAGTCCTTGTTGGTTTAGCTGCCGCTATCGCACTGAATTGTAAACCTTGCACTAATTACTATTTGACTCAGGCGAAAAAAGAAAACGTGGTTAAAGGTGAAATATCTGAAGTGATTGCAAAAGTAATGGCGGTTTCGGCGGGGCAAAAAAAATTACAAACTCAAGCCGTATTAAAAGAATATGAAATAGATTTAGATAGTTATGAGTAGCATTTTAACAAATGCTCACAGGGTGACTAGATACATTTTGGCCTGTTTTAGTTAACAGAAAAAATAGGCATTCATGAACATAATTCTAGTGGCCGATATCTTTGGCAAAACACCGGCTTTAATAAAGCTAAGTGAAGCGCTAAACGTGAAGGTGATCTTAGATCCTTATAATGGGATGGATATGTGCTTTAAAAATGAAGCGGAGGCATATTCTTATTTTATGGAAAACGTGGGTCTTGAAAAGTATTTTGCTATATTACTAAAAATCGCTAAATCAACGTCTTCAGTGAGTACCTTAATTGGTTTTAGCATTGGAGCGTCCATCATTTGGAAGTTATCTGAACAACGATCAGTTAAAAACATTAAACGTGGCATCTGCTATTATGGTTCTCAAATTAGACATTTCAGAGAAATAACGCCGTTGTTTGATATTGAGTTAATATTTCCTAAAAGGGAAGTTCACTTCGATGTTTTTGAACTGAAGTCTGCATTATCTCAAAAACAGAAAGTAAAAACTAAAAAAGTAGCTTACTTGCATGGTTTTATGAATGCATATTCAGATAATTATAATCAATCGGGTTATTTAGAACAGTTAAACTGGTTGCGCTCAACAAGCTGTCATATTGTTTAAATTATGGTGTTTGAATAATTACTTACGAGTGAGTAAAATAAGTAAGTTGATAGGTTAAATTGCAATAATATGATTAAGCTTCTCTATCAATACATTTTAAAAACACTTTTTAAAAGGCAATAAACCGATGAATAGATTTAAAAAAATTCTAGCAAGTGCGGTTTTTCTGTTACCCATGTTCACCTTTGCACAAGGTGGCAATGATCCCGTGGCTGGTATTGATATCATCATTCAAGAGGCGAGTATATCTGCAAAAATAGAAATAAATGATAGTCAGTTACAAAGCGTTAATGCACTCAAAGATGAAGCTCGGTCACATTATATTGCAAAAATACTACCTCCAATGATAAATAAAGTTATGAGAGGCAAATACAATGAAAAAGAAGTACAGAGTGTTTTACTGAAACAGTTACTCTTTAATAGATGCAACCCTTGTAAAGCTTTTGAAACGTTTTCATATAAAGCGATGGATTCACGCACTAACCAATCTTATTCCATCCAATTTAATCTACAAACTAAAGTGAAAAATGTTGAAGCAGAAGTTAATTAAATTTTATGCCAGCGCAGAGTAAGTTGAAATAGGATACAACAGATTAATTAATTATAAAATCACATAACAAATAAGAATAGGTGCGCAGCCGATGCTGTTATGGCCACATGGGAATACCCTAGTTAAAATCCATCTTCCATTCTCATTAAGTCCTCTCTCCATTAACTAAGATTGATTTATGATATTCATCGCGCTTTAGCTGTAAAGTAATAGAAAAATATAACTATTTACAATAGGTTAAAATTCGTTTCCTAATATAAAAAGACCCTGTAAAAAATATCTTTTTAAACTGCTAGTTTAAGTTTAATAGTAATTTAGCGTTATTCATTTATCAGTAAACTACTGACTAAGCGCCTTGGTGTATGTGCTGTTTTCTTCGCTTTTCCTAAACGTATTAACATTTGCACCGTCTGGTCTGCGTTTATATTAAAATGCTGTTTAAATTGCTCCTGTAATGGCAACATATCTTGATATTCTTGCAATACTTGACTCATCGGATGTTGTGCTAGGCCCATCGCAGTGGTGGTTAGGTTTAACCTGCAATAATCACGACCCACTTTAACCTGTTGTAAACGACTATTTCCTTCTGTGACTATCCAAGCAAAGCTATTACAGGATTCGCAAATTGAACGAGTAATATCAACACTTTTTTTAGCAAAATCCGTTGGATCTTTTTCAGTTTTTTCGCGATCTAAAAATAAACTTTCAATCATAAATTTTTTAATGCCTGAAGTCCCTTGATGTTCAAGGCCAAAACCATCTCTATATTTTTTCACCTCCTGATCGTTAAAACGGAACATTTTTATTGTTTCTAAATCGCGGTCTTTATTCTTACTTTCAATGATCATTGCCTCGGTTAATAGTTCTCGTAAATATATAATTTCTGATTCTGAGTCATGCAATGTCAAAGTTGTCTTCTTTGCCATAGGAACTGCTTGTAATTGGGATTTTTGAAAAGGAAGTAAGCGGCTACTATCATATTCTCGCTTATTGGATTGTCGATTGAGAATGTCTTTGAATAAAGGATCTGTATTTATGTCATTATTTCTAGTTAATACAATTCTGGCAACAGGGTGATTTTCTATTGTCACATTGTTGTATTCTCCTTGAGGGAAATATTCAATATCAGCTTGATAACCTAAACCACTTGCTGCAATGCTTAATGTCTCTAAAAAACAGCCTTGACCTATATGAATTTGACGTGAAAAAGGGTCTGTTTCTGGCAATAAGCGTGTCTGATCCACATACAACTCTAAACTAAGTAGACCCGTGAATTTAATTAGCCATGGCTGTTTATTATGAGGATTAGGGCAAAGCATCGCATAAGCGATGACTTTTAAACGGATATCAGATTCACTGTCACTTGGACCATCCCAACCGTAATCAACCTTATCATCGCTATATGAGTAACTACTCAGTGTGCTGGTTAATGTAGCGACTGCGACGCCGACACCCATTATTTGAATAAAACTACGACGTTCCATAAGTTACTCCTAAATTACTATTTTACATTCCATGGAATGTAAAATAGTATTCCTTGGAATGTTTGTCAAATTTTATTTAAGGAAAGTGCATGAATTCACGTCAACAAAATGAGCAACGTTTAATGATTGTGACAGGTATTATTCAGCAACTAATGCATACCCGCACCCAAAAGCTATTTAAAAACTTCACAATTAGTACATCTGAATTTTCTTTGCTCTGTCATTTAAGTCATAACCCTGAGCGGAGTTGGATCATTTCTGAATTAGTAGAAGTCATGGAAATGAATCAGCCCGGTATTACTAAGTTAGTCGCTAGTTTATGTAATAAGTCAGCGATAAATGTCGCGGTGGATGAATTTGATAAACGTAAACGCCACTTAACAATTACCCCAAAAGGACTGCAACTCTGTAATGAAATAATGCAGAAGTTACAGCCAGACATAAGTTTATGCTTTGCTGATTGGCAAGATATAGAACTACAAAAGATGCTAAAAAACAGTGAAAAGCTAATGAAATGGTTAGATGAAAATCGTTTATAATTTGAGGCGTATTTGAACGAATATTTATTTTAGAAGGCGAGTTATGAGAGAATTTGATTGTTAACCCTCATACAAGATAAAGCAATATTTAAAGCAGGAAGAATTTCTCTACATTATTTCGTTCTTCAGTAGTAAGCGTCAGGGCAACTACACCTTCATATCATTTTTGATCTCAGTTATGTTATTTCCAAGTCACATAAAAGGAAATAACAATGAAAATAACACGCAACGAAACGCAATGGAAAACACTAATACAAAATCAACAAACCAGTGGATTAACTATTTCAGATTACTGCCAGCAACATCACTTGCCCACGTCTAGCTTCTACGCTTTTAAGAAAAAGTTAGGTCTAACATCCAACAGCTTTGTACGTGCAAAAATGCTACAGCAAATTGAAATCATAGAATCAGAGCAACCATCAATCATACTCTCGGTTGGTCATGCAAACCTCTCTTTACCTGCAACAACGTCCGCCACATATTTAGCTCAATTACTACGAGAGCTCAACTAGTGCAGTCCTTTATTGAACCCTCTGCTGTTTTTTTACATCGTGATTTTGTCGACTTTCGTAAATCAATAAACGGATTAACTGCCCTTGTTGAAGATGAGCTTAATCGTGACGCTTACACGGGGGAGTTATTTGTGTTTTGTAACAAGGCCAAAGACAAGCTCAAAATACTCTATTGGGATAAGACTGGTTTTGCACTTTGGTACAAACGACTTGAAAAGCAAAAATTCAAATGGCCGAGTCACATCGATTGTAATGAGTTTGAGTTAACAGGTGAACAATTTAAGTGGTTGCTATCAGGGTTTGATGTACTTGGCCACCAAACATTACACTATCGATCAATGCGCTAGCGTATCCCTGAGTTGCCAATAAACGTTGACGGCTTTCTTATACTCATTGAAATTAATTGCAGCTTTACAATAATAAACTTGCTAAAATGAGCAAATGAAAATTGATGTGAACATGCTTCCCAACGATCCCGAACAACTTAAGCAAATGTTGCTTGAGTTGCAGCAACGTATGGATAAAGAATTGACTCAAAAAGATAATGAGTTAACTCAGAAAGATAACGCGTTAGCAGAAAAAGACCTTGCTTACCAAGTGTTGCTTGAGCGATACAACCTCAAACTTGCCAATGAATATGGAAAAAAATCAGAGAAAATGCCTGGCGCGGATGAGGTCTTCAATGAAGCTGAATGTGTACTTGATGAACAGGATAAAAAGCATTTAGCGACAGAGCCTAAAGCAACCACCACAAAAGCAAAGCCAAAACGTAAACCTTTACCGCAAACTCTGCCACGTAAAGAAGTGGTGATAGACATCGATGAAGAAGATAAAATCTGTCATTGCTGCCAAAGTCCGTTACATAAAATGGGAGAGAGCAGTAGTGAAACCTTAGAGTTCGTACCCGCTTATATCAAAGTCATTAGAACCATTCGTCCTAAATATACCTGTCGTGAATGTGAGCGAAATGGTATTGAAAGTGTCGTTAAAACAGCCTCGATGCCAGGCACTCCCATTCCTAAAAGTATGGCAACATCGAGTTTGCTGAGCCAAATTATCACCAGTAAATACCAATTTGGCCTACCATTGTACCGTCAAGAAACGCTATTTAGTGATATTGGTATCGAACTGAGTCGCCAAACGATGTCCAATTGGATGCTACGCAGTGCGCAGTTACTTGAGCCTTTATATCACCGATTAAAAGAAATATTACTTAAAGAGCCCGCCATTCATGCGGATGAAACACCTTTAAAAGTTATCAATGCAGAAAAAGCAACCAGCTATATGTGGGTGTATTGCTGTGGCAGTGATAGGTTAAGCGAAAAAACAAACATCGTCTTATACGATTATCACAATAGCCGTGCCGCACAATGTGCGATTGACTTCCTAAATGGCTACAAAGGTTATTTACATACCGATGGTTATCAAGCCTATGGGCTCACAGAAGCGCGATTAGTTGGTTGTCTTGCGCATATTCGTCGCAAGTTTGTGGATACTAAAAAGATACAAGCAAAATCGAAGGCGGGTAAAGTAGATGTTGTATTAAGTATCATCGGTAAGCTCTACGGTATTGAACAACGGATTAAAGAAAAATCAGCTGAAGATAAATTCAATATCCGGCAATTAGAGGCGAAGCCCATCGTACAAGAATTGCATCAGTGGTTGATAAAACACAAAGACAAAATTCCACCAAAAAGCAAACTTGGTGAAGCGATAAATTATAGCTTAAACCAGTTTGATAAATTCCAACGTTACCTTGAATATGGCCGGCTATCGATTGATAACAACCGCGCCGAGCGAGCAATAAAACCGTTTGTGATTGGACGTAAAGCCTGGCTATTCTCAAATACCTGCAACGGTGCTGATGCCAGTGCTATTCTCTATAGTATTGTAGAAACCGCCAAAGCTAATGGTTTAGTCGTCAGTGACTATGTTTCAAAGTGCTTGCAACACATTGCAGAACAACCGAACAATATTGAACCGTTGCTACCATGGAATATTAAACGGTAGCTAGGTGCAGTTCCCTAGACGCTTAC